>Ga0307513_10001214_pt1 | contig 37415 bp, 26 predicted proteins | sample 15_EM_MG_FD_202174 | JGI IMG/M metagenome (GOLD analysis project Ga0307513, IMG submission 202174) | Populus trichocarpa ectomycorrhiza microbial communities from riparian zone in the Pacific Northwest, United States - 15_EM | ecosystem: Host-associated > Plants > Roots > Unclassified | place... | reverse complement strand
ATAAGTTAACTAAGTATAGTAAAGGAAATGAAAAGCATGAACAAGAGATTAATGAAAGCAAAACTTAAGTATTACAAAAATATAAAGAGAGAGCAAGAACATGATCTTGATATGAAGAACCAAGATTGCTAAATGAATGGCAAATGCCTCATTTTATAGGCTAAAATTCAGAACTATTCATTTGGTAATTGATTATTGATGTAGTGGCCAACTATTGATTTAGTGGACTTGGTGGACAGCAGCACTCAAGCACTTTGGTTGGATGAAATGACATTGATCCATTTAGCATTTGGCAAAGTGTTCTTCATGAAAGTTGTTGGCAGACAGCTTATCTTTCCACCCATAACATTTCAGAGCATTTGGATCACTAGAGCTCGAGATATGGCTAAAATACTGAGTAGTGCTGTTGGTGGACGTGGTGGATAGACCTCAAGCTCTTGTCTGGATGAAATGTCATTGTTACCATCCGAATTTGAGACAATCTTCTTCATGAAAGTTGTTGGAAATTGTCTTTTCCTTCCACCCACCAAATTACACGTCATTTGGCTTTGTAGAACTCCGGATATGGGTAAAATTCTAAGCAGTGTTTGGGCTGGATTACAGGACAGATTTTGACTTCTCTTTTGTGGCCAAACTTTGAATTTGAAAACGGTAGATTTAGGTCTTACAGTATTCATGAACATTGTAGGCCTATTTCTTAACTTTCCATCCATATAAATTAAGCTGAAATCCAAGATCTACAGCTCCAGATATGACCCAATAATTGAACAGTGTTCCAATTTGAATTGAATCGACATCTCCTTTCTAAGCTTAGCCATTTCTTTGTCCTTTCACTTTCAATAGTTAATCACATCAATCAATCCTTTGAATTATGAGATATGCCTGCATTTAAAATGAACATTTACCATAAATTAAAGCTATCTTATATTATCAGATCTGTTATTATAAAACATGCTCTAGTTAAGGAGTTATTGATACTTCAAGTGCAAAATGATGATATAAAACCTTGATAAAAATGCACTTTTAAGTACTAATCACATACCTTTCATTGGAATCCAACTTTGCTCAATTTGGTGGTCCGTAGCTCTAAATTCTTCATCTTTCTAACATCATCGTCACTTAAGACCACCTGAATTTGGTATAGGGGATGCATACCTTTCATTGGAATCCAACTTTGCTTAATTTGGTGGCTCGTAGCTCCAGATTCTTCATCTTTTACTTTTGTATCCCTTTAGCCCTTTATTCCTATTATGAATGTTGATGACACTTTCAATCCCTTAACAAGTATTGGTTCTGTTGTCACACCTCATTTATCTTTTTTTAATATTTATTTTATTCTGAAACTCAAATTGAATCTTGCTTTTCTATTGGTCAATTATGTGATTCTAGTGATTATTTAGTCATTTTTCCTCATCTTTTTACTGTGTATAGGATCTGCAATCTTGGAAGCTGATTGGGACAGGTCGTAGGAAGAATGAACTATATATTTTGGATGAGTTAAAAGTATCGGTTGTTGTTGTTGCTACTAATGTTGATTTGTGTTCTTTTCATTTAAGTTCTTTCTTTTCTAGTTTTTATTTATGGTATTCTTGTCTAGGTTATGTTTCGTCTTCTTGTTTGATATTTTTAGCATCTATAAGAGCTTTAGAAAATTTACAAACTTGTGATATTTCTGATTGTAGTGGATGTAAACTGATAAAATTTTTTTTTTTACCTTTTAATCGAAGTATTTTTGCTTCTTCTTCCCCATTTGACTTGATTCATTCTGATGTATGAGGACCTTCTCATATTGCCACAAAAGAAGGGTCTCAATATTATGTTTTTTTTATTATTATTATTAATGATCATACTTGTTATTGTTGGATTTATTAAATGAAAATTCATTCTGAATTTTTTGAGATATATACAGCCTTTCGAGCTCTAGTCAAAACTCAATATTCTACTGTTTTCAAATATTTTAGATGTGATTTAGATGGAATCATTCACCAAACTTTATGTACATATGCTTTTAAGTAAAATGGAGTTGCTAAAAGAAAACATAGGCACATTGTTGAAACTGCTCATTCTCTTTTATTGTCTACTTCTATTCCTAGTGAGTTTTGGGAAAAAGTTGTTCTTACTACTGTAAGTTTGATTAATACAATTTCATTTTCTCATATTTTAGGTTTTTCCCTTTTCAAAAAGTTATATGGGTATGCTCTTGATTGTTTCTCCTTTTGATTTTTTGGTTGTACTTTTTTCGTTCTTCGTTCTTCGTTCTCATGTAGAACACAGTAAGTTGTCCTTCCAATCTATTATTTGTGTCTTTTTTGGTCATGATGAAGGTAAAAAAAGGTATCGTTATTTTGATCTAATAACTTAGAAACTTTATGTGTCTCATCATGTTGTTTTACTTGAGCATATATCTTTTTTTTATTCCATCCACTACTCATAGCTTGACTAGATCTGATCTTATTCGTATAGATTATTTTTTTAGGACTCTAATAGTTTATCATCTCAGGTTCCTAGTACCTCAAATACTCCTCCTCATGTTCGACAAATTCGTATTAATCATTTTGCAGATATAGACACTTTACTCTCTAGTGCACCTGAAGCTTCATTCTCCTTTACAATCCTTCAAGCTCTAATTGAGATTATGGATCCATATCTACGTCAATCCATATGCATTTGTAAGTCCACAAAGTTACCAGATTTTGTTTATTCTTGTTATTCTTCATCATTTACTTTCTTTTTAGCTTTTATTCATTGTCTCTCTGAGCTCTCTTCCTATAAAGTGACAATTCTTAATCCTCTTTGGCAGCAAGCTATGGATGAGGAACTTTCTGCTTTGTATAAGACAGATACTTGGGGTTTGGTTTCTCTACCTCCTGGTAAAAGTGTTGTTAGTTGTCGTTGGGTGTATAAGATTAAGACTAATTCTAATGGGTCTATTAAGCGATATGAAGCTGGTTGGTTGCGAAAGGATACTCTCAACAATATGGTATGGATTATGAGAAGACATTTGCCCCAATTGCAAAAATAACTACTATTCGTACTTTTATTGTCATAACTTCGGTTCGTTAATGACATATCTCTTAACTTGATGTTAAAAATACCTTCTTGAATGGAGATCTTCAAGAAGAAGTTTATATGGCGCCCCCTCCTAGTGTTTCACATGACTATGGGTATGTTTGTAAGCTTAAGAAATCGTTATAGAGTCTCAAACAAGCACCTCGTGCTTGGTTTGAGAAATTTTCTGTTGTGATATTTTTTCTTAAATTTGTTTCTAGTAGTCATGTTTCTGCTCTTCTTATTAAGGGCACCGATGCAGATCATATCATTTTGTCTTTATATGTTGATGACATGATTATTACTAGTGATGACATTGATGGTATTTTAGTTTTGAAGACAAAGTTGGCTAGACAGTTTGAAATGAAAGATTTGGTTATCTTCAACATTTTTTGGGTATTAAGGTAGCTTACTCATCCAAAGGTTACCTTTTTTTCAATCGAAATATGTTGCAGATATTTTTGAGCAGGCTAGAATTACTGATAATAAGACTGTAGATACTCTCACTAAGGTTAATCCAAGATATTTTTCTTCTAATAGTTTACATTTGTCAGATCTTACTCTATACCGTACTATTATTGGGAGCTTGATATATCTCATTATTATTCATCCAGATATTGCATATGTCATTCATGTTGTTAGTTAGTTTGCTGCTTCTCCTATTACCATTCATTATGCACATGTTCTTTGTATTTTGCGATATCTCCTGGATACAGTCTTTCAGAGTCTTTTACTTTTATCAACCTTTTTCTTAGAGCTCCGTGCATAGTTTGATGCTAATCATGACAGTGATCCAACATATCACAAGTTTGTTACTTGTTTCTGTATTTTTTAGGTGATTCTTTTATTTCTTGGAAGAGCAATAAATAATTTATTGTTTCTAAATCTTCAACCGGAGCAGAATATCATGCTATGACATCTACTACCAAAGAGATTGTTTGGTTACGTTGGTTACTTACGGATATAAGAGTCTTCATTTCTCATCATACTCTTATGTATTGTGACAACTAGAGTTCTATTTAGATTGCCCACAACTTGGTTTTTCATGAATGAACCAAGCATATTGAGATTGATTGTCATCTTACTCGTCATCATCTCAAGCACGACACCATTACCTCGCCTTTTGTTTATTTTCTTACAGATTATAGATTTTTTTACCAAGTCGTATTCTATTTCCCCTTTTTGTTTTCTAGTTTGCAAACTCTCGATACTTGTAGCTATCGCATTGTGAGTTTGAAAGGAGATATTAAAAAATATATTTATTTTGTTTTATTCATTAAGAATGAAATAATATTTTTAATTTAACCTATATATAATCTTTTTATTTTTAGATTAAAAGAAAAACTTTAGAATAAAGTGACCTACGAGCCTCTTTTCTTTTTTTTTTTTTTTTTTTTTTTTTTTTTTGGATTGTTTAACAATAATCAAAAGGAATGGATGCATGTATTGATATTACTGTAGTGTTCTTTTATTTAATAAGTCAAAGATAAGAAATTTAAAAACAAATCACTGAACATCATTATTTTAATTTCTACTAAATAATCAAGAATGAATGTGCATTATCTTTTATTTAATAAGTCAAAGATAAGAAATTTAATTTCTACTAAATATAAAGAGAGAATAAATAACTAATAATTATTAACTATAATTATTTTTTTAATAACCTTATAAAGACTAGTAATGATTATAAAAAGTACTAAAATTAAGTAATATCGTAACAATGAATTGTATTAATAATAATGTAACTATTTTTTTCATTAAATAGCGAAAGAAAATATTAAGGTCCAATTATCATTATGTATGATATGAAAAAAAATAAAAAATTCTTAGTCAGGATGGCATATGTCAGGTGTTAGAGGCATCACATGTCACTACATTTGTGGTAAAAAAAAAATCCCAGCCAGCAATACACATGTCAAGTGTTAGAAACATTACACCTCATGATTATAATATTTATTATATATATCTAAAATGTCAAATATTACGTGGATTTTTGTTCTTTTAAAACATTAATCTGTTTTTAAAAATTTTAATTTTTTTATATTATTTTTTTATATTTTTAAATCGTTTTAATATATTAATATAAAAAATAACTTTTTAAAAATAAAATATTTTATTTTAATATATTTTTAAATAAAAAATATTTCAGACAATTACCATTCCTATAATTCCAAACATATGCCTAGAAAAATATAACAAGATATGAGCTCTCTGTTTGATTCATAAAGAGATGCTTATCGATAAAGATGAAAGCTCTCTGCTTGCTTAAATTCAGAAAAAAAAATGATTATAGAGTACAGGAACATCTACAACGTGATATAGTGTCAAATCGAGAAAGAAATGCCAGGGCAAATACATTGTACCCCAGACATAGTCAAAGTGCATGCGTTCGTCTGTAATTGTCAACACCTGTACCTCCCTAGCTTCTTGCTTGCATTCATTGCGGTCCAATATTACAGCTATAGTAATGATTTTGTGTATTGTAATTTAACATTGCGGTTGTGTAAATTAGGTATTGATCGAAATGAAACTGATTTTATTTTTTTAATTTGATTATAAGGGTAAGGGTACTCTCGAGTTAGTGTATACATTCATAAAAACCACCCTTATTTTCATATAATAATAAGAGTGTATTTAGAAATATAATTAGAGTTACTTTTTTAAAATGTTTTTCACTCAGAAATGTATTAAAATAATATATTTTTTATTTTTTTAAAAATATTTTTGAGATCAGCGTATCAAAATGATATAAAAACATAAAAAAATATTAATTTAAAATAAAGAAAAAAATAAAAAAAATTTAAATTTTTTTTAAAATATTTTTGAAACACAAAAATAAATAGATTTAACAAATCATTATAAACTTAGTGGATTCACGAAAAAATTAATAAATTATTCTAACTGCTGATTTTAAAATTTAAATCTAGATAATTAAAGAATGAATCAAACCTCCTTAATAATCAGGCCAGCTCTTTAAAGTTAGAAAAACTGCCCTCTACATGTAATATTAATTTCTTGCCATGCATGCCATTTAATAATTTGCATCTTTAACAAATCGGGAATCTTGTGAACATATTAACAATGTATTCAAGAATAATTTTCAATGTATCGTATAGTAAAAATTTAGAACAAAAATATTTACTTTCCTGTAATTTTAGGTTCGAGTTATATGGTTACTAATATAATGGTCATTGGAGATTTATATGGTAATTAATTTTAAAATTCATATATAAAATTAGTCGAAATACATATAAACTGGTCTGGATATCCATATTAATAAAAATAAAAATAAAAAATAATTTTCAACGAGGGATAGCTAGAGTTCTAGTATATGCCATCCAATTCACGGACATTAGATAGAATTATATCATATTACGTCCACAAAAAATAAGTAGGCAGCATCTGTAGGTCTCGAGGTTTGGCTAACTACTACATGATTTTCTACAAGAAATGTCTTGTCTTTTCTTAATATTTTAATGCTGTTTAAAAATATAATAATAATTGTTTTATAAAATATTTTTTATTTAAAAAAATATTAAATAATTTTTTTATTTTTAAAAATTTATTTTCTATATCAACACATCAAAATAATAAAAAATACTTTAAAAAATAATATTTAAAATTTTATAAAAAAACAAATTAAAACTTACTCTTGGTACAGCATATCGTCCCTATGAATTAGGCTATCACCAACTTTGTTTGATTATATGAGTAGGGCGACACCATATTCCTATAGGTATTAATTTCAACATTGTAGATTATATACAATGTTAAGAACAAAGAACTTTGACAAATACATTGATTCAGTCCAAATGCATGGAACAGCAAACTAGGAGGAGACGTGTAGTTGTTTGCGTCGTTAGCTGGTACAAGTAATCACAGGCTTCTGGAGATGAAAAGCAAATGGAAGATTTACTGAGTTTCTTTCTTCCCAGCTAGCTAGCATGCGGAAGAGCTCTACTTACCATAACTCTACGAAGGCTAGCTAGCACGAGGGACAGTTTCCTTTATTCGAAGGTAATCATCGTGTCAAATCTATACAAAATTTTCTAAAATCTAAGGCTTTAGCCCTTTAAGATTTCTTGATTATCATTTAGAATCTAGAGAAACATCATTTTGAATACTAGGGACCTAGTCCCATAATCCGGGACACGTTCTAATGGATGCATTTTTGTATATATTATAATCTTTTTTATTGAAAAATAAAAAAATGTTATTTACACTTAAAAAAATAAACTGAAGATATATAAACCGATAAAATAAAATAAAAATAATAATAATTAAATACTAATGAGGATCAAAATATACAAAATTAGAAAATTTAACAACATATTTTCATCTAACGAGGATCTTTTTCATAAAGAAAATTCAATTTTGAGGAGGAAAATTCAAAATTGTATGTTTAAGGACTCAATTGGAATTTTTCAAGGTTTAATTGAATTTATGGAGGGCTTAATTGCAAGAAAAATTGGTTCTTGAAGTAAATTTAGGCTTTAATTGGAAGAAATTAAAGTTTGGGGTCGAATTGCAAATTTTAAAAGTTAATTTGGTCAAATCAGGAGCTTAATTATTTAAATATTGAAGCTTGATGAACAATTAGGGACTTCAATGAAGAAATCCAAAATCAAGGACCAACTTGTAAGAAGCATGAGACTTCAGGTTTGAAATCGTTGAAATCATGGGCCAAATTAAAGAAAATTAAAAGTTTGATGGTTAATTAGGAGTCCAATTAAACAAATAAAAAACCAATGATGACATTATAAAAGGCGTTCAAATTCAGGGCTGACAATTGAGTTTGGTATGGGTGATATTGCATGAAATTAGGAGTTCATGAGGAACTTACGAGTGAAATTACAAGAAATTGGAAGAATAGGGATTAAATTGAAGTTTTTTAAATCCCAAATTAAAAACCCTAATTTGTAGGGTTTAGCCTAGGCGACATCGTCCAAATACTGTGAATCTTCTTCTTCGACAATTTTGGATGATCGAGTTGGCACTTTTAGGTGAATGAATGTAGTGTTTCCAACCACATTTGAGGTTGTAACCGCCACCATTCAACTGAAAAACACCTCCTCTACAACCTTATTTCCATGAAATCAAACATTTACATCATATTTTCTCCAATGATCTTAACAACATATTGTCCATGATCAGCCACCACTGTATTTTCAGATTCCATGCTGATTGGGTTGAGACTTTCAAACGAATGAATGTGGAGCTACAGACCTCCAAATTGATCAAGATAGGATCCAACATATAGGTATGCACCCTCTTTACTACGATTAGGTGGTCTTAGGCAACATTGATGTCGGAGTTGCTTTGGTGAAGTCATAAAAATGACCGACCTAGTCAACCTTAATCGAGACACTCATTTGCACACACCCAGCTCTTTCGTGTGTTCACACCTAAAAAACTCTCAAATGGTTCTTATCAAGGTATTAAAACCCTTGTTTCAAGATTAAAAGGCCATAAACACTTCATATTGGCCTTTAAGTTTGTTACAAAACCACCTAAATCAAAAACCATTGATCCTATGGTAAAACCAGCCTAGTTTTTGTTTGTTAGAACCCTAACAAACTCATTTAGAAGCTCTCAAATTAGCCTATAAATGGAGGGAATCACGAGCTTAGAAAAAAGTAAAGAAATGGAGGAAAAACAAGGGGAAAGAAATTTTGGTTAAGGTTTAAGTAATCCAATCAAGTTCACAATCTCAAGGATTTAGTTTGTATGTGCTAGGTTTGGAGATAAGAAAAAAAAAAGGCTACATTAGAAATCCATTCTTATTTGAAGATTTCAAGATTTGAAGGTATATCCTTACAAACCTTAAAAATAGAGTTCATAAGGCCTATTAGATTGATTTTTATTATTTAAGTGAAATGTTTTGAATGTGTTGACATGCTGATGATTGCCTTAATACGTTATGTTAACATTTGAGTTTGATTTGAAATTTTTCCAATATGGCAGCAAGGTTATGATGTTCTTCTGGTTTAGTTAATGCATGTTTTTGGGTTTTTGGGTGTTATTTGGTTTTTGGTGAAGGTTTGGAAAGACATTTTGAATCCTAAATTGTCTAAACATATAGGCTATTTTAGATTTGTAGTTTTTGGCAAATGGAATTTGATGCATTTTGATGATGATTTGTTGTTTTTTGTGAGTCTTTTGATTTAAGAATGCTTGGTTTTGATAATATGTCTTGTTGGAAGTAAGAAAACATGTTTTAGAGGTAAACAATGGTCATTCTGGGTTTAAACAATTAACTGTGTTTCCTGGATTCTGTTTTCTAGGTTTAAGGCAGTCTTATTTGTGTTCTTGAGAAGAATATTGTCTTAGCCCCTTGATTTCGACTATGTTTTTTTTTATCTATTTCTTTACACATAAACCTTCTTTATGCATGATTAAGCAATAATCTAGTTTTCATTGTCATCAACAATATGTTTTAATTGGTTTTTAATCTTAAGGTTTCAATTTTGAACTAAAACTCATTTTGTCAAAATCATGATGTTTAAATGATCATTAAAGCAAACTAACACTTGATTTTTAATTCATTTGTGATTGCCAAAAAAATTTCACCTTTTATTGTTTGAAATATGGTATGGTTTGATGTTCATGTTGTTGGATTCAGGTTTGAATGTTCTTGGTGTTCTTCACTCTTTTGTGTTTGATCTGTATTTCTTGAGAAATTTTTTATTTTTTATGTTTTTACTTATATTGAATCTATTTTGGGTTTGGGTCTTTATTTTGGTTTGTTTATGAGTTAACCCAGTCAATTCAACCCATTCGGGTCAAAACTAGGTTAGTCATTAGGCCCTGTTTGGTTTGCTACTTTTTTCTATTAAGGTTTCTTCGGTTTAAGAATGTGTTTGGCAAACACCTCTTAGACTTGTTTTGAGTAGTTTTATTTCAAGAAAATTTAGTTTTTTTTTCCAAACATGGCCTTGCAAAATAAATAAATACAAAAATACAAAAATGGTAATAGTATTGAGATTTCAAGTTAACCGAGCTTAAGATAATATTTTGGTTCTGGTTAAAGGGAATTGTCAGATTGAGAATTCAGGTTAACCGAGCTAAAAACAAAGACCAAGATTCTAGTTAAAGGGAGTCTCTAGATTGAGATTTCTGGTTAACCGAGTTGAACGTAATATTTTGGTTCTAGTTAAAAAGAATTGCTAGATTGAGATTTTAGATTGACCGAGCTGAAGACAAAGGCTAAGGTTCTGGTTAAAGGGGGTCTCTAGATTAAGATTTCAGTTTGACCATGCTGAAGGCAACATTTTGATTTTGATTAAAATGAATCGTCAAAATTAGTCTTAAATTGTTATTAAAAATGACTCAAATTCTTTTAAGAACTAATGTAACTTTTAAAACCATCTTGTTATATTTAAAATACTATCCTAAAAAGTTAGCCCTAAAATTCTCTAAAACACCTTATGTATACCCCTATAAAGTCTAGGACCTTTAGCATAACAAATTATCATACCAGATATGTTTCTAAAGCTTTTGGTAAGCTAGACAACATGTGGTTCACTAGTTAACTAAACTAGATATAAAATTTGTATTGATAACTGATAATGTAAATCCTATATTAAATAGCATAATTCTCTATAAAAAAATGATAAATCAAAAGGATAAAAAATTATATGACTAAGGATAAAAAATTCCCAGTTAATTAGTTTAAAGCCTCGAATGAATTAAAAAATAACTTATACACGAAAAATATACCAACACTCAAAGATTTGATAGAAATAATAAATGGGACATTAAAGGAATGGCATTGCTATAAATAAAAGAAAAATTTCCCATCATTTTTATACATTAAAGCTAACGATTTATAGGGAGAAAAAACTTGATATTTGCTCTTCATCTCCTTCTTTTTTTTCTCAAATATGATGGTATAAGAGTGTGAACTAAATGATTTCTACTAAGAAAGCTAACCAAATTAGTAAACCTTAAAGAGAGAGAGAGAGGTTGAGAGTTTAGATCATAGAGAAAGAAAGTGTGCAAACTAGATTAAAAAGAGGTGAATTCTTGGAAATTGTAGAAAACAACTCATAAAATTAGATCACTTAGTTGTGTTAAGAGGTTATTTTTCAATTACATGACTTGTTTTCTTGATTATGGATAGGGAATTGAAAATTTCCAATTTTAAACTTTTAAAGTTTATTTAACTGGTTAAAAACTAATTATAAGAATTTAAAACATTGAAGTTGCCGACCATGATTTGGAATTTTAGGGTATTTAAATCCCCAATTTTGAACTTTTAAAGTTTATTTAACTCGTTAAAAATTAATTATAAGAATTTGAAACATTAAAGTGGCTGACCATGATTTGGAATTTTAGGGTATTTAGAAACTTCACTAAATTGGATTGATTTTTTTATATTTTAATGATGTTGGGGATGTTGAAATTGGTTGTGAATATTATAATATAGATTGCTAATAATTTAGTTATTGTTGTTATATTTTGAAATCATGAAATGTGAAAATTTATGAATTGTATAAGTTTTGGTATTTAAACGATGTTGTTATGCTTAAATTAGATTGGTATGATGATGGTAATGTGTTGTGCTTGCTTGTAATTCATATGGAATAAGTTGTATGGGCATTGGTTTATGTTTGTTAAATGTGGAAAGGTGGAAGTATGGGAATTAGAAAATTTATGTAAATGTTTAGGGTTTGTAATGATGTTGTGATGTTTAGAAATTGATTGGAGATTGTGATTTTAATGGCTATATATATTGTGTCTTGGTTGGCAAGTTGGTAAAATAGAAAAATAAAAAAATATATGTTGGATGCATAATGATAATAAGGAATGTTAAATTGCATGCTAAAAGCAAGTTGAAAATATAAGAAAAATATGAAATTATAATTGAGATACAAACTAGTAGTACGAAAAGATTAATCATATGTTTATATAAGTATGAACAATAGGTTAAAATGATATGGGTACTAATTTTCCATGAAAATTAGGAGGGACATCTATGGTTGAACTAGCTATTGAGGGAGCATATATTACTAGAGTGTCAGGTAGGTACCATCACCTTTCCTTTTATTCAAAGAAATTTTCTTGTTAAAATTTCTTTATACATGTGCAATGAGTTTTGAAATGGTTTATGGAAATTTATGTTAAGAAAAACTTGGTTGTATGGACAAAGACAAATTATATAAATTCGGTCGTAAGTGTTACCTATTTTTTACCCTATAAAAATCAAGAAAAGAAAAATAGAAAAATAGAAAAATGAAAATTTAAAAATAAAAGAGGATACACATGAAGAAAGCCTAGAACGTTACCCAAGTTGGTTGATCAATACTTGAAAATGCATTTTCATTAAAGTATTATATTATCATATTGCATTTAAAGTATCATTAAATTACCTAATTTAAGCATGTTTTATAATAACAAGTCTGATAATATAAGATATCTTTAATTTATGGTAAATGCTTATTTTAAATGCAGACATATCTCACAATTCAAAGGATTGATTGATGTGTTTAACTATTGAAATTGAGAAAACAAAGAGAGGGCTAAGCTTAGAGAAGAGATGTTGGTTCAACTTAAACTGGAACGCCATTCAGTTATTGGGTCATAACTAGAGTTATAGACATTGAATTTAGGTCTGATTTATCTTGATGAAAAGTTAAGGGATAGGCCTAAAACATTCATTAAGAGTTTAAGATTCAAAATTATCATTTGTAAATTCAAATCTTAGCAACAAAAGAGAAGTCTGAATCTGTCATGCAGCCCAGACATTGTTCGGTGTTCAGTCCGTATCTCGAGTTCTAGAAGTGCAAATGAGTTCATTCATTTTTTGTTGGAAATCTGAGACAAATACCCACAACTTTCATGAAGATTATCTGTTCAAATTTAGGAATAGTTAAAAATGTTTTAGTACAAGTTGATAAATTTATTTATCTCGTGGAATTTATTGTCTTGGATACACAACCTCTTATAGTATGTAACTCAATTCCAGTTATTTTACGTCGTCCATTTCTTACAACTTATAATGCATTGATTAATTGTAAGAATGGACTAATGAAGTTATCTTTTGGAAACATAACATTGAAAATGAATGTTTTTAACATTTGCAAGTAACCTGAAGATGATAATGATTTACAGGAAGTAGACTTTATTGAAAAATTAGTTTATGATCAATTTGAAACTGCTTCTAGTTAAACTGAGTTTAATGAATCAAAAGATTTGCAAATGGTTTATTTTTAGGAAGAATCAAAGGTAAGTAGTTGGAGACCAAAAATTGAAGAATTGCCACTATGATCAATTGATTACATACCTTCAAGTGTTCAACCACCAAAACCTGATTTAAAGTCGTTACCATTTGATCTCAAGTATTTTGTTTTGGGAGAAAATGAAACTTTTCCGGTAATAATCTCTTCCAAACTTAATGCACATCAAGAAAGTAAGTTATTACAAACTCTAAAAATACACAAAAATGCATTAGGATGGACCATAACTGACATAAAGGAATTAGATATTCGATTTGCACTCACAGGAATTTGGAGGAAAAAGTTAAACCCTTTAGAGAAATGCAACGAAGGCTCAATCCTAATATTAAAGAAGTAATGAGGAATGAAGTCATTAAGATCCTAGATAATGAAATCATTTATCTTATTTCTAACAGCAAATGGATAAGTCCTACCCAAGTTGTACCTAAGAAGTCTGTAGTCATTGTGATAACAAATGAGAAAAATGAGTTAATTCCAACTAGGACTATTACTGGTTGGCGCACGTGTATTGACTATAGGAAAGTTAATTCAATGACTAGAAAAGATCATTTTTCTTTACCTTTCATGGATATCAAATTCTAGATAGAGTTGCAGGTCATGAATTTTATTGTTTCTTAGATCGCTATTCAAATTACAACCAAATTGAAATTGCATTTGAAGATCAAGAGAAAACTACTTTCACATGTCCATTTGGTATTTTTGCTTATCAAAGGATGCCTTTTGAATTATATAATGCACCAACCACATTTAAGCATGTTTAGTATATTTAGTGATATGGTTGAATGTTTTCTTGAAATTTTTATGGATAATTTTTCTATTTTTGACGATTCATTTGATGATTGTTTAACTAACTTGAAAAAGATTTTGAGCAAGTGTGAAGAGAAGAATCTTGTGTTGAATTGAGAAAATTATCATTTTATGGTAACAAACAACATTGTACTTGGTCACATTGTTTTATCAACAGGAATTAAGGTTGACAAGTCTAAAATCGAGTTAATTACCAACACCAAAATCTATTAAAGATGTTAGATCATTCTTAGGACATGCTGGTTTTTATAGAAGGTTCATCAAATATTTTAGTGTAGTATCTAAGCCATTGTGTGACCTCCTAATAAAGGATAATGTTTTTAAATGGACTGAACATTATGAAGAAGCCTTTGTTAAACTTTAAAACTTGCTTGCTTCTACTCTTGTCATTTAAGCTCCTGATTGGTCATTACCTTTTGAAATAATGTATCACGCTAGTGATTATATTGTGGGTGCTGTCTTAGGATAAAGAAAAGATAAGAAACGTTATGTGATTTACTATGCAAGTAAAACTTTAAATAATTCTCAAATGAATTACACTACCACTGAAAAGGAATTACTTACAGTAGTATTTGCATGTAAAAATTTAAATCTTATCTTGTTGGCTCCCCTGTTGTTTTTTTAGTGATCATGCAGCATTAAAACATCTTCTTTCTAAGAAGGATTCTAAGGCTAGATTGATATGATGAATTTTGTTACTTCAAGAATTCGATATCACAATCAAGAACAAGAAAGGCACCGAAAATGTTATCGCGAATCTTTGTCAAGATTGACAATAGATTCCACATCTGACTTCACACCAATCAATTACTACTTTCCTGATGAATCTTTACTTTTTATTGCTACAATGTATTGGTTTGCTAATATTGTCAATTTTCTTGCTACAAGATATTTTCCAACTCATTGGAGTACCCAAAACAAAAGAAAGTTTTTAAATGAAGTGAAGAGCTTTTATTGGGATGACCCTTACTTATTTAAATATTGTCCTGATCAAATATTTTGAAGATGCATTCTCAACAATGAGGTAAGTAGTGTCATTAAATTTTGTCATTTTGAGTCATGTAGGGATTATTTTTCATCAAAAAAGATAATTGCAAAGATCTTACAATATAGATTCTATTGGCCCACTATATTCAAGGACACACATGCATTTTGCAAAACTTGAGAAAACTTTCAAAAGTTAGGATATATTTCAAAACATAACATGATGCCTTTAAATCCTATTCTTGTTATTGAAATTTTTTACTATTAGGGTATAGATTTCATAGGTCCATTCCCTTAATCATTTGGTTTTTTATATATATTAGTCGCAGTAGATTATGTTTCAAAATTCATAGAGGCAATTCCAAGTTAAAACAATGATCACAAAACAGAGATCAAGTTTTTGAAAGAAAATATTTTTAGTCGATTTGAAATCCCTCAAGCCATGATAAGTGATGGTGGAACACATTTCTGCAACAAGCCATTTAAATCTTTAATGAAAAAATAAGGAATCACATATAAAATCGTCACCCCTTATCATCTTCAAAGAAGTGGACAAGGAGAACTTGCTAATATGGAGATCAAACAAATCTTGGAAGAAACAGTGAACCATAATTGAAAAGACTGGTCTTTAAGACTTAATGATTCACTTTGGGCTTATCAAACTGCTTTTAAAACATCATTAGGTATGTCACCTTATAGGCTGGCTTATGGAAAATCTTGTCACTTGCCTGTGGAACTTGAACATAAAGCTTATAAGGCTATTAAAGCTTTCAATTCAAACATTGATGATGCTAGCCAGGTGTGTAAGTTATAAATAAATGAGCTTATAGAAATACGAAATGATGCATATGAGAATTCAAAAATTCATAAAGCAAGAATCAAAAAGTTTCATGACAAGAAAATCTTGAGAAAAACATTTGATGTTGGTCAAAAAGTTTTGCTTTATAATTCTCGACTCCACTGATTTAATGGAAAGCTAAGATCAAGATGGAGTGGTTCATTTATTATGAAACATGTGTATCCTTATAGGGCCTTAGATATTAAGAATCCAATGAATTCAATGTTTTTAAGGTAAATGGACATCATTTGAAAGCTTAATTTGATAATTTTCTTAGTGAAAATAAATTCATTGGTTTTGGTGATCCTGTTTATAAAGATTGATTATTTTGTTTTTCTCATAGTGTTTTTGTGTTTCTTTTTTGTGTGACTTTTGTTTTGCTAGTCTCTCTCAAACCCCAGTTAATGACTTTTGTTTTGCTAGTCTCTCTCAAACCCCAGTCATGACTGGGGTTTGAGAGAGACTAGCAAAACAAAAGTCACACAAAAAAGAAACACGGGCAAGTGATAAGTTTTCCATAAACCAGCCTATAAGGTGACATACCTAATGATGTTTTAAACGCAGTTCGATAAGCCCAAAGTGTATCATTAAGTCTTAAGGACCAATCTTTTCGATTAGGGTTCACTGTTTTTTCCAAGATTTGTTTGATCTCCCTTTCAACAAATTCTACTCCTCCACTTGTCTGAGGGTGATAAGGGGTGGTAAATTTGTGTGTGATTCCATAGTTCTTCATTAAAGATTCAAATGGCTTGTTGAAGAAATGTGTTCCACCATCACTTATCATGACTCGAGGGATTCCAAATTGACTCAAAATATTTTCTTTTAAAACCTTGATCACTATTTTGTGATCATTGTTTCGACTTGGAATTGCCTCTATCCATTTTGAAACATGAACTACTGTAACTAATATGTACAAAAAATCAAATGATTGAGGGAATGGACCTATGAAATCTATACCCCAACAGTCAAAGATTTCAATAATAAAAATAGGATTTAAAGGCATCATGTGATGTTTTAAAATAGATCCTAACTTTTGATAGTTTTCACAAGTTTTGCAAAATGCATGTGTGTTCTTGAACATGGTGGGCTAATATAATCCACATTGTAAAATTTTTGCAATCATCTTTTTTGATGAAAAACGACCCCCCTACATGCCTCATAATGATAAAATTTAATGAAACTACTTACCTCATTATCAGAAATGCATCTTTAAAATATTTGATCAGGAAAATATTTGAATAAGGGTCATCCCAATAAAAGCTCTTCACTTCACTTAAAAACTTTCTTTTGTTATGGGTACTCCAATGTGTGCTGGCAAATATCCTATAGAAAGAAAATTGATAATATTAGCAAACCAAGACATTGTAACAATAAAAAGTAAAGATTCATTAGGAAAATAATCATTGATTGATGTGATATCAGATGTGGAATCTATTGTCAATCTTGACATATGATCCGCGACAATATTTTTGGTGTCTTTCTTATTCTTGATTGTGATATCGAATCGTTGAAGTAACAAAATCCATCGTACCAATCTAGCCTTAGAATCCTTCTTAGAAAGAAGATATTTTAATTTTGTATGATCACTAAAAATAAGAACAGGTAAGCCAACAAGATAAGATCTAAATTTTTCACATGCAAATACTACTGCAAGTAATTTCTTTTCAGTGGTAGTGTAATTCATTTGAGCATTATTTAAAGTTTTACTTGCATAGAAAATCACATAAGGTTTCTTATATTATCTTTTCTTTATCCTAAAACAGCACCCACAACATAAATACTAGCGTGACACATTATTTCAAAAGATAATGACCAATCAGGAGGTTGAATGACAAGAGCAGAAGGAAGCAAGTTTTTAAGTTTAACACAGGCTTCTTCACAATGTTCAGTCCATTCAAAAACATTATTCTTTGTTAGGAGGTCACACAAGGATTTAGATATTACATTAAAATCTTTGATGAACCTTCTGTAAAAACCAGCATGTCCTAAGAATGATCGAACATCTTTAATAGATTTTGATGTTGGCAAATTAGCAATTAACTCGATTTTAGACTTGTCAACCTCAATTCCTGTTTATGAAACAGTGTGACCAAGTACAATGTTGTTTGTTACCATAAAATACCATTTTTTCCAATTCAGCATAAGATTCTTCTCTTCACACCTGCTCAAAACCTTTTCCAAGTTAGTTAAACAATCATCAAATGAATCACAAAAAACAGAAAAATCATCCTAAAAATTTCAAGAAAACATTCAACCATTTCATTAAATATACTAAGCATGCTAAAATGTGGCTGGTGCTTTACATAATCCAGAATGCATCCTTTGATATGCAAAAGTACCAAATGGACATGTGAAAGTAGTTTTCTCTTGATCTTCAAATGCAATTTCAATTTGGTTGTAACTTGAATTGCCATCTAGGAAATAATAAAATTCATGACCTGCTACTCTTTCTAGAATTTGATCCATGAGAGGTAAAGGAAAATGATATTTTCTAGTCATTGAATTAACTTTTCTATACTCAATGCACATGCGCCAACCAGTAATAGTCCTAGTTGGAATTAACTCATTTTTCTCATTTGTTATCATAGTGATTCCAGACTTCTTAGGTACAACTTGGATAGGACTTACCCATTTGCTTAATGATTCCATTATCTAGAAGCTTAATGACTTCATTCCTCACTACTTCTTTCATATTAGGATTAAGCCTTCGTTGCATTTCTATAGAGGGTTTAACATTTTCCTCCAAATAAATCCTGTGTGCAAATCAAAGGACTAATTCCTTTTATGTCAGTTATGGTCCATCTTAATGCATTTTTATGATTTTTAGAGTTTGTAATAACTTACCTTCTTGATGTGCATTAAGTTTGGAAGAGATTATTACTAGAAAAGTTTTATTTTCTCCAAAAAATGAGTACTTGAGATCAGATGGTAACAACTTTAAATCAGGTTTTGGTGGTTGAACACTTAAAGGTACGTACTCAATTGATCGTGGTGACAATTCTTCAATTTTTGGTCTCCAACTACCTACCTTTGATTCTTCCTAAAAATAAACCATTTGCAAATCTTCTGATTCATTAAACTCAGTTTAACTGGAAGTAGTTTCAAATTGATCATAAACTAATTTTTTAATAAAGTCTACTTCCTGTAAATCATTATCATCTTCAGGTTACTTGCAAATGTTAAAAACATTCATTTCCAATGTCATGTTTCCAAAAGATAACTTCATTAGTCCATTCCCACAATTAATCAATGCATTAGAAGTTGCAAGAAATGAACGTCCTAAAATAACTGGAATTAAGTTACATACTACAACAGGTTGTGTATCCAAGACAATAAAATTCACGGGGTAAATGAATTTATCAACTTGTAATAACACATCTTCAACTATTCTTCTAGGCGCTTTTACAGATCTATCAGCAGGTAAGAGAGTTACGGAAGTTTGTTTTAACTCACATAAATAGAGAATTTGAAAAACTAAATATGGAAGCAAATTCACACTAGCTCCAACATCAAGTAAAGCCTTTTTAATTTTATGTTCTCCAATAAAGCATGAAATTGTAGGATAACCAGAGTCTTTATATTTCAAAGCATTATTGTTTTGAAGAATGACACACTTGTTCGACTAAAAAGCTTTATTTTTCACATTAAGTTTTCTCTTCACGGTGAACAAGTCTTTCAAAAATTTAGCATAAGAAGGTTCATGTTTAATAGCATCCAACAAAGGTATATTGATTCTTCCGTGTTTAAAAGTTTCAAAGATTTTATAATTGTGATTAACTTTTTTTTGTTTGGTCATGGCATGAGGAAATGAAAGTGTTTAGTGGGGAATCAGTCTTTTCTTTGCAATGTTTAGGTTCAACCTCTTCCTTACCCTCAGAGATTGATCATCATCTTTCTCACAAGGTTCAAGAATAGATTTTTCAATAACCTTACCACTACGGAGAGTAATGACTGATTTGACTTAATCCATGTTTTGGCTTACGAAGCTACTCGCACTTGAATTGTATTGTCCTATAGGATTTTGCTGTGGTTGAGATAAAAACTTACCTTTCTTCTGAAAACTTAGAGCATATGTGAATTTTACAAGAGTATCTTTCAAATCTGCCCAAGTTTGAGCATTTTGAGTGTTGATTGTCTCTTGCTTTTCAATGAATGCATGCAATGTTTCCTAAAGATTTTTTTTTTATGAGGAGGAGCATAAGGAGGTGTATATATATGAAAATTTTAAAAATTATGATGTGCTTGAAATGGTGGTTGTGAAGTTTGTACTTTATTGTTACAACTCTTCCAATTGAAATTTGGATGATTTCTCCAACCAGGATTATACATTTATGAGTATGGATAATTATTTGGCTTTTAAAAATTGTTTAAAGCATTGACTTGTTTATTGAGACATTTCTTGAAAGAATGCAAAGTTGGACAATCATTGGTTGAGTGTTCATTAGTTTCACAGATTTGACACACAATTTCTTGAACAGATTTTAATTAACCACTCCTTTTTAATTCTAGTGCCTCGACTTTCTAGCTAAAGATGCAAATTTGGCTTGGAGGTCATGATATTTCCTAAGATTGTACATGCCTTCACTATATGTATGAGGTTGAGTTTTATCCGGTGCCTCATAAGTGCCTACAGTGTCCTAATTTTAAGCATTTTCAGCTAACAAGTCCATATACTCCATTGCTTCATCAGGGTCTTTGTCTTCAAAAGTTCCATTGCACATCAATTCCACAATTTGCCTATCTTTAGGTGTTAACCCTTCATAAAAGTGTGAAACTAATCTCCATGTTTCAAAACTATGATGAGGACATGAATTAAGCAGGTCTCTATATCTATCCCAACACTGGTAAAATATTTCTCCTAATTTTTGAGTGAAAGTGGTGATTTGTCTTTTGAAAGAGTTTGTTCTATAAGAAGAAAAAAACTTCTTCAAAAACTGTTATTGCATTTCATCCCAAACATGAATGGATCCTGACCTAAGATTTTGCAGCCATGTTTTAGCTTTATCTTTTAAAGAAAAAGGAAAAACCTTTAATCTAATGGTATTCATACTATAATTTGAGTCATTATAAGTGTTACAAACTTCTTAAAATTCTCTCAAATGCAAGTATAAATTTTCTAGATCTAAACAATGTAAAATATGTAAAAGTTGAATAATACCTGGTTTAAAATCAAAGTGAGATGCATTAGGAGAGAAAATTATACATGATGGAGCACTTGTTCTTGATGGATTCATGTGGTCTCTAAGTGTTGTAACATGGTTATTCTCATTATGAAATAACTGGTTATCCTCTTCGGCTATTTTTCTGATAAGGATAAAAATTTCCTACAAAACCTACCACTTAATGTGCGTGACCAAACTGTCATACAAGTGCAGAAAGAAAGAAGAAAAATAATAAAATAAAATAAGACAAAATAAAATATATAATTTATACAATAACTTACCTCCTCGGCAACGACGCCAAAAACTTGACATGATCAAATGATTGATATCTTCTCCCAAGTGCAAGAGTGTTAAGGTAATAAATTACTTGGTAAGACCGGGGTAGATCCACAAGGAGGTCAACTATATAAACCCACAGATAATAAAATAAACAGAGTTGAAGAAAATTTTGAGAAGTGATATTAATGTAAAGATTAAACAAGGATAAAAAAATTGTCAAGGTTAGAGGATCCACTAAAGGTATTTCGAATAAATATAGTTCAAACTCTTTTTATTACTCAATTGGAAACCACACACAAAGAAGGTTCCAATCGGATGATTTATCATTAATGACTCATTATAAAATATTAATATAATCATATTAATTATCTTATTTGAGTAATGTTAATACTTGTAAATGTTGTCAGGTATTCATAGTATTAACTTATATCAATAACAAATCAAGTTCCTTTCATAGCACGAGTGTCGGTTATCCATACAGTAGGCTATGATTCATAGTATTAACTTATGTCAACAACAAATCAAGTTCCTTTCATAGCACAAGTGTCGGTTATCCATACAGTAGGCTATGAAAGGATTAAGTATTTGTTGTACCAAGGGTTGTATAACATAAATCTATATTAATCATTTAACAAGCAAGGTATTAAGAATGAGTAAGATAAAAATTATAAAACATGTTAATAGCAAACTTTCTTGAATATAAACATTAAAGTACAAGTTGAGTTTATACTATACTTATTCTAACACCATTAGTGTAACCTTTTCACCTAGACAAAATAAACTTAGCTAAATATAATAAAGAAGACAAACATAAATAAATAAGATAAGAACATAATTATGATATAAGTTAACTAAGTATAGTAAAGAAAATAAAAAGCATAAATAAGAGATTAATGAAAATATAACATGAAATAAAACTTGAACATTACAAAAATATAAAGAAAGAAAGCAAGAGCAAGATCTTGATCTGAAAACCAAGATGTCTAAATATATGAAAAATGCCTTCTTTTATAGGCTAAAATTTAGAACTATTGATTTGATGACTAACTAATGAGTTGGTTGTCAACCATTGACTTGGTGGCTAGCTGTTGACTTCTTGGCTAGACAAAACGTCATTGCTAACATCAGAATTTGAACAAATAGTCTTCATCAACGTTGTGGGCATTTATCTCAGCCTTCCAACACAAAATGAATGAGCTCATTTGGACTTCTATAACTCGAGATATGGGTTGAACACCGAACAGTGTCTGGGTTGCAGGAGAGATTTAGACTTCTCTTTTGTGCTAGGATTTGAACTTTAAAATGTCAGTTTTGAATCTTAGCCTCTCTATGAATGTTTTAGGCCTACATTTTAGCTTTCTATCAAGACAAATCAGACCTAAATCCAAGGTCTACAGTTCCAGTTATGACCCAATAATCAAACGGTGTTCTAGTTTGAATTGAATCACCATCTCTTCTTGAAGCTTAGCCCTCTCTTTGTCTTTTTAATTTCAATAGTTAAACACATCAATCAATCTTTTAAATTGTGAGATATGCTTGCATTTAAAATGAGCATTTACTATAAATTAAAGATATCTTATATTATCATACTTGTTATTATAAAACATGTTTAAGTTAAGGAATTTAATGATACTTTAAGTGCAACATGATGATATAAAACCTTAATAAAAATCCACTTTTAAGTACTAATCACACCCCCCAACCATCTTGTTGCTAATCCCTAGTAATTAAAGTGTTAATATAGAAAAACCATTTACAAAATTCAAGAACAAGACATTCATCATTTTACTTCCATTGATCTATTCAAATTAACAAACTCTCATTAGATTTATATGTTTGCTCCATACCTTTTAATCAAGATATTAATAAACCTTCTTTTTATGCTCAATAAATCAAAACATAATTATGTTCTAATGTTTTTCTAGTGTTATCTTTTTTGAGTTGGGATATATATATACTTATTATTATTATTATTATTATTATTATAGAAATTGAGAGGTCAGTATTTAACAACTTCTAGAGGTTTGAAAAGGGCATGTCGCTAGTGAAAATAGACTAATTTTTTAATTTCAAAATGGACAAGTCGCCTGTGAAAATAAACCAATTTCAGGGAAACTTGAACACTTATTGAAGTTCTTTTTGAAATTTAAAAAAGACAGGTTGCCTGTGAAAATGGGCTAGTTTTTTAATTTCAAAATGGACAAGTTTTACATGAAAATTGAACAATTTCAGGGAAGCAAGAAAGCTTGCTGAAGTTTTGTTTTAAATTTAAAAAAAGCAGGTTGCCCGTGAAAATGGACTAATTTTTTAATTTCAAAATAGACAGGTTACTTGCAAAAATATACCAATTTCAGGGAAGCATAGACGCTTGATGAAGTTCTTTATAAAATTTAAAAATGGCAGGTCGCCCGTGAAAATAGACTAGTTTTTTTATTTCAAAATGGGGCAGGTTGCCCATGAAAATAGACAAATTTCAGAGAAGTATGGACGCTTGCTGAAGTTCTTTTTAAAATTTGAAAAGGACAGGTCACCCATGAAAATAGACCAATGTTTGAATTTAAGAAGGGTAGGTTACTCGTTAAAAGAGACCAGTTTTTGAATTTTAAAAGCAAAGTTTATGGATGGTTGGATTACTCAAAAAGTTAGACAAATGCTTTTTCTTTATAAGCTCTTTATACAAAACCTTGATGAGATTTTTCTTCATAAATATTGTGAAAGAAGGGCATCTGTTGTTATCTAATTTCAACCCCATAAAAAATCAAGAAAATAAAAATACAAGAAAAAAAGAAAAAAAATCCAAGAATACAAGAGGATACACATGAAGAAAGTCTAGAAGATTACCCAAGTTGGTGATGAATGACCAAAATGACAAGTGAAAAATTTAAAGGACTAGAACATACAAGATTGAAAAAATTAGCAACCCAATCCTGATTGCAAAAGACCCATTCGGTGAAAATATTTTTATTTGGGGTAAAGGAATACAATTTGGATGAGTAAGAACTTAATGAGAATTTTGGAAGGCTTAATCAATTTTGTTGAGGACTTGATTGCAAGAAGAAAAAAAAAACTCAATTTAGGTTTTAATTGGAAGAAATTAAAATTGAGGAACTGAAATTGAACTTTGAAAAGTATAATTGGTCAAATCAAGGCCTTAATTGTAAAAACAAAAATTTGACAGCCAATTAGGTGTTTTAATGAAGAAATTCAAAACCAAGTACCAAATCATAAAAAAAAAAAAAAACAAGACTTTAAGGGTTGAAATTATCCAAACCAGGGCCAAATTCAAGAAAATTAAAAGTTTTATGGTCAATTAAGGGTCTGAATGCATAAATCAGAAACCAAGGACTAAGATGAAAATGAAATTAAACTTTGGGGCTGGTGATTGAGTTTGGAAAGGGTGAAATTGCATGAAATTAAAAAATTACAAGGCAATTAAAGATGCAATTAAAAGCAATTAGAAGAACAATGACTAAAATAAAATCTATCAGATTCCAAATTAAAAACTATAATTTCTAAGGATTTAACCTAGACAACGCGTCATTCAAACTCTATTAATCTTCTTCCATGGCAGTTCACAATGATCAGGTTGGCACCTTTCAAAAGCTCGTTGTGGAGTTTGGAAGTTTGCAAATGGAAGAGGAGCATCCCCTCAAAAACCCCATTTTCCATAAAATTAGAAGTTTACATCTCAATTCTTTCATATAAGTCCCAACATCTTGTCCCTAATTAGTCAGCACTCAATTTTTAGATTCTGGGTTGATCAAGTTGGCACCTTCAAGCGAGTAAGTGTTGAGCTACAAACTTCTAAATTGATCAAGGTTGGATTTAAATAAAAGATGTGCACCCCGTCTACCAACTTCAAGTGGTCTTCAATGACGATAATGTCAGAATTGCTCCGACGAAGCCTTGAAAGTGGCTAACCCAGTTAGCCTTGATTGAGATACCTATTTGCACAAAACAACCCAACTATTTCTTGTGCTGACACTTAAAAATTCCCACAGTATTCTTATCAAAGGCTGAGAAAACTTTTCTTAAGATCAAAGAGCTGAAACACTTTACCTTAGCCTCCAAGTTTAATCAAAACCACCTAAATCCAAAATCATCTATCCTGTGATAAAATTAGCCTAGTTTTGGTTTGTTAGAACCCTAACAAACTCATCTAGAAGCTCTAAATTAGCCTATAAAAAGAGATATAATCTAACAATAAATAAGGGATGAAAAGAAATGAGAGGGTAGAAATTTGGTTAAGGTCTAAGGGATTAGATACCGAGTTCAAGAGCTTATAAAAGGTTCAAAGGTTTGGCCTTGTTCGGTTTAAAGAGAAGAAAAAAGAAAAGCACCAGGAGAAATCTACCTCTATTAAAGATTTAAGTTTTGAAGGTATACTTTTGCAAACTTTAAAAGTGGAATCCATAAGGCTTAGTGGATTCAAAACCTTTTGTTTACTATATAATGCAATGTTTTTTTTTTTTAATATATTGATATGAAGATTGGTGTCCTGGTATGTTATGCTTGCATTTAGTTTGATTGAAATCTATCAAATGTGGCAACAAGGTGTTTAATATTTTTTTTTTGATTTGTTAATGCATTTTTCCAGGCTTCTGAGAGTTGTTTTAGTCCTATGGAGTGTTAAAGTGTCAGTTTCGAACCTCAGATTAGTTAAGCATGCTTGTTGTTTTAATTTGGCAGTTTTGGAAAATGGAACTCAATGCATGTTTATAATGATTTGATGTTTTTGTTAGTTTCTTTTTATTCAACTATGTTTGGTATTAATAATGTGGTTTGTGATGACCAAAAGCAGTAGGTTTAAAAGCCTAAAAGTCTATTTTCTGGGTTTGGCAGCGTGTTCTTGGGAAGAACATTGATTTAACCTCATGATTTGTACTAGTTTTGGTCCATTTCTTTGCAGTAAACTATTGGGTAACTCGATTAATTTATTATCTAGGATTTATTTGTATCATTAATAATTTTTTAGGGGTTTTAATCTTAGGGTTTTAGTTTTGAACAGAAACCTATTTTGATCAAATACTGGCTTTTTTAGTGATAATTGATGGGTTTTAATGCTTAATTCTTGATCTATACATGTTTATGAATAAAACCATGCCTTTGTTTGTTTGAAATTTAGTCTAGGTTAGGTTTCATGTTGCTGGGTTCGAGTTTGAATGTTCTTCATGTTCTTCATTTTCTTTTTGTTTGATCCGTTTTGTGTAAGAAATTTTAAGTTTTTTATAGTTTTTTTATGTTTAATCAGTTTTTGACTTTGGTTTTTTTTTTTTTTGTTTTCGGGTCAAAATCTAGTTGGATATTTAAGACTTTGTTTGGTTTGCTATATTTTTTTTATATATAAAAGGATCTTTGGCCTAAGCAGGTGTTTGACAAACACAACTATATGCCTATTTTGGCAATTTTCTAAGAAAAAAAACGGTTTTTTTTTTACCAAACATAGCCTTACAAAAAAATTTAAAAATTAAAAATTAAAGAATGATAATAAAAAATAGGCATTAAAAAAATGATATTTGTTTGTTGCATACGGCCCAATCTTTATCAAATTTTGCATTTTTATTTATAAAAGGAAAAGAAATTAGTATTGTTTTATAAAGTACTTGTGTAGATTTTCCTTTGCATTTTTTTTTTTTTAGAATTTACAACAAGTTTGTAAAATTTCTTAAGGACTTGGCTAATATTTCAATAACCCTAAAATTTTTAATTTATAGAAATTAATTGTCAATGCTAGTATAAATGTTGGGCCTATAGGTAGGTTGATATTTAAATATCAGAAGTTAACTAGAAAAATTTCAAAATTATTTTTAGATATTCACCAATTTTAATTGGAATTATTTTTCACCATAGTATATGAATTGTGGAAAACTCTTTTGCTTTCCAGGATAGGTGAACCCTGTCAAGGCATCTACATAGACCCTCCATAAGAATTTATCTTTGCATACAAGCCTATAATAAATTCAAAATATCAAATTTATTCATAAGAATAATTTTTATCTTGATTCTTAGACTGACCATTGGTAAGAATCCATCAAAACCTTTAAATCATATGAAGACCACGTAATGCAGCTTATCTCAGGTAAAATGCGTTACGAGTGTTAATATCTTCTCTAGCCATAATCATTCTCGTACCCTAGGATTTCTGTTAAGACCAGTACACCTGAGTCTTCTAGTGACCATAAACCAAACAATTAGGTGGCGACTCCTTAACTCCTGACATCGCTCAGCCACGTGGGACAGTATGGATGGAGAGTAATTGTATTAATTAAAGTTGGTCATATGGACAGAGCCTAAGTATATAAATTAAAATCAGTCGTATGGAAAGAGCCTAATTATATAATTTAAAGTCAGTTGTATGGATAGGAGACTAATTTTATAAATTAAAATTGGTTGTATGGACAAACACTAATTATTTAAATTAAAGTTTTTCGTGTGGATGGAGACAAATTATGTTAAAAATAAGTTGACCATAATAGTGGGGACTATCATGAGAAAATAAGTCGGCCGCAATGGCAAGAACTATAATGTGAAAATAAGTTGGTCGTAATGACAGGGATTGTAATAAGAAAATAAGCTAACTGCAATGGTGAGAACTACAATGTAAAAATAAATGAGCCATAATGACGGGGACTAGAATGTAAAAATAAATCGGATACAATGGAAAAGACTATAATATAGAAATAAGATGGCCACAATAGCAGGGACTAATAAATTAAATAAATCAGCCATAATTAAAGGGATTAATATGTGAAAAACATGTCTATCATAATAGCGAAGATCAATTTGTAAAGATGCAATGACCAGATTTATGTAAATTAAGAAATGTTTTGGGAAATACAAGTTAGGTTGCTTTGGAGTAAATGGTTATGTAGCCAATGAGTTGAGGTTTATACATCAAAGGAATCTACAATTCATCTGATTAAATTAAAGGAATAATTAATTCTTATTATGGAAAATGAAAGTTATTGAGCTAGTTATAATGGCAGAAACTATGCTAAGGAATTTTACTAACCATAATGATGGTGTTTTAGTTGAAAAACAATTAATCAAATGAAATGGAACTATCATATATGCATTTGTAACTAAGGTTTAGAATAGAACATAAGTGCAAGGTGTATTTACATGCTTTTATTTATTACATACACTACCATGTATTTAAAGTCCATCTTACTTACCACCACAGCAGTGATTTCGTTGTAGGGACTACGTAATTTTTATGTTAGGATCAAGAATTTTGTAACTTCTATTGAATGGCATGTAGTTAAACTTGATGTATATCTTAAGTTATAATATTTTGAAATTTATAAGTAAAATGATGGACTATTAATTATTCTAGGTTTCATTGTGTGTGTGTGTCTTGTAAAATAATATAAACTCTGCTTGATATGAATATGATGAATATTTGTAATTGACGAAATTTATTTGGATGGTATGCTTGAGGCTGCATATGATTATTGGTTGCATGAGCCAAATGTGTTTTGGGTTATTGTTGTGTTTACAAGTATTAATGTATGATAAGATTTTTGGTAGGGGGTATAGGGAAAACTCTATTAAACTTTTGTTAGATTGGAAAAATTCTTTTATTTTAAATGGAAAATCCCTTACATGGTTAATATGCATGCAAAATGTACAATTTGTGTTTTTTATGTGTTGATTGGGAAGGACTTCGTATAGGGGAGAATATGTCAATATATATATTAAAAAAAATCACTCCACTTTACATATATATGATTAATGGAAAAGATGAAGTTACATAAAAAAATCATGGGGGTATTAAAATTGGTTTCAAAGTCAAAGTGTGATTCAGCAGACTATATGAACTTGAAAAGGAGTGCATTGTGAGGGAAGTTGTTATTCTACGCAATAAGCTTAAGGGTTTGACTGATAGGTAAGCTGTATTATTGTTTGATTGTTTTTCTAAGTTAAGCTTTTATTCATTTGTCTTTTTCTAAAGTTTAAGGCAAATCTTCAATTTGTGACGAAGTCTCCACCTTATTAGGTGTCAATCAGCCAGAATGGATCATACTGATGTGTGGTCAGGTGTTAAGTAATCATTTTCGTGTAAGTTTTGTCTAATTTGGTGAAGAGTTGAAGCACAAAACGCCTCGGAAAGAAGGTCACTCAAGCAATCTCTCTAGAGAAGAAGATGAACAATCAACTCCAAAATGGCGCTCTTTTGGCAAAGTACATTTTAGTCCTTTTATTTTTTATTTCTCTCAATTACACCCTTAATTGGCTTCAAACTTTCAATTTTGTTCAATATTGCCCTTGATGAACTTTAATTTCAACCCCAGATTTCAGGACCTTTTTCATTTTAGTTCTTGGTTTCGGATTTTTCAATTTAACCTCTAATTGACCATTAAACTTTCAAATCTTTTCAATTTCACCCCTGATTTTAACCAATTGGGTTCCCAGAGTTCGACATCTTTTTCAAAATGGTCATTGGCAGCGAATTTCTTCAATTTAGCCTTTAATTGACCCAAAAACTTTGATATTCTTGCAGTTTTACCCCTGATTTCAATTAATTAACTTAGTAAAAATTAAATTTGGTCTCCTAAAATTTAAATCTTCTCAATTAAGCCCAAATTAGGGTCCAAAACTTATTTTTTTACCAATTAAACCCCTAATAAAATGAATTTGAGCCATTTAAAATATAATTAAGTCCTTGTACCTAATTAAATCCTTCAATTGAACCAAAATTAATTCTTAAACATAATTAAACTTTAAGTTGGCCCACGATTAGATCAAATTAGCCTATTAAAAATCTAATTATGCCTTTAGGCTTAATTTTTATGCAAATTCATCGAATAATGATTTAATTTGACCTTGAATCTGCATTGTCTATCTAATTTTGGGTAAACAGGGTACAATTAAACTCCTGATTCCATACAGAATTGCAGCTTGATTTTTTCTACGTGTGAAATCCTCCCAGCTTGCTTTTGCCAAAATACTAGTCTTTATTTTATTTTTTTATTGTAGAAAGAAAAAAAATGAATTTAAAGAATAACACATAAATGGGTTATGACAAGAACAATACCTCTTTGTATTGTAACATGTTAGGTGAGTGCTTGCAGTTTGTTAAGGTTGCTTTGGATGAATGTTTGTTGTGCGAAGGGTTGATAATATTTCATGGAAGGTGTTTAATAAAATGCTTGAACTATAATGAAATGAATGTGTAAAAAATTTGATCAAAGCATTATCCTTGAGCATTAATTTGGATTGATGAATCGAAACCTATAATTAAGCTAAAACATGAACAATGGACAATAAAATTGGATGTATGCTAAACTAAAAAGGAAGGCAAGTTTTGAAAATTTTAAAGAAGTTCTTTCTTATAATGATGTTCTTAAGGAACCAATAGATCATATTGAAAGGTATAGTTAACTTGTAAAGTAGACTTCTTCACTCATTTTCCAGTCGAGAATTAAGCTATTTAACACGGTGTTTACAATTCTCCCCTCTTTTTAAGATTTTATCCGCAAAATCAATAATCATTTCTTCTAGAAATAGGTCTAAATACTTCTTTTTTAACTACGACTCTCTTTCTCAAGTCTCCTCTTCTACTTGAGAGTTTCTCCACATTACCTCAATCAGGGGCACCATTTTGTTATGTAATGTCTTCTCACCTCGGTCAATAATCTTTATTGGCTTAACCTTAAGTGTTAAATCTCCTCAAATTTTCATTAGCATCTGCAGTAGAACTTGAGAAGGTTCCAATTTAGCATTACAAAGCAAAGACATAAAACACATTATGTATCTTTGATATTTAGGATGCCAATGTTAACTGATAGGCCACTAGTTCAATCATTTTTATAACTATAAAAGGCATTATATATCTCGATGCTAACTTCTATTTCTTTCAAAATCAATTGAATTCTTTTAGGGAGAAACTTTTAAGAATGTTTGATATTTTAATATAAATTTTAAAGTTCCCCTTCGATTATCAACATAACTTTTTTTATCTATCTTGGGCTCTTTTCATTCTTGCTTTATTTATCTGTATTATGAGGTTCCAAACCTCCTACATCTAGATCTATTGAAAGGTTATTTCAATCCTACTCATCTCCTCAAAAAAGAGTTTTCAATTATGAAGCAAACATAAGAGGTTTTCCAGCCTCTTGATCTTTCACCATCAGATTGCCTCATTAAGATGATAGTTCTGCTTTTCGTGCCTTCGCTTTTCCACTATAGCTTGGTAATATGTTATCTTGAGTCTCAAGTCTTTGCATGAATTTTGTAACGATCATCTTCAGTCTCCAACTCCCAAACCTTATTTCGAACTACAAAGCTTTTTTTTGTTGACTTTATTTGAAGTTATTGTGCTTTCTATAATTTGTTATACAAGTCTTCTATAATTGTAGCTACCACATTACTTGTACTCTCAAATTCATTAAATTGAGTTTGAGATCTTGTTGCAACTAATGATAACTTTTTTGCTATCTTGGGGTGTTCTTTATCATCAAGTCTTTGTTGATTTTTTGTGTTGTCTACACCATCATCACTTGCTTCTTGAATCAAATTAAGGTTCAACTTTTCAAGCTCAAGAATAGAGTTTAGTTCCAATAATTCGTTTTTAACTACAAACTACAATTCTCTTATGATATTGGTACAAGCAAACAATCATTTTTTATGATGTACTTCTAATTTTATTGTGGTTTTATTAGGCTCTTATTTATACAGTTACATATTCTTCTCTTTTCTTTCAGAGACCTTATGTACTCAAAACAAAAATCCAGCATCCATGATTGCCCTTAACTTTCTCGATAGTGTTTCAGTAGGGAAATAAAAGTCTTGCAAAAAAATTAAAGACTTCTTAATTTTCATAGATGAATTTATTAAAACACTAATGTGATACATAAACTCTATAGACCTACTTTCTAAGTTGTCATTGATTTTAGCTAATTCATTCATGCATGTGTTTGACTTAGAACTAAGCATAAAGATACTCTATTCAGATATCCTCTTTTCGTCTTCTACAATAGAAATTTCATTTAACACCTTTGATAATGAATCCTCTAGTGATTTCCATATTTAACAAGGCAGTTGCCAGATCAATAGACTCAGCTTTTTCTATTGACTTTCTTAGCTTATTTTTCTAATTTAGTTTTGTTGTCCAAAACATGATTATTTTGTTTTGTTAGCAAATAAACATTGATCTCTACTTAAGACAATGTATCTTTAAGGAACTTTATAGTTTTATATGACTCTATAGGTTTGCTAGTTTGAAATGTAATATCGTCTCTTACTTTTACTAGTTCAACTTCCATAGAAACACTTCTTAGTTAAGCCTCTTATCTCTCTTCGGTGATTATAGAAATATCATTTTTTACTAGTGACAATAATGTTTTGCTTTTGTAACTCAAGCTTTAAATTCTCAAATTCTAAATTCTTCTAGAAGTTTTCATAGAGCATTAATTCTTGATCTTTGACATATAAAAGACCGCATTCTTTCAAGCACTTCAATAACAATAGAAGTATCAAAAGAAAAATTGCTTTCTTCTTTCATCTTTCCAGACCATTTATTTATAGGTATGGATAAATCATAATTATTATAATAAACTTTAAGATTGCTTGTTGTTATTCTAGAGTAGTCTAACAACATCTGCCAAAAGTAAAGCACTTAACCGAATAATCTCATTTTATATAGATGTCTTCACTTCAACAAACTCTTTTAGAAAATCATCTATTTAACCTTTTGTTTGGTTAACTATGGGGGATTGAAAATCCCCAATTGAACTTTTAGGGTTTATATAATTTTGAATGGAAATGTAAAATTGTGTAATTATTGGTTAATTGTGGATGTGATGATATGAATAAAAATCAAATTGAAGAAATTAAAAATTGATTATGGAATTTGAAACATTAGAATGGCTGGCCATGGTTTGGAATTTTTAAGGATTTAGAAATTTGACTAAATTGGGTTGATTTATTATGTTTTAATGATATTGGGGATGTTTGAAATTAGTTGTGAATATTATAAAGTGAATTGCTAAGAATTTACTTGTTGGTATATTTTGGAATGGTAAAAATGTGGAAATTGGTGAATTTTGTAAGTTTTGGTGTTTAAATTATCTGTTATGCTTAAATTGGATCGGTGTGATGATGTTAGTGTGTTATTCTTGATTGTAATTCATTTGGAATAAGTTGTTTGGGTAATAATTTATGTTTGTAAAATATGGGGAAATCAAAAGTATAGAAATTGGTGGAATTGTATAAGCTTTGGTGTTTAATTGATGTTGTTTTGCTTAAATTAGATTGGTATGATGATGGTAGTGTGTTATGCTTGATTGTGATTCATGTGGAATAAGTTGTTTAGGTATTGGTTTATGTTGTTAAATGTGGGAAAATGAAAGTATAAAATTGGTGGAATTGTGTTTAATCATGATTGTGATTCATGTGAAATAAAATGTTTAGATATTGGGTTATGTGTTGTAAATATTGAAAGATAGAAGTATGAGAATTGGTAGATTTGTGTAAATATTTAGGTTTTACAACGATATTGTGAAATTTAAAAATTGATTGCAAGATTGTGATTTAAATGGTTATATATGTTGTGTCTTGGTTGGTAAGTTGGTAAAATAGAAAATTGATATATATATATATATATATATATATATATCTTGGATGCATAATGAAAGTAAGGAATGTGAAATTGTATGTTAAATGTAAGTTGAAAATATAGAAAAATATGAAATTGCATTTGAGATATAGATTAATAGAATGAAATGAATAATGATGTGTTTGAATAAGTATAAACAATGAGTTGAAGTGATGTGAGTACTAATTGGAGATGTTTTCTTGAAAATCAAAAGGGACATCCGAGGTTGAACTAGTTATTGAGGCTACCTATGAGTATTGGTGCATGAGTAAATGTGTTGAGTTATTGTTATGTTTGCAAGTATTAATACGAGATAAAATTTTAGGTGGGTCCCCGTACATGATAAACTCTACTGAAATTTTATTAGATTAAAAAAATACTTATTTAAAATATAGAATCCTTTACATGGTTGATATGCATGAGAAATCTGCAGTTTGTGTTTTTATGTGTTGATTAAGAAGGACATTGTATAGGGGAGACTCTGACAATGTAAAAAAAAAAAATTCACTTCATTTTACATGTATATAATTAATGGAAAAGATGAAGTTGCATAAAAAAATCACGGGGTGTGAAAAGTAAACTATACAACTCAACTACATAAACCTTTCTTAAACCCTCTAGATACTAAGTGACTTTCCTTGCATAAATGGCTAGCGATCTTAGTACTTGAATAAGCTTAAAATATTTATTATCTCTTGTGATCAAATATATCAAAGTTGTACTTAGCTTGTTCATTCACCAAAACTTGATTATCTTTGTACTTATACCTATATTTAAATTTAAAATTACATTTTCTCCCATTTTTAACTAGGACAAACAAGACAAGCATTTCAAATCTCCCACTCCATGTTGCCACTCTTACCTCATGGATGATATATTTTTACATTGTTTTGCTTGAACCATATGGTATATTAAACTTCCAAAATTCAAATTTCTTGGTCTATTCTATGTTACTCTAAATGGCTACTAGCCTTCTTTTATATAAATAAACCTCTTCTTATATATTTTATAAGTTTGTAACAATCATTGAGGTAAAAAATTCATATTCTTACATAATGATCTTCTTTTTACTTTGAGCTTACTTTTGATTATTCTCATACATATTGATTGCATCTATACCTCACCTAAAAAAAGTTAGATTTCACCTACTAAGAACATGAGTTTTCATGATTTCATTTTATAATCTTTCTTGTGATGGTATATTATTTTCACTTTTTTAAGTGAAATTTATTGCTAAAATATAAGTAAGATTATAACTGCTTGGGTTTTAGTTGTAAGCTTTTTATGAGAGCTCATATAGGTTTTTAGTCTATATCAATGAAAAAGGGTTAGCTAGTTTCAATATTTTCATGTGAAAAAAAATTGGTGGTCTTGATCTTAAGCCCAAAATAAAAAATAAAATATGTTGTAGAGGTTTGAATCTTGATCCTATAAAATGATTCATTGTTAGATGTGGTTTATCCCGTGAAATAGAATGTAAGTGATAATACAAGTTCAAGCTTATCACTTAGGAAGTGGAGAAGGTTGTTAGTGTTGAATCAGTATAAAATTCATTTTTACGCTCTTTCTTATATCTATAAATTTTTTTTACTATTATTAACTTGTTGAGTTGTAAATTGTGTGCATAAACAAGTCATTGCCGTGTGTATATTCTAAAATAGTTGAGGTGGTGTGTTTATGGGTGTTATTGTGTCGTTTGTGGTTATTTAGAAACCAAATCGTTTGGGATTAGTTATTTAATCTCTAGCCTGTTTAGAAGTGTGATTGTGGTTGCTTTTCAAAGTGTTTTTCATACCGAAATGCATCAAAATAATGTTTTTTTATTTTTTAAAAATTATTTTTGAGATCAACACATCAAAATGATCTAAAAGATATAAAAAATTTTAATTTTTAGCAAAATAAAAATTGAATTTTTTAAAAATACGGGTTGGCTTGTATTTCCAAACTCAGTCTCCACTTTCAGCTTTGTTTGAGAATGAGATTATGCTTTTTGAAACACCTCTTTTACATACATTTGTCTAGGCTTGCATTGGCCAAAAGACCAGAAAGGTTTGATTGGCATGAGATTTAAAAAAAAAAAAAAAACCACCAAACGAGAGTTTTTATATTTAGGACATAGATTTTTAATTTAAATTCAATTAATAAATAAATATTAAAACATTGATGGCAAGTTAATATATATATATGATAAACCATAAACGAGATTATATACATAATTATATTGATTATAACAACAAAATATTGATACGTGAAAGAAATATTAATAGAATGAATTAAATTATTAAAATGACAAATATTAGATCTTTTTTAGAACTAGGATATAATGCTATATATAGTGCATGAAACCAAATGTAGTCATAATTATAATTTAATTAACTATTTATTAAATTTAATTATAGTTTAGAGTTATTTTCATCGATGTTTCATAGAGTATTTTAAAAATGTCATATATGTTTTAAAAAACTAAAATATTAAATAAGAAATTTTTCTTTTCTTTTATAATGAAATAGAGAAAAGAAAAGAAACATAGTTTGATGGAAAATATAAACATTAAAAGAAGGAAATCAGTCGTCAATGTATTGATCAATTACTATTTTAATACTATAGGGACTAATTAATTATTCTTAATAAACTACAAGGACTATGAAAAAGTGAGTGACAAATGTTAGAGTATGGCTCAACTTGAACGAACGGATATGTTCATCTAAAAAAGAACAACAATTCAGTTCAGCCATTCCGCTGCTGATTAATAATTTCGCGAACATACTGAATAAGCTTGTTAAGCCACCGTGACTACAAGAAAACGGACAATTCCATGTCCTCTACCCCTATCTTCAGTACTCCTCCACCACCACCACCACCACCACTACCACACGCCAACACAACCCGCTCCTCCACCACTCTGCACAACCCTCCACCAGAAAAAATCGCAATTTTAATCGACAAATCCAAATCCTTAAACCATCTCAACCAAGTCCACGCCTTTCTCTACCGCCACAATCTCCATGACCACCCAATCCTCAACTTCAAGCTTCAACGTTCTTACTCCTCTCTGGGTCACTTAAACCGCTCTCTTGCACTGTTTAACAAAACCCAAAACCCCAATGTCTTTTTTTATACTTCTATTATTCATGCCCACACTATTCACAATCTACATCACCTAGCACTTCTTTTCTATGTCCAAATGTTGAGTCAAAATGTATTCCCTAATGCATTTACTTTCTCATCGATATTGAAGTCATGCCCGATTGAACCTGCAAAATTGCTACATGGGCAAGCAATAAAATTTGGGTTTGATGCAGAATTGTATGTGAGGACTTGTCTTGTTGACGTGTATGCAAGAGGAGGCGATGTTGTTTCTGCGCGTACGCTGTTTGATGCAATGCCTGAGAAGAGTTTAGTTTCGTTGACAGCGATGATTACTTGTTATGCTAAGTATGGGATGATTGACGAGGCAAGAG
>Ga0307513_10001213_pt1 | contig 37424 bp, 21 predicted proteins | sample 15_EM_MG_FD_202174 | JGI IMG/M metagenome (GOLD analysis project Ga0307513, IMG submission 202174) | Populus trichocarpa ectomycorrhiza microbial communities from riparian zone in the Pacific Northwest, United States - 15_EM | ecosystem: Host-associated > Plants > Roots > Unclassified | place... | reverse complement strand
ATTATAGTTATTACATGACTCGGTGTAAGGTATAGTCATATATCTTATGAATTAATTTGGATTAATTTATATCAATAATTTTTTTATAAGGAAATAGATTAAAATGATATGTTATGAGTTTTTTTTTAAAAAAAATGAATTAATTTTTTATTATTAAATAACAAGTTAACCCACCGTCCAATCAATTCTAAATTGACTTTTTACCACACGATTTCAAAGGGTCAAAACATAATTAATAAAAAGAGACATGATAGATTGAAAAATGAGTCAGTTAAGTACAATTTAATTAAGATTAGTGATTAATTAATTCCACGACTCTTAACTCCAGGTAAAAATCTTGTAATCATTACCCAATCAAAACTAATCACGAAATCAGATAGCAAAAGCAAAACTACTAGAAAGAACCACCAACTCATCAAGACAGCTTCACCCTTCAACTCAAATGCTCTGTCTCTAACAACATTAAAAAAAAAAAAAAAAGATCATGTCTTGGCTTTTCAATTCGCTGCAATCCAACGATTCGGATTCACCACCACCGCACCCTCCTTCTCCGTCAGTTCAAGACGACCTGCTGGTCATCGGTGATTCCATCGGCCGTCAATTACGTGGCGTTGCTAACTTCCTTGCTCCGCCTCCACCTCCACCGCCGTCCAATACCCAAGCAGCCAAACCACAACCGTTCGATTCTTCTTCTCAATCATCACAAGCTCTCCTTGGGATTCGCAACGATCTCGCTGAAATCGGTGACAGTTTAAAATCTGGTCTCTCTAAATTCACTTCCAATTTCTTGCAATTTAAAGATATTAATAGTAAGAACAGTGATGGTGACGACGTGGCGGGGATTAATGAGGAAGTGATTGGATTTGTTAAGGAGATTTCTTTGAGACCTGAATGCTGGATTGATTTTCCTTTACCACTCCAAAACGGTAATTTATTTCCTTGTTTTTTTTAAATAAAAAAAAAACAGTAGTGAATATTTGTTATTATTTTTTAATTACGAAGTAAAAAAAATTGTATATGAAAGGAAAACAAATTGATGTATTTATTATAGATTTTAATATTTTATAGGAATCTTGCCCTTTTGAATTTGCGTAAAATTTGATGTATTTATTATAGATTTTGTACGAATTGCAGGATTTTGAATTGCGAAAATCATTTATTATATGTGAATGATATTTTAATTTTGGGTGAAGATGAATTAGGAATTTTTGTATCTTGCAGATTTTAGAATGACTGATGCTCAAAGAGAACATGTGTTGACTGTTGAACATTTTGTTCCTAGTTTGGCACAACTTAGAAATAATCTTCGGAGTGAAATGGGGGATGGCCGATTTTGGATGGTTTATTTTATATTGTTGATTCCGAGATTGAATGAACATGATTTCGAGGTTCTATCGACTCCCCAGGTAACATTTCTGTGTTGATATGATTTATGTTTTGTTCATTTTATGTATAAGTTTGTTTTTCCTGTGGCATTAAGTCCTTGAAACAATAAAAAAAGAGTAGTTTTCAGGTCAATTTAGTTGCAATAGTAGTGAAATTATAATGGGGTTTTGTTATTATTGTTGTTCTAGCCGAAGGGTACTTCGTGATACTAGTTTTGCTGCTTTATGGTTTTTCTCAACTGAGCATAGTCTGAGTGCATGTTAAAGCTTCCGGTGAGCATAGGTAGATATTGTATTAGTAGATAACACATTGTGCACCATTTTGAAGTGCAATTATTTCGAGCCACAAAGCTGGTGAAACCAGAATTGGTGTCTGTTACTTCTGTACTTGTTGTTGAGCAGAGGTTGAAGGGGTAGTATACACTGCTATTTTTTGTTGCATTATTAATCTCATCCCTCAAATTTACTGGCAGTGTGATATGTCTCAGGGAAGGGGAGGCATTGGTTGATCTTCTAGTGGTAGGCATCTAGCAAGCTTAAGCAGATAATATACCAGTTAGTAAAACATTTTGCATAGCTGCAATTTACATGCCATTACTTTGGAGGTTAATTGGTTTCTGATATTTCGTGTGTAAAAAATTGATCTCCTTGCTGTTGAAAAGTTTTGAGAAGGTGACTCACTTCTGTCATCTGATGGGATCATAATCTGTTATAACTTGCTGTGAGCTGTCTTTTCTTACTTGGATTTTCTTTTATGTTGTTGCAAAGTTGCAATCAAAATTATAGCATTCAATCTACTCATCTAGATGCTTGAGGAATTATTATCCTCTTCAATCTTGACATTGAGAACCGGAACTGAAAGATGTGAGGATGATGGCACTTGCATGCTTTTTAATTCTCATCTTAGAAGAGGGGTGGGAAAGGGATGGTTATTTTTTAGCAATTCTGCGAATATGCAGAATGAAACGTATCTGTGAGTAATTGGTAATCATGCTCTCTTATACATCAAAACTCACCCCTGGGAATACAAAAGTGTAAGGTCTTCACAAATTTTAGTAATATATGTAAACTTAATTTTTCCCTTATCGAAAACAAACCATTGCTGCACTTTCCGATGAAATTGATGTAATATAATTTGACACTAGAGCAAAGTGTTTCATCTGAATTTGGTTTTGAAGTTCTGAGGTTTCGGACATCTGAGATATTGGGAAAATGATCTTGTTAATCCTAAGTGAGCTATTGTGCGGTGGTAGTTATATGTATCAAGTGATAAGGACTGTTGATTTAGTTATTATTGATTTTTCAAAGGAAATTTTGGAGACTGAATCTTCAAATATCTCTTAATTGGGAATTAACGGCCTATTGCTTGGTTTTTTCATGTGATAACATGTCCTGCATGAAACTTGAGACTCATTTCTTACCTTTTTGTCACTTGATAAACTAAAACTTTATTATCCCAATAATGATCACAGTTTAGAGCAGGATGCAACAGACCTTTGTTTGCAGTGACATTTGTATTTCATTCTTCTTACCATGTAATCTCACATCAACTGTTGGCTTGTTGCAGATAGTTGAAACAAGAAATTTACTTTTGCAGAAGCTGCAAAACAAGAGGAATGTTAAGGTGGAAAGCTCCAAGAATTCCAAGAGTGGTACACAAGGAGAGATTACAACATCTCAAGAAGAGATTACTGAGATTGCAGATGCTACTGAAGGCTTAAAAATTAATGAAGAGAATTCTAGACAGTTTTCAAAAGAGAAAATTGACAATAGCACTTCAATGGATAACCAGAAAAAGCTTGAAGATGAACAGGATGTGTCATTCAGTGATCTAGAGGATGATGATAGTGATTTTTCAATAAGATTATCAGCTTCTAGGAAGGCACGGAGCATTAGGGCCCCTTCACCCAGTGGATCCAGTGATTGGATCCAACTGAATGAAGGTTCTGACACTCAGGGTGGTCCACCTAAGGCAAGACAGTCATTTTCTCGTGATAAAGATTCGGATGCTGAGTCTAGTGACTGGCATAAAGTTGATGAATACGATTAGCCTGTTTGATAGCTGATTTATTGTAAAGTTTCTACATTTTTCCTCTTACCTGTGGTTTCTGCACTTGCAGAATTCCACCTGTTACATAAGTTTCGTCATTTTTTCTTCCCCCCTCTGGTGTCTATACTTATGGAGTCCAACCTGTTACATAAATGTCTTTGTTCTTAACTGATATTCAAGTTATTATAAGTACGTCTTATTCAAATGTATTATTATGCTATTCTATATGCCTGAGTGAAGAACTGGAATTTTCTAGGTCATAACTTGAGTGGATTTTCTCAACTATCTTATTGAACATTTGTTGCGTTATTTGATGCAAACCATTTAGGATTGTGTGCATAATCTCTAATCTGAGAGAAGTGCATGCATAAACCTAAGACTTCTGATTGTGATTAATATTGTGTTAATGACAAGAGATCAACTTGTAATCAATCTTATCGTATTAGGTTGCATGGAATGAATGGAATTTCTGGTGGGATATAAATTCTGGGCTGTGGAAGATCTCCAGTTCAGATCAGCAAAAGAGTAATTAAAGCATTGAAATCTCCTTCCTCGTACATTTCCTCAAATAATCATGCATGCAACTAACTTTGCGAGGTTCCAAGCTCGACAGCAGATGACTACACAAAACACAACTCTTTTTTGGGTCACAGTCACAGCAGTTATCAGTGAAGGTGGTGAATGTTAAGACTGAGATCATGTAACAAAGACTCTCTCCGAACAAGGAAACATTGTAGTAGGGATTGTTTTTAAATATCTTTTTATTTAAAAATGTATTGAAATAATATTTTTTTTTTTATTTTTAAAATTTATTTTTAATATTAATACATCAAAACGATCTGAAAATATCAAAAAATATTAATTTGAAATAATAATAATAATAATAATAATAATAATAATAAAACAGTTTCAAAGAACAACTTTCTTTTCCTGCTATCTCACACCAATTTGACGATTTGAACGTTGTTCGGGCACTATTTATGAAGCTTGAATAAATCCTGGGGTTTTTGGCGACTTAAATCAGCTCAATCATGTTTTTCATTTCATTTTTGGCAACACAGCGAAATTATATCATAAATGCTAATAGGAAATCTCTTTACTCACAAGTAATTAATTTGAAACCACCTGTAGCATGCATAAGTTGGGGGCATTTTGCCAGCATATTTTATGGCCCAACAAGTTAATAAATAGAAACCCTACTGCATAACCAATAGCCTGCTGGAGCAACTGCAATGCTCAGGATGGTCAAAGAGTGACCTTAAACTGGATCCCTGAGATGTCAAGGACTTGCTTCATTTTGAGGAATGCTTGCTAACATCTTAAAAACCAAAAACAGCTTGATTAGTAGATGATAAAACTGAACTTTCCAGGAATAACTCTGAATATTCACTTGCCGATTATATACAGGTTCACATGTCTATCAAAGCAGCATTTCTTCAGCGTTTCTGTCTATCTGAAGATGGATATGTACAGTGTTTTAACTTACTCCCTAGTCTACAACACTAATGAACCATCAACACCTCCGACGATTCCAACCACCATGGTGGACTGGAAGCTTGGCATCAAATGGGTCACGAGGTGGTCCTGAACGAGGAAGAGGGTTAGGATTGAATACTGTCGATGAATTTGGACCATGCAGTGTATATTCACTGGAGAGACTGGGCTGTGCTGGTCTCCCATTATGACTCATCAGCTGATGAGATGCACTGATGCCTGCCTGGGGAGTAAACCGAGCATAGGCGGATCTTGGTGAAGAAGAGAGCAGGTTATTAGGACAGCCAGGAGGAAGTCTTTCAAAAATCAAGTTTCGTACTTTAGAGTAAGTAGAAGTTGTTGATGGCCTGGTTGTATCAGAAACATGTTGCCTGAGAAGCTCAAAGTCTGGTGGGCTCCATTCAGGCATCTCATCATCATCATCAAAAAGATTTTTCAAGGGGCGAGCTGAAGTAGTGGTAACAGGCATACGCTTTTCTTCTAAATTGGGCGGGAGAACGTTCATACCATCTACACAAATTTTCCTCTGCACGGGCATCTTCAAAAGGGTATCCAAAGGAAGCCTGGGAGGATTGAAATCTCTTAATTCCCTTTGATTGGAAACCAGCATTGACTGTACAGTTGGTGTTATTTGGGGCAATGACTCGAGGATTTTCTTAAGTTCTTCAGCTGGTAGTTTGTTGTCAGCAATTACCCCATGCAACGGCTTGCTTGTTGGAGTTTGTAAAATACCACAAGCAGTTCCAAAGTCAAATTCTGGAAGATCATCATCATATGGGGCATGCAGTGGCTTTTTGGCGATGTCAGTTGACAACTGTGAACCATGTTTACAAAGTTCTGATGTTTTAGGTTTCTCTTCTGAGTTATTCATAACAAGTGGCCCGACTTGCAATAACTTTCCCATAGCAGGCAAATAAGAGGCAGAGTCATGAGTTGAAGAAGTTTGAAGTCCGTTCAACATGGATGGTGAATTGCTGAGAATCGTAGATGTCAGCAAGAGATTATTGATGGTGGAAGAAGTGATACGCAGTTCAGTCTGTACTTGTTTAGTCTCAATATCCTTGTGCTCAACATTGTTATTTTCATCACCATCAAGAGTTGTGCAATCTGTTCTTGATCCAACTTGGATGCAACAAGACAAAGCTTTATGATCTACCCTTTCAACTGAAGAGTCTGAAGGTGACTTGAGAGGCTGTTCAGACAAGGAACCGTGCTTTCTCTCAGATTTCTCAAGAACAGAACTTGAAGATGCTTGATTTCTTCGCCATACAACACAGCCAATCAACGAGTCTTGGTTATCTTCAACAGCAGCCATTCCCTTGAAGAACCCATGTTTAGCAAGTATTGTGATTATGCTATCACTGCGAGGACACACATACAGATCAATACCCTGAGAGACCTGTACAAACCCAACCCTCTTCCCTTTCTTGTATCCTTTTGCAACCTGTAGGTGTGGACGAGAGCATGAGAAGACCAACTGATAAAAAATTCTTCTAATGCATTAAACACTTCATACCATAACATTAATATTCTCTTTATTTTAGACCCACTAACCTCCTTCATGCCTGCCAGTCCAGATTTAGACGACCCTTCTTTACAGCGAAGTGAGATTACCTGAAGATATTCGCATGCAGTTGTTAGTTTTTACATTTGAAACAAATATATGCAACTTTCAACAATTATAAATGGGCTGGGGATTGCGCATTTTAAACTTAGTTGATACTTATCAGGTCTGAAATCACTTTATACGTCAACAAGCATGATTTTCATTGCACAAGCTGTTTAAATTTTTTTTCTCTGAAGCAGACTACAAATTTTTTTGTATCTCTGCCTAGTCAGTTTGCAAAATAAGCAGCTGTCCTCCCACATTACAGTTTCTCAGAAGTCCAGAGTGGAGACTGTTTAGAACCAGCTCTCAACGTTTCAGCTTGTGACTCACCTTGCTGAACTAGAACACGTATTGAACTTGCAAGTACAATTGTAAATGATCTGAATTTTCAGTTTCTATTCTCATTTATACATACTAGCATCATACATGGCTGTGTGGTGGGGATTCAATCCAGTGGCACTGTAGGGTTCCCATCAACAAGGATCCAGTGTAAGGCCAGTCATCATAACAAACAAAAGCATTCCCCAAACCTAAACATCCCAAGATATCCAGAGTAAAACAATACTCTTCAAAATTATCCAGAAGTTTACAATCTCTAAAAATTTTGACAGTTGTTATTAACATATTTAATCCATACACCAACAACTCCATGATTAGGTTCTGAAAGGTTTATCAGTAGTTTTATCTTTTCATGAATAATAATAATCTTTATGATTCCAACACCTCAATTTTTGTTTAGCATTTCAGGGACATTGAATAGCTTAAGCTAACTATTTGACCTGTGCTTCACCGCGAGTTAGGTAATTTTTTTCAGTAAAAAAATTTAATATACAGGCTTTTTCAATGCGTTTTTGGATATAAAAAAAAATTCAATCATAAATCAAAATGCTTATACGCACATCCAATTAATTAAATCGATATTTGATCAAGAAATAACTAAAATTAAGATATTTGACTTGGCAACATGGTCATATACTCAATCGTGTTTAATAACTCTGTTTCCTAGAATAAATATTTTATTCAATTAAACATTTATTCGTACCAATAAAAAGTAAGAAAAAAGGTCGAAAGTGAATTGAGAAAAACTAGGAAGTTTAATTATAAAACAACCCTATGTTGAATGTTGAATGTTGAATGTCGAAACTAAAAAAAAAAAAAAACCAATCTAATGTTAAAAGATGAAATCAAAAAAAAAATTTATCAATTTTAAAAAACCAAGATAACCCGGAAAAATTTTCTAAACATGGGTTAATTTCTAAAGCTCGTAACTCATGAAATCTTAAACCTATACTCAATCAAGAAACTTAATTCCAAACCAATTTAATGTTTAAGGTTGAACAAAAAAAATTTAAAAAAAATTGTTAAAGTGAAACATATAACAATAAAAAAATAGGGATCAAATTTGATAGGAAAAAAACGTAAGATGAAATTATAAAAAAAATTCAATTTTAAAAATTATCTCAAATAAAAAAAATAACAATAAAAAAATAAGGACCAAATTTAAAAGATAAAAAAATTAAAAGGGAAAGAGATTGAAAAAGAATTCTAATTTTATAAATTATTTTAAAAAAATAAATATTAATAAAAAGAACACGGACCAAATCCGAGGGGAATAAAAATTGAAAGGCTTCTTTGAGACTTTGAAGGTGTAGGAATGGAAATTGAGGATGAGAGAGAGAATAAGAAGAAAACAAAGGTTACCGGCACCAAACTAGGCGGTCTTTGGCCACACGCGTCACCTCCCGGAGGAGGCGACACCAAGACGATTCAAACACTGCCGTGAAAGGCGACGTTTGACAACCGAATAGCCCTTAATGAGATGACGCATGCAACACCCACGTTAATAACTTTTTTTTAATAATATTTGTATATATTAAATTACACAATTGCCCCTAAACCAACCTGATAATTACAAAAAATAAAATAAAATCCAAGTGCATATATAGGAATGCCCCTGAACATAAGCTATGAAAAATCCACTTCCAAGGGCATGCAGGTCATCTTACTATTCATTAAAAATGAAAAGAACAAAAACACCCCTGAACATAAGCTTTAAATTTTTTTGAATCCAATTATATTTGAGTCTTTTTATTGTGCATTATAAAAAAAGACATAATTGCCCCTTTTAAATTTTGGAATGAAAAATTAACCATTGTGAAATTACTGATTTACCCCAACAGAATGATTTCTTGGTTTTTTTAAGGGAAAAATAGGTATTTCATCCCAAAGTTTGAAAATACCATCTATTTTCTTTGTTTGTTTTTCACTTTGATCCCCTATCTTCCAATCTCACCCTCCCCTAACAAATTAGTCTAAATTGGACTACAATTTGATCCAATAAGAGCGAAATAAAAAAGAAAAAGAAAAGGAACGAAAAACAAAAACACTTGAACCATGAGTCCACAGTATCTTATGAAGGGATCTACGATGCATTTTGCACAATAAATCCCCAACACCTTTTAGTATTTCTTATGATTTTACAGGATTTGGTAGTAACTTGCCTGCATTTTTATAAACAAGTTGATGTGGATTTTCCTTCTTCTTTTTTTGGTTATCATAAGTGCACAAGCTTTTGGCGTGTAGTACCATGTTAATAAGTATCATTTTACAGTTCTTTATATTTCCCCCTCTTTTGGGACAAATCTGATACTGTTAATATTTACATAGCATATTCATATCTTTATATAGCCACATTGGATGTAACTATAATATATTTGAACACAATCCAAATTACTAATCAATTTTTAGTCAAAACCAGTTTTGACCCAAGAGATTTGGGCCCCATTTAAAATGAAAGGAGATACTCTAATATTCAACAGTTTATAGTGTGAGTTGCAGGCTTTCCTTTCTGCATGGAGCTCATGAGCGATGATGCCCTCTGAGAGGAAGCATCCATCCCCCAACAAGAGCCTGTGGTGTCTAGGTATAGATGAGGAAAAGTTAGCTCAAATTGTAGTACTCTTTTCTCTGGGTTTAGTGTGATATTTTTTGACCAAAAGTCATTATTGCCAAGCTTTTAGCCATTGACTTGAAACCGGTAAAAGTTCAATCAGTGATTTGGTGCCATTCTTTTAGGTATCGTTTCTACATCCGTTGGTTTTGCAATGCGACAACCCTTCACCATATATGTTATAGGCTTCGTTAGAAACAAGATATCTGGAGTCTAGAAAAGCAATTTTGGTGGGATTTACGAATATTACCTTGAAATTCTGAAGAATGCCCTTTTTTTCTTTTTATTTTATTTTGTTTTTCTTTTCTTTTTTGGATCGAGGAAATTGCTCCTATTTTCAATTTCTTTATTTAAACTCCATTAATTTTTGTTCGCTCCCAACAATGGAATAAGAATTACGAGGGAGTTTGACAACATTGATCTGAGCTACGCTTTGCCTATATACTACTTGTCAGACATTATTTTTTTTCTTTTATGACTTTTAACTAAGATTTTAGTATTTTACTTATTATTTTATAAGTTTCAATTTTCAATTATTGATTTTGACTCTCAACCTGCCATCTCAGCTTCTCTTAAAGATTTAAAATACGTAAAGGCGATCTGTAACTTTCCAAAGTGACCCTGGAATTAGTAACTTTTCTTTGTCTTAATCCATATAAAATATTTGATTCCTCATTAGCCAGAAGCAGTTGGTCAAAGTTGCCAAATCTCAACGATGTTTTAACAGGTCGTTGCATAAATCTGCCCATTTCACCTTGTGGGTGTGTTTCCCTGGGCATCCATATTCCAGCCAAAGCTTACTGTGTAGGTGCAAACTCTGCATTTGGGCTATAAGAGCAGTGTTTTTTACCAGGCAACTTTCAAACCCAGAATTTACCTCAGTCCCATCTAAATGCCAAGGGAACAAGAGAAAAGCATAGGCCTAACATGGAACAATGTCAAAATGTCCTGAATTATTTAATCTCAGTAAATTAATTTGTTCTAAAATATCAATTCAATCCTTCATCACTGCCTTCTTGATGCAGTGGAGCATGAACCTTCATATAATTCTAATTAGTATTCAGCAATTATATAACTTAGAACAACAAGGTAAGATAACACCTCAAGTAAAACCAGAGGACTTGCAGAAGATTGTGTAGGAAATGGTGATGGTCATGCAATCAGAAAAGCAGATAATATAGCAAAAGATAGCAACATGCTGCAAAAAGGATAGCAACAAATAACAGATGTCTCTAATGAATGGCATGTATAGTTATGAATTGATTCGACAAAATGTTAGGACAGCAAGAAACAGAAAATTGTCTCTAATGTGTCCGAGTTCACCCAAACCAAAGGAAGATTCTTCAGAGTTTTCATCCAAAGTTTCCAAAAAAGGAGATAAAACTTTGGTAGAGCTATTAAAGTATTCCGATTTGAACCAAACTCAAGTCTTCATCAAGCTTTACCATGATGCAACATCTCTGTTTCTAAACCAATAAGGACCTCACAGTCTTAACTCTCAAATGCTCCCCAGTAAGGGTCACCACTGATATTTCTCCCAATAACCTCCCTCCTCTCTAACTGCACTAATCACTCTCTCCACTAAGTAGCTAATATCTGTTTCAAAATATACAGGAATATATATATATAAGGCACATATGTCCAGGCCCCTGGGTGTCTTTTGCTATAAATGAACTATCAATGAATCCACAAGACCCATAGGAAATTCAGTATTTGGTTAATTATATCTGTTCATTTACAATATGGTTAGGTTTGGTGGGATTTTGACATTGTAATGTAGAGTACCTATCATCTCTCTTTCCATCATTTCCATGAAACCATGCAGTTGGCGAGCCAAAGCATGAGATACATCAACGTCATCATTGTTTATGTATCTTGTTGCACCTTTAACAAAACATTTGAATGTTGTAGCAATAGGTTCATCCTTCATTTAGTCAATGCCTGTAGAAATCTTTTCCTTTCTTTCTTTTTCATTTTTTGGTTCTTAATCTCTCCAAAATATGACTTACTGAACTAAAGAAAAGATGTGTCAAAATGCTCATGTTTCTACCAACTAGTTTACATTTAAGCAGCTAAGGATGAAATCTGCCAGACAAGAGGGCCTGTTTGGCAGTGCACTTGCCTAAAAAGTCAGTGGTGAAGATTTTTTAAGGGTTGTTCATATTAGGAAAAGGTTTACTTTATTAATAACCTCTTTGTGCTTCCTCTTATTGGAGTCGGTGAAGATATCTAGGAATTCCTCCACTATCTCTTAACCTTAAAGTACATTTGAGTTGTAGCAGAACAGCTAGTAAAGTCTTTCAGCTGTTAGGAAGTGCGTCTAAACACTGTGTTAGTTTTTAGGATTAGGTAGGAGATGATGATAGTTGTGTAGTAGTGCAATTGAAAAAGGTAATTAGTTGGTGATGGACAGACCATGGGAAAGAAGTACAAAATTAATTGTTAGAATAAGAACTAGTTCAAGTTTCATGTGGCATTGACGCCTTGGTTTTGGCTTATTCCATACAAGTACTAACACGTGTGGTTGCCTCACTCATCATTATGAACCCATGTATCTGACACAACATTTAATAGATTTGCAAGTAATACACTTCTAGAAGTGAAACTTAAGATCTTGTTTTAGTTTTTTTCCAAAAAAAGAAAAGAAAACATATGCTAGTGTGGTGTATAGGACCAGACATGAAGTCCTCGCAAGAAGAGAACCACGGGAACTAGCTAATGAAAAAGAAAATTGAGTTCGAGTGTTGCAAGGCAGTACCAAAGTTCCTACAAGTCAAGTTCAAGGTATTACTCAACTAGAAGCATAAGGGAAAATGCATAAGGAAGAGTGTTCAAGGTATAATTGTCATGCATGGATCATTTACATGACAAAAATAAAATTGAAGGATTTGAAATGGTCCAGACATCTTATCAGAGAGGCAACATGCTGGAAGACAAAAAAGAAAAAAGAAAAAGAAAGAGGCATGCTGGTGGAGTTTGATATGAACTGACTAGCTTATTTTGAGAAGCAGAGGAAAAAGGTTCTTTCATGTTTTCTTCTCCGTTCACATAGCTTCACTCTCTTTCTGTTTTTGATGTATAACACAGCTCATATAGTTATTTTATGGTTTTCCTTGTTTAGACTTTTCATTTTGCTTGTTAAATATTTTCACGACCAAATGCATCTTCTCCAGCATTTCCAGGTTTTCTTTTTTTCCTATAACATTATCAAGAAAAAAGCAACCTAAGATGATACCCAAATAAAGACTAAAACAATATGGCATTAGAAATTATTTCCCACCATTATGAAACGGCTCAACTTGTGCAATTATTCTTCCACAATAACAGATAGCAAGCACTAAAAAGACTTTAATCAACTAGGTAAATGAAACCCTCTATAAGGCCACTTGTAATCATGCCATGTAGATATTCACTTAAAACATCACTTATATAAGCAGTATAGTTAATAAAGTTGTAAAATCTAGTTGTCTATTCAATAATGACATGTAGAAAAAATGGTTTCTTACCATCAACCCTCGATTGCGTGATCGAGGAAGATCTTGAACATATTTTTCAAATGCCTCTAGTCTAACTTTGCCTTTGACTTCTAGAAATTCAGACCACTTGAGATCAGGCATCTTCTCACCACTACATAAGAAAATCATTATGGTGGAGGTGAACAACAAGGATTTTTCACAATTCTGTCCTTCACATATACAGAGTGTGAGTGCCCAAGCAACTGATAAGATTCTACACAGAATTAGGTTGAAAAGAAGTACTAAATAATGAAAACAATGTCTTACTGTGATACCAAGTTTATAAAGTGGGAAGAAAACAAGCTGCCAGTATGAAGTTTGAAATGGCCAGTAAAGATTAGATAGGAATTGATAGTGAGGAAAAACAATCAGCGTCAATGTATGTTAAAAAGAAAAAGGGTTCAGAGTGGAGACATTGCTAAAGGTCAGTGTCTCTCTCCCTCTCTCTCTCTTGTCTGTTTCTTCCTTCCCTTCTGAAGACAATAGAAGGGATATTTCTAATGGCATTAGAGTGTATTTTTTTCTCTAAACAAAGCACCTAGCTAAAGAACAGCTGTAGTAATTTTATTATGTAAAATCAATGACAGTCAAGAGCACAGTGGAAATTTCTTTTTTTCTCACAAGTTTTCTGTTTCATTGCATGTAAGCTTGGAATATGAAGTTACAAATCACTATGGAGATTGAATGTCCAAATGTGATTGCAATTGTTGCTACTAAAGCTGATATGAAATAGCAGAATGTAGTGATGTGTATAGAGCACATGGTAATGGCATTCATCACCTCTATGCCTTTATATCAGGGGCTTTGGGACGAGTGGTTTTGGAGGTGTGAAGCATTGTAATACTTACAACTGGGAAACAACAAACAAAGATGGCACATACATATAATACATGCATAGACACGATTCATTAAAAAATACAAAATGGTGCATGCAAAAAAAAAAAAAATTAAAATTCATCTTCATGGAAAAAACTGACCAACTAATTGAACCATCCGTAGTAAAATTATAGTAAGTAGTGAAGAAAACCTTTGAAAGAAGGCAACAAGGGACACAGTTACAGAGGAATTTAGCTGAAGGGATCCATCCCAGAGCTTCTGAGCAACTATTGAAGCTAACTTCCCAACATGTGACTTAATTTCATCAACCGGTGATCCATTTCTCCGACCACCTTCAACCACGACATTAACATAACTACCACCGGTTTTAGGACTCATCTCCACCAAAGAATGTCCTGATTTTCCAACAACCACTCCTGTTTCCTTCCCAATTGTCACATCCCCATCCCCATGAACCCGATTCCTTTCTCCAAAATTATCTTGGCAGCCAACAGCCAAAGAACCAACACCAGCACATTGAACATTACTCTGAAATGGCCTATTGTTTTCAATACATCCTGTGCCACGCTCCAGCTTTCTCTTTCTCAACAAGCCAGTCACATTATTATCATTACTCCCTTCAAATTCCACAGGCTGCAACATTTTTCTCTTCTTCACACAAGTGTTCAAAAACCCTTCAGAAAGGAGACCTTAATACCTTATCCCGACCTCAACCCTCCGTAACCCTTCACTTAAAAAAAAAAATATTCCTAACAACCTTGAAAACTCTCTCTGACATCTCGCCATTACAAAAACCTGATCCAAAACAACAAACTCAATCAATGCCCAATCAAACATAAATCACTAAATAAATCAAAAAATAAAATTAATATAAACAAAAATCACAATTTAGAAGTGTAAACATAAATTAATTAATAAAAAAAAGCACGTAAAAATTGCTTCTTTTTTTTTCTTTCTAAATTATGGTTTAGAAGTGTTTACCTCTTCAAGTATTGAAATCGGGAGTCTGAGACAGTGCCATACAATTTAGGATTACTGTTGGGAGCTTTATTTATTATTTATTATTTTTAAATTATTAGGGTTTGTCAGTCAGTGGATAAGAGGCGGGGGAGGAGGAGGATCGTTAGCGCTGGTGCGGTCAGCTCAATCTAATCAACTGGAAAACGTGTCACTTGTGTATTCAAGATATTTTGTCATGGAACCGACACGTCGCCTTTCGTAAAGGATATGCTGCTACAATTGCGGGCCTTTCCTCTCTTTTAGCTAGACGATGGCGTTTCTTCTAGTGTTATAAAACCTGCTCAGCCCAACTCGCGGGTCAATTCGGTATCTTGTTGATTTAGAGCATGGACCGGCCATAATTTACTTCATACCACTCTTTAGACCAAAACTTTGAAAGAACGATGTTTTTTTTTTCTATTTTTTGTTTTTAATTTTTTTTTTAAATATAGCCTGGATTAATATGTTGATCCAAAGATCAACTTAACTATTGAATATTATAACTATGATTTCTTACCTGCTCAATGATGCTTTGGATTTTCTTTTAGTCGTGAAAATTCTGATTTCGATTGAAATTATTTTCTAGACTCACTTCTAAGAAACAAAGAGATACAAATAATTAAGAGAGAGAAATATTAATTTAATTTTTTTTATCACTTTTAATTGATCATAAATTTTATATTTTATTTTCTTTTTGTATATATTTTATTTTTTGAGCCTAGAAAATAACTAATAATATATAACTATTAACTCCATCACCACCACAAGATTTTTCATTATTGTTTGATTTGATTTTTTTTATATATTTTTCATAAGAATGGATCAACCACCTTATGTGTTAGATAAACTTATATAAATAAATTAAATATTTGATGATATTCTAAAATTTAAAAATAAGATTTTTTAGTTGAATAATTGGTTAATCACTTAACTCACACAATTTGATTCATTCTTCTTAAATAAGATGAGTGGGTAGCTTTATATTGAAAGTTATACCTGTAAAAAATCGTCTTAGATGAATTAGAAAATTCTCAAATGTTTAAGTAAATATATTTTTAGATAGATAATATAATAATATTTTAGAGAGAGAAACTCTGTAAATAACATGTAGAGAATAAAAAAATTATAAATATTTTATTTATGTGGTTAAAGGAGTATTTATAATCCATGAACCTTATCATTTTATTTGAGTAGAGGGGCTATAAAGTTATTTTTTTTATAGTATTAATGAAAAATAAATATTTTTTGTATATATATTAATAAAGCATAAATATTTCTTATATAAATATTAATAAGATGAAAATAGATCATGAAAGATTACATTTAAAATTGAGTGTAATTCAAGCAAAAGAAAAAAGATTGAGCTTGATAAAAAATCATTAAAGAAATAGGTGTGATACCCAGGCCCGTGGGCGCTAGGCAAGTGCCTAATGCCTGGGTTCAGGCGAGCTGCCCCAGCCCACGAGCATCAAGCACAAGCCTAGCGCCTGGGCTCAAACGTGGTGCGTAGGACGCGGGGTGCAGGGTAGGTGCAAGGAGCTGGGCGCGAGACACACATATAAAGGCCTTGCGCTTGGGTCCAATACTAGTTTCCAGATCCTCTTCAAGGCCGCCCGTTGCAAGAAAAAATGGGCTTTGACTAACAAAAAAATACAAAAATTGTTTAAGAAATACCGATGAATCCTGATCTAATTAATGTGATTATAAGTTGAAATGAAATTTATAAATGAGTTTGATTTGAATAATATCGACACAATTGTTGACTTGTCATCATGTTATTATTTTGAATTTGTATTCAAGAAAAAGTTTGAATTTCCCTGGTTGTCTAGGAAAACCATTATATTTTAGCCCTGGGTAGAATAGCTACAATGGTAGATCATTTCAGTTCAACTCCCTGCATTAAAATGTTGGAACAGAGTAACAGAGTACATGCACGCTTACTTATGTGTCAGGATTTCTTATGAATCCTTTGTACATGTACAAGAGATTTGAATCTCCTGAGGATTGCTCGAAAATTACAACACTGAATTTCATTTGAATAAAAGAATTACAAAGTGAAAGAAGTAGGACAAACCCATGAATATGTAATAATAAGCCATCCAGCAGCAGCAGCAGCTGCAGCAGCTGATCTTGTGCGTTTCTACTTCAAGCAGGAATGAAGTGAAGGGCCGTGACAAAACAATGCGAGTACAGTATAAATGAAAATCAAGAGAAATAGTATCAATGTAGCCCTGCAAGACAAAATGAAAATAGCACAACTCTTCATGCTTCGGATAGCACATAATTCAGGCAACTGTGCTTACATGTATAATATACCTTTGATGAAAATGAATGAAGCAGATGTTGTAAATGGACCAATGCCACTGTAAGGTCTAGTTACAAAGGACATTGTCATAATTTGGTCAAGCTTGAAACGTTGTGAAGGAAGCAGGGCGTTGTTCTAATCCCACATAGATGATATGTACTAGAGTTATCTTGAATTTACATGGATGATAAAACAAGACATCTCCTAGGTAGAGTTTTGTAATCTCGGGACAGAGAAAACATGTCCTCCATTTGTCTACCATGAGAACTAGTAATCTGCAGATAACTTGAGTCCAGTGTGAAACCCAGGTTGTCCTTGTGCAAATTCCATTCCTTCTTAAGCACAACGTGGTCAACAAATGCACATCCGAAGCAAGTGCAAAGTCTATTTCCATGAACAAGTCCAATTATGCAAGAACATTCATGTTTTTATCTAGCTGATTAACTTACTTGAGCTTGAAATTTCTCCACCACTGTGTATTTCTGAAACGCTGAGTCTGTCGCCGAAAGCGAATTGTATTTCCTTGCAATGTGGAAGTTTTTTCAACTAGCAGCGCCAGCCGATCTCCCCTCTGCAACACTTTGTCAATGTTGTCGATCATGACACTCCTTACCTGCAGATAATATCCCATCCCGTGCTCAGCAATGTGTTAAGCGCAACATACATATGATTTTTCAAATTGATCAAAAACCATTTGACAAAGAAATGCGATCAGGCTTACATGACTCATTTCACCCTGTAAACGGTTCAATCGATCCGCATTCGGATCATTTGAAAAATGGTCCATCTGTTGGCTCAGGATCCTGGAAAACTCTTCATTCATGGCATAGGGAGCAGATGTATGAATTGCACGGCCGTATGTCTTCACAAATCTTTGATGAATGTCCTCGAGAAATTCAAATGGGATTCTCCCTGCACAAAATTTCAAGCGATCATTACACCTTACAATTGACAAAAAAAAATCTACAAATTTTACACGGCAAGAACCTGTTTGATACAGCAATAACACAACAACATAACATGTATTAAACATGAATGGATTGATTAAGGCATTCATCTAAATCAATTAAATCCTGACAAAGCTTACTTACGTCCGGTGGCATCATCAGCCATGCAAAGAACGGTAAGGTCATCGGTTCTTTTAACATGAAAAATGTAACGATCATGAGAATACGATGAATTACTATCTTCATTTCCACGAGGGATTTTATCAAGAATCTGCCTTGCTACGGTGTTTGCATTTGTTTGTGCAATGCTGCTAAATTCTGCCAAGACCACAGGACCTCTTGCCACCATGCCATACAATATCCCCATTGTGATGTATTATTCTTTATGATCTCTTGCCCAACCCCGAAAGAGAAGGGCAAGAGAGTTTTTTTTTTTTTTTTTTGTGTTAATGGCTAACAAGGTTCTAAAGGGTGGGTAATGGAGATGGGATATGGAATTTTTATTGGGGTTTTGATGGGGATAAATTTAGTTGTGCAGGTCCTTTTTTGGCATGAAGAGACAGGGTGGAGTCTGCAATTTGAAAGGGAGAGAATTTTAGGCTTTAAATGAACGACATGACGTTGGGCTGAATTTGGTTGGACTGGGTTTGGTGGGCATGAAAGAGGTCTGGCCCATTAATGGGTGGATGTGACAATTAAGCCCAAAGTATTGCCTAATGATTTCTCAATTCAAAATATATTTGATAAATAAGTTTTATGTATGAAAGAAAAAATCATGCTTCAAGAAATATTACAAGTTAATAATAAATATGTGTGTCTTTGTAAGTATTTATGTAGGTAAATATTAAAAATATATCATTTAATTAAAAGAGATGAACAAGGAAGCAAAAACCTTGTATTAAGTATTCCTATCGATATCTCGATTAATAAATTGTGTTTGGTGTTCATTAGGTTAGATTCAATTGCTACCTCTAAGTCAAGGAAAAGTATTTTTTTTATTATAAACTATAGTTTTGATATAAAACTGAATGTTATCTTTTTTTTAACTAATTGAATATTCTTCTTTATTTTAATTAAATATGTATAAAATAATTTAAATATATTATCATCTTTATTTTAATTAAATATGTACAAATTAATTAAAAAATATAATCAAAATTCATCACCTACGGTTTAAAAAATGCAGTATTTTTTTATTAACATATACCAAAAGAGGAGGCCTCCTCGCATATTATTGTTCATTAGAATAATAATGTGTTTTTTTTTTGTTTTTTTATCTTTTAATATTATAGGTTTATTTAAAATTTAAATTTTTTATTTATTATGAATTTGTCTTCATAATTTATTTTGATTTATTTTCCATAAAGTTATAGTAATCTTAGAAAAATATATCAGCATTGAGCTGATACTTAGTTTTTTTAGCATCTATTTTTTATTATATTATTAAATTAAAAATGATTCTAGAAAAAAATATAATTATTAGAAATTAGACTTTATAATTTATTTCGATTTACTTTTTACGAGATTATTGTTGTCTCAAAAAAATATCTCAGTAATGAGTTAGTGCTCGGTTTTGTGAGGTTCTATTTTTTATTATATAATTAAGTAAAAAATATTCAAACTAAGTTTTTATCAGCTATATGAGTTTTCTTTAACCGTCAAGTTGACTGAGTCATGTTGGGACAATTTTAATACAATTTAAATTAAAACTCGAGTTAGGTTAGTCTGGTCGGGAGATCACGGAAATTGTATGGTTTTAACCATACGAAGAGTATTTGTTTTGTTTAACAAACATCTATTGATTGTTTTTATCCTGGTTAGATTCTTTTCTTGACCTCAAACAAGCTATGGCTATGACTTTATATTCCATATGATCCTGAACAATACTTAAACCACAGCAACCAGACAAATCTCATATGGGCACAGATCTAGAACTGTCTAGTACACACTGTGAACCATTCGTTTCCAGGAGAAGATCTGAGCCATTGGGTTTGGTTTAATTGTAGCCATCGTTAGTCGTTGCATGGAGACATCACACAAGACAATGTCTAATAAATAGGTTCCTTTGTCTGATTTATGTACTGGAAATCTAGAAATCTGGTGTGGTTAAGAAGACTGTAGGTGATATCTGCATGTGTTTACTGTTCTGTGAAAGATTTTATCTTGAAAAACTCCTTGCCTCCCCCTCTTTTCTCCGGTCAGGCCAGTAGTCCTTCATTTTGGCCCCGGAGCCAATGATAAATATTTTGATTAATCAAAACTCTTTTAATTTTTTTACTCTTACAACGTCAAATTTGATTTTAAGAAGATATATTAAAAGGTGTAAGACTTCATTCAATACTTTGGTAATTATTACTTGAAAAAAAGTAAGTTTATGAAAAATATTTTTAGTTATAGATAGTTGGATTTAGATACGTATTTGATAAAAATTACGGTTAAAATTTATGTGTAACAAAAATATATATAAAATATTTAGATAAAATGTTTTGGCTTTTTTACAAATAGTAAAAAGGAGAGTAATAAGAAATATTTACGAAACTCAGTTAACAAAGCATATAAAAGCTGTTTGTACAAAATCTGTGTTTTAAACTCAATTTTGTAGTAGGTCCCGCAACATAAAACTCAGTTATAATATACCAAACATGTTGTTGTATTTGTTTCCTCACTAACGTGAAAGTTAACGGAAAACAAACACAGTTTAAGTATTACTTAGAAAAATAGATTTTCAATATTTGATCACTCTAACCTCTCTCAATCATATTTTAAAAAATCATTTATTTATATGAAAAATATTGCGTTTTAAAATTAAAAGCATTATTTTGATCTATATATTATACATAAAAAAATGGTCCCTATATCGATGTTATAGGTTTCATATCTTTGAACTTTTGTGGCAAGACTAAATCCATTTCACGATGAAAATATATTCCCTCGGTAATAAAAATTGAATCTTTGAGTGACATTAACGTACAAAATGGAGTCATATTTACCAGGGTAGATTGAGCCTTTCATCATTTTAGCCAAGTTATGGTGAAAACCTTGATAGATCCCTCTCACAATCAAAGCAAAAAAACATTATCCCATTTGCTATAGCGTGTGCGTGTCCCTTGTGATTACTACAACATCTCTAGATAGACTATAGTTGATACTTGATACAGTAGATTTAGCATCATATATGCCCTATTTACATCACTGGCAACAGCTTCAAGTAGGGTTTCTTCTTTTTCTCCTTTTTCCCGTCTCCATTTCTTATTATTAATTTAATTTAGCCCTTCAAAGAGAAGTACTACAATTATATGGCAATGACAAGAGAAATTGCAGAGGAACGACCAATCCCATATAAAAGTGAGTAAAGTAGAATCACGGATCCACAAGATTACAAAAGATTCCAGCCTCTCAAAGACAACCATGGCCAAGCATTCAAAAAAGGATACAGGAGACAATAGTTCATATGACACACCATGTCCCCCCCCCCCCTCTCTCGCATGTGTGTGTCAATGTTCTCTCTTTTCCATTCTGTTTGTGACCATACTGATTTTAACCAAGGAACACATGCTTGCTTGCCTTGCTGTGTTTTTCTCATGCATCTATCTAACAATTCGTTCTGGGGCACACATACTTCTTGATTGACTTGTGTAAAAAAAAAAAAGAAATATATGCTGCCGTAGGATTTTGGACTGAATCAATAATTGGGTTTCATCATATATACATCGATTTCAGATATATAATGGACAAAAGAAGCTGTAGACTTTCCATTTAAGTTTCAAGCTATTGCCGAGGAGCTAGATCATGGGGAAAGCCAGATGTTTCTCGTGAATGTAATGGAAAGTTTAGTGAAGCATCGATTTAGTATGAATGTGATGCTAATTAAAGTAAGAATATGTATTTAATTTGTTCCAATTTTTTTTAATCTTTTTTTCTTGTATTTAATTGAATTATCCGAAGCCAAAATCAAACTCGATCTTCAACTAAACTACTACGCAGAACCTCAACTAAATTGTTGCTTGGTTTTAGTTTTTGAAAATCTTGACGGTTTTTGATTTTTTAAAAAAACCAAATTGAAAAAATATTACAGTTTGAGTTTAGGATTTTCTTTTGTTTTTTTTTTTTTAAAAAAAAAACACTGTTTTTTTGCTAATAATTGTATCACAAAAAGGAAAAATAAATAAATAAAACCCAAAATGACCAAAAATAATCTATATGATCAAACACATGATCCACACGCATGCTTAAAGATTTGGCATGCAATATTAAAATTCTAAAATTAAGGAATAAAAAAATATATTTCAGCGTACGTTATGTAGGGTTTGGTGATTTTGCAAGCACATGTAAGTAGCCCCCATTTGAAAGCCATTACAGTGGTTAATTTCCACCTCCACACTTTTCTTTTCACATAGTTATTTCCATGCTTTGATCTTTATTAAAAATTGAATTTTATAATTTATTTTAATTTATTTTCTATAGAGTTATCCACTTATCCTGGTTTTATAATCCATGTTTGGCAGATTAATCCGAGTTGACTCGACTTATTTTTTTAGTTGAATTTTATTTTTAATTTCATCATTTAATATTGGGTTGGTTGAGAATTGAGTTTAAAAAAATATTTTTTTTCTATAGAGTTATTAGGGTCTCATGATCAAGGTTGCAGATTTAACAGGTTAACTCGAGTTGATCTGAGTCGATCTAATATGTTGTCGTTTTAATATTTAAACAAAGATGGTGTCCTAATTTTTTCTAAGTTAAATTATATTTTTATCAGTTATTCATGTTGTCTTTGAATTTGTCAAGTCGATCAAGTCACATCAGGTTAATCTCTCATATAATTTTATTTTTTTTGCAAAAAAACTAGTTAACAATATATCTAAGTATTTTTTTTTTGTTAAAAAATTTAATCCAAAACGCAACTTAGCGCGAGCAATGATCTAGTTTGTTACCTTGTTTGTTTCATGAAAGGCAATTTCAAAAATAGTTTTTTTAAATTGAGAATCTTGATTGGAGTGTTTGTTTTTTAGGGTTTGTTTTTAATATTTTTAATATATTAATGTCAAGAATTAAAAAAAAAACTGAAAAAAAATTATTTTAATTAATATATTTTCAATTAGTTTATTTTTAAAAAAGCACCACACGTAGCTACTAGCTAGGAAATGGAAGTAAATTTTTTTCATCTATTCCCATGTGGAATTGACTACCACAATCACGCAGGTGAAAGACAAGTGAGCAGTAATTACAGCAGGAATATAAATTCATAATGGTTCCATGCATTTGTAAGGTATATAGCTGCCAACTAGCAAAATTTGGCAGCTGCCTTTTAGAACCATAAGCCCCATGTTCACGTGATTCTGCTTCTAGGGTTACTGTTTTCTTGCATCCATCACTATATATTCGATCCTATATAACAACACTTCTCTTCACAAACTCTGCCACTCTGATTGCGTTTCTCTCTTCTTTCTAACTCGAATTAAGAGAGTAAACATGGATTCTACAAAAATTTCAGCTCTCCTCTTCATTTGCATGATCTTTATTTCCTCAGCCACCTCAATTCTTGGATGTCATTCTTGTGGCAACCCAAAGAACAAACACCCTAAGACTCCTAAAGGTTCCATTACACTCCCTCCTATTGTTAAGCCACCAGTCACTCTTCCTCCTATTGTGAAACCACCTGTCACTCTCCCTCCACTGCCAGTTCCTCCAATTGTTAAGCCACCAGTGACACTCCCTCCACTGCCAGTTCCTCCAATTGTTAAGCCACCAGTGACACTCCCTCCACTGCCAGTTCCTCCGATTGTTAAGCCACCAGTGACACTCCCTCCCCTGCCAGTTCCTCCGATTGTTAAGCCACCAGTGACACTCCCTCCCCTGCCAGTTCCTCCGATTGTTAAGCCACCAGTGACACTCCCTCCTCTGCCAGTTCCTCCGATTGTTAAGCCACCAGTGACACTCCCTCCTCTGCCAATTCCTCCAGTGCTGCCAGTTCCTCCTGTGACACTCCCTCCCCTGCCAATTCCTCCAGTGCTGCCAGTTCCTCCTGTGACACTACCTCCAGTGATTACAAATCCACCAAAGGGAAAGCCATGCCCACCGCCTCCTTCATCCAAGGATACATGCCCTATCGATACACTAAAACTTGGTAATTGTGTGGATCTTCTTGGTGGGTTAGTGCACGTTGGCCTTGGTGATCCAGTTGTGAACCAGTGCTGCCCAGTTCTTAAAGGACTTGTTGAACTTGAAGCTGCAGTCTGCTTGTGCACCACTCTCAAAATCAAAGCTCTTAACCTCAACATCTACGTCCCGCTTGCTCTTCAGCTCCTTGTTACTTGTGGGAAGACACCGCCTCCTGGTTACACTTGCTCTCTCTAGATCCAAGCTATGTACGTAATACACTTTACGTACCTAAAAAACTCAAAACCATATATATCCTGATCAAATTGTTTAATAATTTGATTAAGTTGATATATAGGTAAACTCAATATCTTAGAGTTAGCGAGTAGTGTTTGCATGTTAATGCATTTTAATGTCTTAATTTTGAAAACAGAATATTAAACCCGGCAAATAATCTAGAACTTGAGTTGGGATGGGTTTATATAAATCAAATAAGAGTTAAACTTGATTTTAATTTTTTTAATTTAAAATAATATTATTTTAACTTTTTAAAAAAATGTAAAACAATATCGTTTTAAGTACTTATATGCAATGTTGCAAAAATGATCCATAAAACATGCACCGCAAGGATAATTGGAAGATTTAAAACCAAAACATCATGTTTAATTTCTCTTAATAAAAAAAACTAATATTTTTAAAAATATTATTAAGAAAAACACCATTTTACATTGCTAAGTGCAAACAATCTTCATGTTATTTGCATACCCTAAAAATTTAATCGGATGAATAATCTTAGTTGCTAATTATCAAATGAACAAAGAATTAACAAGATGGGCTCTCATGTATCCTCGTAATATTGTCGTGACTGTAATTTGATGGTCAATTTCAATTTGATAGAATTAAAAAAAAAAAAGAGTTTTTTCTTTTCTTTTTTATGGATTCTTTTGCTTTATAATGTTTTTACATATCTAAGTTGTAAATAGTACTGACAGGAATTGGCTCATGATATATCTATATATGTGTGTATGTGCAGACTAGCTAGCTGATCATCCATGGATGAAAGATTCGACATGAGAGGATGTCGAGCCCTCTTCCTTTCTCTCTTGGTCAATATTGTACACCATTTAATTTTTTTTCTTCTTCTTTAAGATTAATGCTTTATGTATGGTTTGTCTTTTAGACAAGAAGCTATCAACAATGTTTCTCTCTCAATTTAAGACCTTATTGGGTTCTCAATTTGTTAGATAGCCATTTGTTTTGTGCATCTCTTCTCTTTCATTAGTACATTTAGGTAGCCAATGTGAGTTAATAATTGCATATATCCGATACATTTCCATGACACATGGAAATTCCAAATAATTAATTTTCCAGTAATCCGACTTAATTACTTATAATTAATAAATTGCTTAGGAATTTTATTTTTCATAGTAAAAGATATGAATTCAACAATATAATTTCTTTATTCTTACTATTTTTAAACAATTAATATTTTTTCCATTTTAATTAATTAATATTTTAAGAATTTCAACTTGAAAGTCTCAAGTACTTCAAATCAAACCGTACGTTAATTAGAAGCAATGAATAGGGAGAGGGATAATTAAAGGAGAAGATCGATGATAGTGTTACACTTTCTTTTGCCAATAGATAGAGATGGGAAGGGGAATGGTGCTGGTTTTTCAGAATTCCAATGGGCTAGTCTACTCAATTTCCTCTCACAACTCAACTTTAGGTTAGGGGAGACTGCTTTCTAGATAGATAAATGTTACTCTTGAACGTGAATGACATGCTTTCTTTTACCCTTTTTCTTCTTCTTTTTTGATAGACTTGAAAGCAACATATGTTATCAATATATGATTGAAGGATAAGCCTAGCTAGAATACAGATAAAAGTAGTAATTAATGTTAGTAAACTATTAAATTTAAATATAGAGATTACAAAATGACATGGATGCTTATTGATGTCTGCGTTATAAATTTATAATAATTAATCTCGATCAAGAGAGAGGAAACCCGTTAAAATGTTCCCTTTTAACCCCCCAAAAGAAAGAAATGAGATCATGCTTGGTTAGTGTTTCAAAAGATACAATCTAGTGCATGTTAGTTAAAGAAATAAATATAAAAATATAAAATAAATTAATATGTTTTTGAAATAGTTTTGAAATGAATTTTTATTTTTTTTTTAAAAAATGTCTTTTTAGTTTCAATAATTATCTTCGTTTTTTCTGCCGCAGAACAGTAATCATGCATTAAAAACGATGAAGGCTAATTAATCATTGGTATAGTTGCCGTCAACTCATTGATCTGATACCACATGACATAATATAAAGCAGATAGATAATCAGTCAAATATCCTGAAGAGTTGGTGTGGCATGCATGAACCTATTATATGAAGAACTAGCTACGTTGCTGAGGGGTCCATCAAGGACAAGGAATCATCCTGTGTGAAAATCAAATCGCAAACAAGCTGTTTTTTTTTGTTGTTGTTATGAACTGGTTTTAGATGCCATAGACAAGAGAGACATACTTCTTATCTCTTGCCTGGCTACTCTGAGATCTCCATGTACGCATGAAAATCGTATAAAATTCTTACATATATGATCATTATTAGCTACCCAGGGACCACCTTAAGCAATGCACATGAACTTACTTTGTCTTCTCTTCTCCAGATAAATGTATGGCGCGCATCTGTTGATGGGGCTCCTATCCTGAAACTAGGAGATTCCTCGGTGTATCTAGCTAGTCTTTTTTTCTTTACAAAGATAACCGAATTATATAATTTTGTGTGTGTATATATAATTCCATGTAATCAAACTGCATGAATTGGTTTTTTTTAAGAGAACTCAACAATTTTTTTGTAAAAAATACATTAATTTTAGATGAAAAGACTCGGATTGAAGATTTTTTATAGAATGAAACCCTAATTATAAACAATTCCTCCAAGACCGAACTAAAATCGTGCTTATGATTGGAGGGTCATTATCTTTTCTCTCTTTGAATTCCAAGACTATTATATCACAATTCTCTTAACTAAGTCAACCTATTTGACAGCCTCGTCTGCCTCACAGCTCAATTATGCAGACAATATGGGCCACGTCAAGAGACAGGCTTTCTTCCAATAAGATTTTGTAAATATTTATCTTAGAAATTATATCTGTGATTTAGAATCTCTTTGGATTCTTTTCTGAACTCTGTACCTGCGTACTTAACCACCTATCCACCACAATATTTTCAACCAAGACAAGTATATGCATGGCATGGTTGTTGTTAAACCTACACAATTTGCCTGACCAGTCGGCCCTGTGTTCTGATAATTTGGAGACTAATTCGTGTTGTTTTTTATTTTAATCTGTTTTTTACATTGAAGGAGCTGAATTTGGTGGATGCCCCACAAGTTAATTTATAACCAGATTAACTCAATCAAATTTGACCGAGGCAAAATCAAAATTAAATTAAGAACTTATATAAAAAACTAAACTAAAAATAAATTGATAACCCACAAATTAACTCAATAACTCGATTATCTAGGATCTAAACTGGGTTAGATTATGGACCGCGTCTAATCTATGTTCAATGGTTTGTTTTTGTTGGTGGTAAATAAAAAGCTTCGTCCCTACAAGTATCTACATGCAAGTTCATTCCTGCATCAGGTTTCAGCCTTTTGAATAGCCAATGAACAAGGAACATGGATCCTGCCTTTCGGCAATCCACTGCATTACAAATCCTTGATAACGTACGAGATCTACAACTTATGCACAAACAGCCCAGATCTTAACCTTTTTCTGAGTGTTAAAAACCGAACTCGATCAATTTATTTATACCACCAATGGCACATCAAATAAAATAATTTATGTCGAACAAACAGATTTGACTGCTATATGTGCTTTTTTGTGGGGGTATGCTGTATATGAACTTGAACCTAGTTAGAACATCTAATATGCTCTTTGGGTCTTGGTGGTGTTGTTCCAAAACCTAAGATCCAGGGTTCAAGCATGCTTGATTTTACATATAATCAGATGATACTGGTAAGAAAGCAATCCACATGTTTGAGGCACAAATGGACAGAACCAACTTGAGGGGAATGGATGGCTATAGCCTCTTTAAACGCCAACTACACCATACCACCTGAAAGTCTGAAACGTTAAAGTTGATTTGAGATGAAGTTCACTTTTATTTTGCAAAAAATGTTCTTCTAAGAAAAAAAATTATAGAAAATATATTTCTATAAAATAAGTTATTTATTATTATTTGAATGTTTCAAGGAAAATATTTCTATGTGAAATAAATTATATTTACTTCATGATTTTTGAATAATAATAATAAGATAATGTTTATAGTTAAGATGGTAACGATGGTGATAGTGGTGGCCATGATGATTAGTGATAAAATTATCGTGTTTAGAAATGTGATTTTAAAAGTGTGGTTACAGTTGTTTTTTAAAGTGTTTTTCACTCAGAAATATATCAAAATAATCTTTTTTTATTTATTTTTTAAAAATTATTTTCGACATCGACACATCAAAATGATCTAAAAATACTAAAAAATATTAATTTAAAATAAATAAAAAATAAAAAAAATTAATTTTTTTCTAAAACGTGAAAACAAACAGTACTGGAAAGTGTTAAAGAATGAGGAGAAGCAACTATAAATTCTTGCAGTAGTCTTGAGAGATGATAAAACCTTTTCATTTTCCACTATACTTTGTAGCAAAGATACAAACAAATGGCAGACGAAATCATTTTGCATTGCACGAATGAAAAGCACCCAAGGAGCAAGGAAATATGAAAGAAATCGATGAATCAATTCCTTTTCTTCTGTTTTCTGGTCTGGATAAGCACAACATTAATTTCAAACGTGGGCATCCGACTCTATCCAAAACACTCAGCCGCACCAATTAATGAACCCTAAATATCAAAAATTAAGGAAAAATGAACTGAAAAACTTATTCTCTGAATCGGACTATATATATGTTACAGATTCTATTGAAGGATTGCTGATCTACCTGCTAACTAGAACTGAGATGGGGGCCATACAAGAATGAAAAGCCAATGATACAACCATCAACACTTATTCAATTGTACATCACTTGGGAGAAATCTGAGCCGACTACATTGTTTTAACTTGGCAACCGCTGCCTGTGAGTTACCGAGCATAAGATCAACGTAAACTGCTGTCAGAGTAGCTTCTGGACGATTAGGTACGAGGGATAAAGCTTGTGTCACGAAATGGTGGGCTCGCTCAAGATCACCCTGTGCTGCATACATGGCTGCAAAATTTGCGTAAAGGGTTCCGCATGCCTCTTCGGGATTGAGGAACACGATACCTTGTGATTCATCAGGGGAGGAATTCTTTGCAGTGATTGATCCTCCATTTAACTCTTCATAATCAAAAGCTTTTTCCACTCGCCATTGCACATAGTCATCCTGGCTAAAGGGCAACCCCACATTATTTCCTCCAGACAAATAAATTGACAAATGCTCAGCAGCTTCCTTGGGCTTGTCCAGCAAGCAGAGAGCCTCAGCTGCATACACATGACCCAGAAAAATATAAATTCTCGAACATACTGGAAGTTCCAAGAGAGACCTTGCATTTGACAAGGCCTTCTCAGGATTTTCCAATTCCAACTCTACATATGCTAAGTTAGCGAGAAGCGCTTGCTTGATCATCTGATTTTCTCTCCTGCGAATATCTTCATGGAAAGAGATAGAGTTCTGCATGATCTCCTGACTTGTCCCTCCCTTCTGTTCTTTTGCATCCCTGTTAGCATTAACTTGACCTAAGCCTACAGTAGATGCTTTGGAATCAAGGCCGGTTAAATTCTTGTGGTTTGAACTCTTCATAGATCCTTCTTCGCTCAGTTCATTTTCATCCAAGGATATATTAGAAGGCAAACCAGGCTTCAAATGATTTAATTCCGAGTAATCCAGTAAATGCAGAGCATTGCGGAGACACTGCCGAGCAAGGGACATGGAGAGCTTTGGTTGGCCATCACTACCCAAAAACAAATCTTCCTTTTCAACAGAATCCACATATCCATTTCTTGAAATACCGTTTTCAATTGCAAGATGCCTCCATTTTCCCTTGCCGAAAACATGAACAGTAACATCTGACTTGTCTGATGGAACCCGACCAGCTTTTAGAAGTCCCTTCTCCAAAGCCATCAAGCAGCATTCAGCAAGCCGGAGCCACAATAAAGGCTGGTTGTAGAAAACTAAACTTGCTTTTTCGAAACAGCGAGCAGCCAGCAAGGGTTTCCCACAAGCCAAGTGCTGCACTCCACAGTTATATACAATGAGGAGAGATTTATCCTGTGAAAAAGTTAACAACTTTCGTGGCTTGTCCTTCCAAAGAGATGAACTACTGGCCAGTGCCTTGGAAAAGAGCACAGTTGCTGAATGGTATTTCCCAAGCTGATAGTAGATGCACCCAAGGTTGTTGAACATGCTTGAAATCCCCATCTCTGCCCGATTACTTGATGCCATTAACAGCTTAATGGCCTTACGGTAGTTACCACGAGCATATTCAAGCTGAGATTTCAAGAGGAGAGCCATGGGCGAGTCCCTCACACGTGCAATGTTGATAGCAAGCTTGACTTCACGCTTTGCTTGTTTCAAATTCCTGGTGAGTAGTAGAAATTGAACCTTGTAAATGTGCAACTTAAGCTTCATTTCAGAAGGAGAAAAAGACCTATCGATTGGGGTCCTTGAAAGGTCATTTGAAGATGAAAGACCCACAGGCCTTGCTAAGTTTTGCCCACTTATGTCGAGTGAGAACATTGATTCATACTCAAGTGTCTCATCTGATAGAGTTCTCGATAAAGAATTTTCCAAAGCATTCTCACTAGGAGCTAAATCTGAATTAGCATCCATCCCTGATGAACTACTAGGAACAGAGAAAGATTTTGCAACTAGATTTGTCGATTGTTGCTGTGCTGCGCTCCCATTATCACCTTGACCCACAGAACCAAAGCCAAACGCTTTTTCTAGATATAGTAATACATCCTGAAAATGGGGAAGACGTTACAAGTCAATAAAGAATGCCCAGTTTAAGAGCTTTTTCTTTTTCCACTTCCAGTAAATCAAACAACACATTGCGGTACAGACAAACAACAAAGGTCACTTTGTTGTGAAGGCAGAACAGCCACATTCTGGACTACGTGTAATGCATGGCTTCAATAGTCTTCATTGAAATTACTATACACAGACTTAATTATCAAATTTCAACAGAATGCAAGGTTTAGGGTTTCCAATCACAAGTGCTATAAAATCTAAGATCATCTCGAGTGAAAATCTAGCCACCAGAAAGTAGCAGAGATAATTGGGAAAAGAAATCCAACCCAAGCCTTCTCTTCCTGTTTCTGATTGATAAAACCCAAATCTTTCTACCACCTGAGCCCATGCCCAGGGGCTTCACTTAATCATGATATTCAATCGGTCACCAATGAAAGAAAATCAAAGAACGCTTTACCTAATAAGTTGCAATTCACGATTATGACTGATGAAAACCAAATTGATTATAACATGTCATCATCCTTCATTCCTTTCATTGACATCCTTCATCAGGTGGCTCTTTTCTTTATTTATGGTTACTTCATCCAATCTTTATATGATCCTTTTCACCAGTTTGATTAAGATCTCATTCTCTACTAAATCATAGGCTTTTGAACCTCCTCTAGCAGCCTCAAAGCCATGTTATCAAGAGGGCACAAGCTAACTCAATTATTCAGCTCCTACCACGCCAGGATGAGCAGGCTTAAGGAAAGGGGAATTAGCCCTTCCTTATAGATAGGCCAACCATTGAAACATATTTTATTTGAAGCATATTATGAGCAAGACCTATTTAGCCAATGCTGAGGTCTGAGGTCTGATGTCTGAGGTCAGGGGTTAAGAAGACACACAAGTGGGGTTAGATTTTGATTGAAAAGAAACTGAATGCACATCGAAGTCCGAGACAATTGCGTGTCTTCTAAACCCCTGACCTCAACATTGGCTAAATAGGTCCCTCTTGTAGTTGTCACTTTGCTTGTTGGCGTTTCTTTTAACATAAATATCAGATGGAATTCCAATAAAAGAGCCCAAAAACTTATTTCCTAATACCATAAGTTGCCTGCTCAGAAGTTTGGTACAAAATGCATCAAATTGAGGGTGAAAAATTGAGTTGGTAACATGACAAAGTTTCTTTTAAACTAAAGAAAAGGATATCATTTGGAAAATTTGTAGAAACTGCCAAATTTAAAGAATCAAGATATAGCTAGCACTGAGAATTTTGATGACCAGCAGTGAGTGCCAATTGCTTGTTGAGGATCCCGAGTTTAGTTCAAGGAGGTACACAATGCAGAGAATGTAATTGTCACCAATGGATAAATAAAAAGTGCAGCCAGAGGGAAAGTAATTAATTCTCCTGCAATTTTAGATTGTCAAAACCTAGTTCACTGGACCAGTCCATGTGTCTAATTTATTTTTTGAAACCAAACACACAGCATTTCAAAATGTGGTCATGCTGATAATGTGCTCAAGCTCACATCAAAAGGAATCTTTGGCTTCAGAAAACACAGAAAAAGTACATGGAGAGTGATTGTGTTTAACAAGGAGTTTCATTTGAAAGGCATATACACAACTTTGAAGAGGAGAAACTTCTCCAACAGAGGTTAAGCAACAAGTCGAGAAAAAGATGGTTTTTCTCAGTTAATTCTCTGTTCTCACTTGAATTTCTTCAGTCAAATTTCAGTAGCTACAATTCTGTGATTTTTGTTTTCTTTTATGTTCTTTTGTTATAGGAACATTTGTGGTCTACTCTCTAAGCACATGGCTGGTGGCATGGCACTCCTATGTTTTCCATTTTTAAGAACTGCTTATATATCATTTTTTTTTTTCAAAATATTTAGTCCATATTGTCACTATGGAATATACAGTTCTTTAATTGAAAATCTCTACCATGTGGCAGCATTCTGTTTTCAACATACAATCAACAAGATTGTTTTAGAAATAGAAGCAACAAACATGATATGAGGATCACAATGTCATCTATAAAGCAGCTTTGATGGGTATTGCAACATGTTAATAAACATATTCAAACACTAATTTACTCAGCACTTACAGCAGATTTAGATGCATCCTGGCAGGCAAGTGCAACATCTAGCAACAAAAGGCAGACATGAAGAGCAGTTCTCTGCACATAAAAGGTAGAGTATCAGAACACAAGAAAACAACGATGGAGAGAAATGACTGTTGATTAGCAAATCATACCTCCTCTATAGGTTCGATATTGTGATACAAAGGTTCTAGAACCGATAATGCCTTTGAATATTCATGAAGATGGTACCAAATGATTGCCTATAAGAGGCCAGATTTATCATGTCACTCAAGATTGCAAACAAAAATCAATAGCAATTCATAAAGCTAACTACAAATATATCAAGAGAACCTACAATGTTTAGCCTTGCTACAGCTGGGTCAAATTCATCCATGTCAGCAACAGACAAGCTGTTCGTGGCAGATGCTTGGTGCACTGTTGCACCACTTCCTTTAGACCCTGACACAACTTTGTTCCCAGGATTGCTAACAGTCTCTACCTGCTTTCCTGAGGCGTGAGCAAGCTCTTCGCTTTTCCTCTAAACCAACACCAACAAATGAGACGAGAAAATGTCACACTATGAAAGAATTCAAACCCCAAAAATGGAACTAAAACATGATGCAGCAAACCTTTCACATAGTGAACAAAATTCTTACAGAATGTCCATACTCCACTCAGTTGTTACATGATAGTAAATCAAAAAATAAAGATACAACTAAGACCTCAGAAACGAGATGTACAAACTATAACAACGAATTTTTGTGTGGCCCCTGCTAGAAAACCATTTACACCATTCAGCATTATCTTTATCATCCACATTTTGACCATCATGTACTTTGTCGCTACCTTGGCTCATCATTTATGATCCGCCAAAGGACATAACCACACAGGGACTTCTTAAATAGTCATAGCATGCCAATTCAGTAAGTGTTCACCATAGCAATGTCAGAAATAACCATTACATCAATAAGATAGAATTCCCCTGCAAATCCTATTGATGGATGCAGTCACCAGGATTGGCATGAAGTCTCTGAAGAAACTGTGTACAAGACTTACATGTAGAGAATTCATCAAAATGCAATCGTGTGTAAGATTTAATTATGTTGTGCAATCCCATAGGACGGTCACTGGAAATGTTGTTCTGGACTACAACATCAGACAAGAATACACCGGCCAATCAGGGGAAGCCTTGTGAAGAAAAAAATGTTTATTGGAGAACTTTTAGTAAACATGTGGAAAGCAATAGCAAGTGATTTTGAAAAGAGAATGTGTAAGCAAGGACAGGATGTAATTTTGAATATAGAATTTCTTTCACTTGGGACTTGGTACTCTTTAACAATACCATCTTACAAAAAATAATCTATATGATTATCTTTCAAAGTGAATGAAACAAAAGTAATAAGCCTCTCATGAGAAAGAGAATGTGGGGCCTCATGCAATGATTGTGATGTTATACCAAGGGGCAAACCACACAATGCAGACCAGTCTTTTGGGTGTGAGCATTATGGAACAAATAAGATGGAAAAATTACAAACGAGGACGACAACCATGCACCAGACAGAAGGATTGAGAAGAGAATAGCAACCAGCTTGGCGTTATTTACTGAAGATAAATACCAAGTGAATGAAGATGGTTGGATGTATAAAAATGTGGTGACAAAACTTGGATGAAGATGGCTAGATGTATAAAAATGAGGTGACAAAACTGTGAAAGTAGGAACTAATTCCTATGATTGTGCATAGCTTCCTTTGACAATGAACTAAACGTACAAACCGCAGCAACATCTAGACAGTTCAATAATTTCATTCCCAATCTCTTGCTCTCAAAATCTAACATTTAAAATTCAAGGTTAAAAAAATTACTAATAACACTCCAAAAAACATAGCAAAAACAGCATACCTCAATGTTATTAAGTATTTCAAGCAACTTCTTTGGATCTGGATAACCATCTCGACAATACTCCGCAATTGCAATATTATGTAGTACCTAATGAAACAATACCCGCACATTAAAAACTTTAAAAAACACAAAAGAGAAAAAGTAAAGAAAACTTCCACATCAATTACATATTCCGAATACCCTAACACATTGCATAACTTCAACATTCACATGCCCAGCCCGATATAGTCCTTAAATTTGAACTAACAAAATCAAGTGCAAAATTATGCTTTTCATGTTAATTAACTAACTTAATCTAAAAAAAACTGTTAAAATTTTTTAAAAAAAATACAACCAAATTAAGTGATTTAAATAAATAAAATAGCAGTTCATCACTGCATTTTACCCGAAATTAACCTAATTTATAATCAAGAAAAATCCAAGAAAATGAATAAATTCAAAAAAAGAAATTAAGTGAGTTAATGTTATTTGCGCAATCATCACCTTCGGATCGTCTTCTTTTTTCTGCTTTAGCTGATACAGAACCTCGAGGCACTCATTGAACCGGCGAGAGTTGAAGTGAAACCAAGCGTCTTTGGCGAGAGCGGCGGTGACGGAAAGGATAGGGTCGTCTTCTCCTCCTCCACCGCCGGTGGTGGTGCCGCTGCCACCGGGGCTCGATGAGACGTCTCGGTTCGATGTGGAATCTCGTGCGTCCATGATCAGATCCAAAAAAATCAAATGGTCACGATTTGTTTCTTCTTTTTTCCGGTTTTTTGAGAACTCTCGCTATCGAATCTAATCTATCTATGTATAATTATGACTGAACTGTATGGAAATGTAAAAACCCTAACTTTATGGAAATTGAGATTCAAAAAAAAAATGAAACAAAGCTCGAATTTTTTTTAGTTTTTTGGAGTTGTGAAAGTACGGAAAGAGCCCCGGGGGTTTGGGGATTTTGCAAACAAGGACAGTTTGCAAAGAGGGAGAGAGGAGATGATAAATGTGATAGGGTAAAAGCTGGGTTTTTGAGTTACTTTTTTGAGTAAAGGAATTTTAATTAGGTATGGAGGAGTAAGTGTGAGAATGATTGATTTGTTTTTTTATTTTGATTTTTTCTGTGTTGATTGAATTTTTTTAGGATAATTACATTTTAATCCCTATTAATATAAGGATGTTTTATTTTAGCTCCTATAAAGTTTGAGTTCTTGATAATAATTCAATATTGTAATTGCTTGTGAATAGATAAAGACACATAACAAATCTTGCCCAACGGATTAGTTCATGATTCCAAACTTGATTAAGATCAAGTTTTTAGTTAATTGGACGAGAAATTAATCTGAACTCGATCAAGTTTTTAATAACCTAATTAATCAAATTGAACTTAGATCGGGATAAAAAATAATATTATTATTTTAATAAAAATAATTAGTCTCAATCAATCAACCTAATGTCCGAAGCATTTTTTTTTAAACCAATCCTTGATTTAGAATTGACATCTATGCATCCAAGTATTGATTTGTATATGGTAAAATGTTCATGGTTTCCTCAAGCATGTTGATGTATCTTTATGTATGTGTTTTTACTTGGATTAAAAAAAAAAGCAATGAATTTTTTCGCCTATCCTTGTTTCTTTTTTTTTTCTATTTTCCCAGAGGTTCTTTCTATGAAATTTTATATATAATATTATCATTCAAAAAATTATCAAGAGTGAGGGGGAAAATGATGAACAAGAAAATTCAAAAAATGGTTTTTCTAGTTGCTCATTTAACAACGGAGGTCAAATTGAGACTTTTTGAAAACTATGAGATAGATACTAAGAAGTTTAAAGCCATAGGGATTAACTTGAACATTTTAGAATCTATAGGGAGTGGAATAAAGTTTACCCTTTTTCATAAATTACGAGATGACATGCCCGCACGCTGCCGCGGACTTATAAAACAAATGCACTTGATAGTGTTATAATTGTGAACCAGCGCTAGATAAGTAACAATTAAAGGTATGATGGAGCAGATATTTCATGACAAAAAAAAAAGTTGTGTTGGCGATCCAAAACTTAGAGACTGAACAATATGATTTATAGCAATTTACAGTGTTTTGTGATGAAAGATACAGTGCTTTCGCCACATGATTTAGCTTTTCAGTTAATAAAAAGAAAAAAAATTACAAAGCTAAATTCTCTACCAACTTAATATTAAAAAAAAAACCAACAAAGATAATTTTGGAAGGAAAAAAACCCATGAGAAAAAACGTTGTAGCAATTGACAATGTTTTGGGAGGAAAACTAT
>Ga0307513_10001212_pt1 | contig 37428 bp, 37 predicted proteins | sample 15_EM_MG_FD_202174 | JGI IMG/M metagenome (GOLD analysis project Ga0307513, IMG submission 202174) | Populus trichocarpa ectomycorrhiza microbial communities from riparian zone in the Pacific Northwest, United States - 15_EM | ecosystem: Host-associated > Plants > Roots > Unclassified | place... | reverse complement strand
ACGAGTTCAACGGGTCCGGCGCGCCCAGCAGCGCCAACTGGAACTACAACGTCGGCAACGGCCTCAACCCCGGCCTCAATGCTTTCGACGGCTGGGGCAACGGCGAGTGGGAGTGGTACCGCCCCGAAAACTGCACGCAGTCCGGCGGCAACCTCGTGATGCGCGCCAACTGGCTCACGACGCCCATCACGGTCAACGGCCGCAACTTCTACCAGACGTCGTGCCGCATGACGACGGACACGAAGAAGTCCTTCCAGTACGGCCGCATCGAGGCGCGCATGGCGCTCCCGACCGCCGCCGGCTCGTGGCCGGCTTTCTGGATGCTCGGTGACTCGTGCGACGAGACGTCCACGAGCGCCTACAACCCGGCGCAGACCTACTACGACCGCCTGCCCACCAACTGGGCCAGTTGCGGCGAGGTCGACATCATGGAACACGCGAACGCGAACGCGACCGTGACGAACAACATCTTCTGGGATCTCCGGACCGGCGTGTTCCCGTGGACAGCGGGTCAGAACGCCAACTACGTCGCGAACCCCGCCGTCAACAACGCCGCGGCCTTCCACGTCTATGCGATCGAGTGGACGGCCGCGCAGATCCGCTGGTACATCGACGGTGTGCAAACGCACGTGATCGACACGACACCGGCGACTTTGGAGGAGTTCCGCAAGCCGTTCCACGTCATTTTCAACCTGGCGCTGGGCGGCACGTACCCCGGACAGAACCCCGTGCAGAGCCAGTTCCCGCTCACCGCATCGATCGACTACGTGCGCTACTACCAGGACGGCGGGGGCACGACGCCGCCTTCCACGGGCGGACCCGCGACGCAGATCAACGGGCCGGGCGGTAAGTGCGTGGACGTGGCCGGAAACGACACGGGCGGCATCGGCGCGGCCGTGCAGCTGTGGACGTGCCAGGGGCCTTCTCTTTCGAAGGACCAGCAATGGAGCTGGGACGGCCAGACCCTGCGGACGTTGGGCCGGTGCCTCGACGTCGCCAACGCGAGTACGGCCAACGGCACGAAGGTGCAGCTCTGGGACTGCAACGGCAGCGGCGCACAGAACTGGGTCCAGGAAGGTAACCGGTTGCGCAACCCGAACTCCAACAAGTGCCTGGACTCCCCGGGAGGCTCGACAGCGGACGGCGCGCGACTGCAGATCTGGGACTGCAACGGATCGGCCGCACAGTACTTCGTGAAGGCCGCGTGACGGCCGGCCGAGGGGCACGCTGACGGTCAGGGCGCGGGAGCGGACAGGCTCCCGCGCCCTTTCCGCGCGTTCCGGGATACGACCCGCGCCGGGTTTGTCCGGCCCGGATGAGCGGGTTGCGTCCGGTCGTGGACGACGAGCAGCTCACCGTGCTGCGGATCCTGGTCGATCGGCGCCGGGCTCTGGGTGAGGACCACACGAGGATGGTGTCCCAGCTGCACCACCTCCTGCTGGAGCTCATCCCCGGCGGGGCGAAGAAGAACCTGTCCTCGGCACAAGCGAAAGTCCTTCTCTCCAAGGTCCGTCCACGCGACGGCGCGGGAAAGGCCCGCCGGCGCCGCGTCCAGTTGGACACTCGCGGCCACCGCGCGGCCCTCACCGCGACCGACCGTCAGACGGCGCGCCCGTGGATCGCGAGAAGCCGGTCAGTCCGTCGGCGCGTTGGCTTTGCCGTTGTCGACCAGCTTGAAGCTGGTCTCCAACGATGCGTCGCCCAGTTCCTCGGCGATCAGGAAGCCGTCGCTGTCCACCTGGAGGAAGGCCGAGGAATTGCTGATCACGTAGTTCTTGCCGTCGGCGGCGACGTCGAACAGCTGGCGGTCGTCGCTGGCGTTGCAGACGGCCCCCACGACGGTGAGCGACTGGCTGCCGTTGCTCTTGATCCGCAGGCACGCCGGTTCGCCGGTGTTGGCGGCGATCCCCGAGGTCCTGATCTGGAATCGCCGGCCGATCGGGGTGAACACGAAAAGGTCAGACTCGGCGTCCGTGACGCCCAGGCGCCCGGCGCTGTCGATCGCGAGGACCGACTCGAAGGAGGGGACGGGCACGATCACCACCTGCCGGGTGCCGGACAGCACTCCGCGGCTGGTCGAGGGTTTGGTCTTGCCCGTACCGTTCGTGGCCGACTTGCTCGTGACGGTCTTGGTCGTCGTCGCCTTCGTGGCGGTCACCTCCGGCGAGCTCGTGGCTGGGGTGGTGGTCGTGGTTGCGGTGGAAACCCCGGCGGGGCCGACGGTTCCGGTCGTCGTGATGGTGCCTCTGGTGCCTCCGCAGGCGGTCAGCAGGGTCAGGGCCAAGGGCAGGGAAACGGCGGCGAGCAGGTGCTTGCGGCTGGTCTTCATCTTCGTTTGCTCCATCTTCGGGGCGCCGTCGTCGGCACTGATCTCGTGGCTGTTTGCCGTCGTCGGTGGCGTCGGCATCGGTGCCGTTGCCACCACACAGTGCGATGCGACATTGCCCGCAAAGGTTCGGAGAAAGTCTCAAGAATCTTCCCGGGTCGCCCGGCGGAAACCGAAGTCGATACCCATCTTCCTGCCATCACCACTGCTGGCTGTCCCTCAGATTTGGGTCAAGGCCGTCGGCTGAACTGTTTGCCCCTCGCAGCCCGTGGTCATGAGGGTCAGCACCGTGCCGTTCTCACTGAAGGGCCGGGCGTGGAGTTGTTGTCGGACGTGGACGCGTATCACTGGGTTCGCGCCGCCGACGGGCAGATTCCGGACGGGGCCGTGCCCCACGGGTGGGACACGGACGGTGCCGGGGTGGGTCCCGACGACGCGCCACAGCAAGCCCAGTTCCTCATCATGGCGGTGTAGTTCAGGAACTCGTGCAGGTGAGCGGCTCGGCCGTGATTCGACGCACCTGTATCGCCAGCGTGTCACGCCGTGCTCTACCAGGAGGGGTGATCAGTAGCCCGCGTCGGCGAGCGGCTCGGTGTCGATGGCGGCACCGTCTGGACTGCGCTCAGAACCCAAGGCATCGCCATGCGCGACACCCACGGGTGAGAACAGCACGCCTCCTGCCACTCCTCGCCGTCCGGCAACGCGGCACAAGCGTGTCGCCGCGCTGTTGGTGTTGCGGTCAGTGAGCTGGTCACGGTGGCGGGCAAGTCTGAGAGCGCCAATCACGTCGGGGTTGTCCTGCCGCCGCATATCCGGCACCGGAACCGGACCGGACGCGTCGCTGTGCGAACCGAACGTGGACCGGCAGGCCGGCGCGACCTCGCCCTCTTGACTCCGCAGCCGATCTACTGTCTATATTAATTATAGACAGTAGATGTGTTGGAGGCTTTGTGGATGCACGTCGTCGTCTCGCCTGTCCCAGGAGTACCCCTGTATGAGCAGATCGTTGAGCAGATTCGACAGCAGATCATGGCCGGGGAGCTCGCGGCCGGGACGCCGCTGCCGTCATTACGTGCGCTGGCCGGAGAGTTGCGGGTCAGCCTGATCACGACCACGCGGGCGTACAACGACCTGGCCGCCGAAGGGCTGATCGTGAACGTGCCTGGCAAGGGCTCGTTCGTCGCGCAGATCGACCCTGACGAGGCTCGCCGGAGCTCGCGGGAGCAGGCCCGGGCCGGATTGCGGCAGATCGTCGCCCGCTCCCGGCGCACCGGGCTGGTCTCGCTGGAGGAGTTGACCGCGATGCTCGCGAAGGAGTGGGAGCGATGAACACGACAGAGCACGTGGTGGAAGCCGCTGGGCTGGTGAAGCACCGCGGAGACTTCACGCTCGGCCCGCTGGACCTTCGCGTTCCGCGGGGCTTCGTCACCGGGATGGTCGGTGCCAACGGCTCGGGCAAGACGACGACGCTGCGCACGCTGCTCGGGCTCGTCCGGGCGGACGCGGGAAGGATCGCGATGCCGCCGATCAGCGAGGTCGGGGTCGTGTTCGACCAGCCGTTCGTGCTGCCGTACTGGCGCGTCCGTGACGCGGCGGCCGCCTATGCCGCGTCTCGACCCGGTTGGGACCAGGACTGGTTCGACCAGCTGTGCCGCCGGTTCAGACTGGGGGCCAACGAGCGAGTGAACAAGCTGTCGCGGGGCCAGGGCAACAAGCTGATGATCGGGCTGGCGATGGGCAATCATCCCGATCTGCTGATCCTGGATGAGCCCACCAGCGGCCTTGACCCGGCCGCGCGTGCCGACCTGGTCGACCTGCTGCGCGAGCACATGCGCCGCCAGGAGGCGTCGCTACTGTTCTCCACGCACATCACCAGCGACCTGGAGCAATTCGCCGACTACCTTGTGTTCGTCGATGGCGGTCAGGTCGTCTACTCCGGCGCCGTGGACGAACTCATCGAGGAGTTCGCCTACATCCAAGGAGCGTTGACGGACCTCACCGCGGAGAACACACCACTGATCCGGGGCCTGCGCCGCGGCCAGCACAACTTCGACGGCATCATCCGCACCGCCGACACCGCCGGGTTCGGCCCGGGCGTCCAGATCGAGACCCCGACGATCGATCGGGTCGTCGTTCATCATGTGCGGCCCAGAGACGAGGAGCCCTGACATGCATGCGGTTGCCCGCTTCGTCGGCCTGGACCTGCGGTCCATGCGGCCCAACGCGAAGTTCTTGATCATCCCTGCGGCGATCGTCGTCGTCACGTCCCTGGTGTACAGCGCAGTGCTCCTGAGCGTGTACCTGCTGATCCCGGCGATGTCCTCCTTGGCGGTCCTCAACACCCCGAGCCACCTGTTCGGAAACGACGAACGCGGCCGCCTCGACACCCTCTACGCCGCGCTCGGCATCCGGCGCCAGCACGTCGTCCTCGGCCGTTATGCGACCTGCCTACTGCTGCTGATCGCATTCACCGTCGCAGGGACCCTCGTGGCTCCGGTTGCCGCGCTCGCCTTCGGCGCCGAGTTCGAGTGGTCCGTCGCCGCCGCCGTCGCCGCCGCCAGCGTCACGCTCATCGGCATGTTGCTTGCCACCCAACTACCCGCGTACTTCGCGACCGGCCCGGGCCCGATTCGCATCGTCGCCACCATCGCTCCCGCCATCATCGTGTCCGTCATATCCCTCGCATGGATGTTCCCCGCTGTCCACACCGGGCTGCCGTCGTGGCTCGACGACGCGAACCCCGCCCGGCTCACCGTCGCCGCGATCGCCGCTATCGCGACCCTCAGCATCCTCGGACTCGCCTCCACCACGCTCTCCGCGCGCCTGTACGCTCAGCGCGATCTCTAGCGCTCGACCGCCTTCACTTCCAAGGTCCAATCGATGTCGTGCTCGTCGCCGAGGAAACATCCTTCGGCTTCGGCGGACCGGCTGCCCGCGATCCCAGGTGCCGGGCTCATTCTGGTCCAATCCAGGCCGTGGGCTCCGATCGACTGCCGGTTCAGCACGGACGTGACGTGGAAGAGGCGGGACACGGTCGGATCCTAGCCAACCGACCTGACGATGCCGCGCCCCACGATCACTTCCCGACTGGACGTCGCTGGCGCAACATCAGCGGCAATTAAGGAAGTCCCGTCGCCCCGCTACCCCCACGGCCCGTATGTTGAGGCTGCACCGACGATCGGACAGGAGCATGAGCTGAGGTACTCGGGTCAGCTTCAATGGTGATCATGGATGTCAGCAAGGACGGACGAAGCTGGCGGGTCGGCACGGCCGACGACGTGGCCTGGCTCGCCGACCAAGTCACGAGCGGCCTTTCGATCACTGCAGCCATCCCGCCGCTGTATGACGCCTACGCCACGTTCTATCCACCCGACGGCATCACTATCGAGACTCATGAACGCGCTGTGGTCGACGAGCTCCGTCATCACAGCGCTGAGCAGCCGTGGTGGCTGGGTTACCTCGACACCGGCGCCCACGACATCGTCTTCCCCGACGCGCCGAAGCAGTCCCTTTACTGGGACTGGCGCTATCTCCTGGTCGAAGCCGGACCCGATCAAGCCCTCACCTGGCGCAGCGGCCACATGCGCGGCCCAGGATCCCTGCCTGAACTGTTCTTTCCCGCAGACCGCTCCTGGCTCGTCTCCGCCTTATGGGACGACGCCTGGACCGACATCGGTGCCACTGCAACCGTTATCACCACTCTACAACGCAACCCGCTGGTCAACGCACGCCCCGTCAGGCCCGACGAAGATGCTCTTCCGCCAGGTCTCACGCGCGAATGATGCCGAGCAGACGGCGGCATGTCCGGGCGTCGCTGCATCCGCTCATTTCACTGGTCCCGACCAATCGTTCCGGCCGGGGGGACCGTACTGGCCACGGTCCTTACCGCAACGCTCGCAGGTCTCGTATCCGGCGTCACGACCACCACTCTCGGCGCTATGTACGTGTTTCCATTTATGTACTCCGATACGACACATGAGCCAACCCATGATTGGCCTCCTCCGGACGTGTCAACGACTGATCAACCGTGATCAAGGTACGCCCGATAGTCGGCCTGCGGATGCAAATATGAACGTCCCCATTTCGGCAATTGCGGACATTGCGACGCGGCCTCTGCTCGGCGCCGAGCGGACCGGGAGATCCGCGCAGAGAGGGCATCCCTGCGCGAGAGGGTTCAGAGTACGTCCCGTTCCAGGAGGGGCAGTGGGAAGGGACTGGGAAGGGACGCCCCGGAACTGCCTGACACCCGTCGTCAGCAACCGGCAGCCAGACCCGTGACACGCTGCACAGATCACGCTATGGCGACACTCGATAGCACGAAAAGCATTGATACCAGCCAACTTTTGATCCGCGGGTTCGGGGTTCGATCCCCCGGGGGCCCACATACACGCAGGTCAGCCCCTTGATCAAGTTCCAGATCAAGGGGCTGATGGCGCCCAAGGAGTAGACGATTGGGGGTAACGACGCAGATGCATCGAAAGCCTAGAATTGCCGTGTGGCTGACGAGGATCTGAACGCCGCCGCCGATCTCAGCGCCGCCATCTGGCGAAGTCGCTTCGAGAACGGCTGGTCCGCCGACAACGACCGCGCCACCCTTGGCCGCCTGATCGACTATGACCACGACGAATTCGAGACTGAGATCTACGAGGCGACGTCTGATCCTCAACACCTCCTGATCGATCGGGCCCAACGACGCAACGCCGGTCAATGGCGCCGATGGCACGAACGGCGCCAGCCGCGCTAAAGCCCACCGGCTCGCAACTCGGGCCGGGACACTGTGGCTCGATGGTTGCGAAGTACTGGACGTCGTACCCCGCCACGCGCCGGAGGTTCTGCACGAGCCGGTCCAGGAGCCGGGAGAAGTGGATGGCATCCCGAGCCGCGCCCTGGTAGTCGCAGTTATCAGAGTTCTCGTCCGGCATCGCATGGTTTTAGGTGTGGCTAAAAGCTCTGGTCCGAGCGCCCGCGCGCGGTAAGACTACGCGAGTACCGCATCCAGACCACTGATGGAGCACTGAAATGCCTACCCGATCAAAGCATTCCGTAGCGCATCTGCGCTGGCTAACGCTGGCGTGCACGCTGCTGCTGATGATCGCCGTCGGCTTCGTCGCCGCCCCGTCCGCCCAGGCGGCAAGCTGCTACGGGTCGAGCTGCAACGGCAAGGACCCCAACGCCCAGGGTTGCGACGGCGCGAGCGCGGGCGGCGTCGACCTCTGGACCCCGGAAGCCCGGGTGCAACTGCGCTATTCCTCGGAGTGCGACGCGAATTGGGCTCGCCTGGTTTACAGCGGGTCCTGGAACTGCTGTGTCAACTTCACCTTGCGTGCGGAGCAGCAGCGCTGGAACGGCAGCGCCTGGGTCGCCTACCGGGTGAAGAACAAGGTCTTCACCTACGGCGCCACCCAGGACAACATCTGGACGCTGATGAACCCGAACGAGACGAACGATCGGCACCGGGCCTGTGTGGTCGGCGAGGTCTGCACACCCTGGGTGAGCTGATCGGCAGAAGCCGAAGCTCGGCCCGCGGCAAATGACCCTGGCTCGCGCAATGTACGAGGAGGAGACGCATGGCGGACATCTGGGTTCTGCAAACTCAGAACTGGATCAACCTGACGTACGGCGACCGGATCGGTATGACGGTGAGGGCCGACGGGGTCACTCGTTGGGAGGTGATGTACGCGCTCACCCGCGCCTTGCAGTTGGAGCTCGGCATCACGTCGCTGTCGGACTCGTTCGGCCCGACGACGCTCGCGACCCTGACGTCGAGGTACCCGAACCTCAATGCCACCACGGCACCCACCACGATCGCCACGATCGTTCAGGCGGCGATGTACTGCAAGGGCTACGAAGGAGGAGGCCTCAACGGCGCCTGGGGCTCGGTCACGGCCGAAGGGCTGCGCCTGCTCAAGACCCGCATGGGCGTCGGGGGCACCAACGACACGCTGACGCCGAAGATGGTCAAGGGTCTGCTCAACATGGACCCGTACGTCCTGGTCGATGGCGGCGACGCGACCACGCAAGCGGCGCAACGCTGGCTGAACGGGCGGTACTACAACCGCAGCGACTACTTCATCATCCCGTGCGACGGGCGCAGTTCCCGCGACGTCGCCAGAGCATTGATTCTGGGCGTGCAGTACGAGCTCGGGATGGCCGACGGGGTGGCGAACGGCGTCTTCGGGCCGGGCACCCGCGCGGGGCTGCGCTCGCATGTTCTCAGCACGGGCTCGACCGGCCCGTTCGTGTCGCTGTTCACCGCGGCGATGAACTTCAACGTGCGCCCGGCCGAGTTCACCTCCACCTTCACCGCCGCGCACGCCAGCGAGATCCAGAACTTCCAGTCATTCGTGAGGCTGCCGGTGACCGGGCAGGGCGACTTCCAGACCTGGGCCTCGCTCCTGATCTCGTACGGTGACCAGGAACGTAAGGGCGAGGCGTGCGACGGAGTCACCCTGATCACTGCGGCCCGGGCCGCGACGCTGAAGTCCGAGGGCATCAAGTACCTGGGCCGCTACCTCACCCAGGTGGGCATGGATTTGCCGACGAAGCAGATCCAGCCCGGGGAACTGGCCATGATCGCCTCCCAGGGCCTGCGGTGTTTCCCCATCTATCAGCTGTCCGCCCGCGCGGCCGGGGACTTCACCTACGCGTCCGGGCGCGCCGCCGGCTATGCGGCCGCCAACGCCGCCATCGACCATGGCTTCAAGGCCGACACCCGGATCTTCTTCGCGGTGGACTTCGACGCCCTGGATTCGGAGGTCACGTCCGCGGTCCTGCCCTATTTCAAGGGCATTGAGGACTCGATCGCGGACGACGGAAACCGGTTCAAGGTCGGGGTCTACGGTCCTCGCAACGTCTGCTCCCGGGTGGCCGCGGCCGGGCATTCGAGTGCCAGTTTCGTCTCGGACATGTCGTCCGGGTTCTCCGGCAACTTCGGGTACCCGATGCCGGCCGACTGGGCGTACGACCAGATCGTCACCCGAACCATCGGTTCTGGGGCGGGGGCGATCAACATCGACGTCAACATCGCCTCCGGCCGGGACATCGGCCAGGCCAGCTTCAACCCGCCGCGCTCGGCCGGGCCGGACGTCATCATGGAGCCGTCGCTGTTCGGGTCCCTGGGCATCGACGTCAACAAGTACATGGAGACCATCGGCTTCCCGGAGAACGGCGGAGTCCGCAACTTCACCCACATCTGGTGTTTCATGCGGACCATCTACGACCACGACAACGTCATAACGGAGTTGTCCAACCGGCACAACATGCGCAAGGCCATGATCCAGACGTCCGCCTATTGGGAGATGCGGCACTGGGGCGTTGAGGACGACGCCCAGGATTTACGGGTGCAGGCGTATCACAACGGCATCCCTGGCGGCATCCGGGACTCCTCGACGGGGATCGCGCAGATCCAGGGCGGGGTGGGGATCCTCGCTTGGAATCATGCGTTCCAGCGAGGCTACGAGACGGGAATCCCCCTCAACCCGACCGTAGACGACGACGTGTACACCATGTGGAACCGGGTCCGCGACGACAACGCGTACGCCCTGCGCACGGTGGCGATGATCCATTTGTGGGGTGCCGACGGGAAGCCGGGCGGGAGTAACCCACCCGCCGGTGAGACCGACATGCGACCGATGGCGCTCGATTACAACGACAGCGAGGTGTTCCAGATCCTTCGCCGCTACCAGGGGTGGGGTGACGAGACCGAAATGCACGCCGGCCAACGCATGGCGCTGTACTACATTTTCGAGAAGTACAACGCCATTTCCCGGAACTTCTGAGGGAGGCTGCCGTCAGCTCCGACCCGTGGGCACTGCCCAATCCGTTGATCCTGCTCTCGATCCTGGCCGTCGCGGTCGCCGCGGTCCCCACCCTCGGCGGCTACGGGGTCGCCGTGCTCGTCCGTGGCCGCCGGCGTCGCGATCGCGTCCTGCGCGGCCTGGCCGCGGTGGCGGCCGCGGTGACGATCGCCGTGTACAGCTGGGGCGCCTTGGCCATGCTGCAAGACGAGACGGCCGCCACCGAGGCCTGTCAGCAGGCGGTCGGACCCACCCACGCCGGCGATGTCGCCGGCTACGAGATCTCTTTCGTCCCACTGCGCTTCGGCTGCCGGGTGGACGGAGTCGGCACCTACGAGGCCTTCGTCCCAGGCTTCGTCAACCCCACGGCCCTCGTGCTGGTTCTGGTCACGGCCGTGCTCGTCGGCCTGGCCCGGCAGGACGCCCCCGTGACCCCGTTCTCCACGACAGGAGGCACCACCTCATGAACTCTTCCTTTTCCCGCCGGGCCCTGCTGGGCGCTGCCGCCATCGGTGGTGCTGTCCTTCCCGTGCTCTACGCCGCGTCGGCCCAGTCGGCCACCGATCCGCGGGTGAAGCGTCTGCAGGAGTCCATCCGCCGACTGCGTGCCCGCAACGACAAGATCCTTACCGGACGCCGGTCGGTGAACGGCTGGGAAATGGAACGGGCCGCGGACGTGCGTGGCAACATCCACAGCCGCAGTGTGGTCGGCACCGCGCTGACAGTTGTTCAGGTGCGCCTGGGTGACGTCGAGGCGCTGTTGTTCCATGTTGTGCGCCGCTTCCACTACGAGGTCGAAGAACTGCGTGCCGGTGACGTGGTGGGCTGGCGGGCGCCGTCGGCGGTGCGGGTCCGGGAGGCGGAGTCGAATCTGGCGTCCGGCACGGCTGTTCAGATCCGTCCCGGCCATTACCCGGTCGGGGTGCGGGGTGGTTTCTTTCCGCTGCAGGAAGCGGTAATCCGCGACATCCTGGCCTCGCTCGAGGGGGTGGTGCGCTGGGGTGGTGACGATGCCCGGCCCGACGAGTCGCTGTTCTCGATCGACCTGCCCCCCGGTGACGCCCGGGTGGCTGAGGTGGCTGCCCGGCTGCGGGGGGCCGAGGAGATCCCGGCCGAGAAGGTCGGCGTCGCCGTGGATGTCGCCGCCCCGGCCCGACGCAACGCAGCGACCGCGCTGAAGCAGCGACAGCGCCGCTGAACGAGGGGCTCAGCTCGAGCTGGCAGAGGTAGCCGATCGGCCGAGTCCTCGATGGCTGTCGCGAGCCGTCATGCGTTTCTCTTGAGCGCAGCCAGCCCTCGGTGAGGGGTGCTGGCCGGGCTCCGGTGGTCTGACCCGAGGTACGCGATTGACGAACGATGCTGGGATGTTCTGTCCTACAGTGTCCGTTATGACACGGCGTCAGATCTGGAGACGGCTGCAGGTGGCCTTCACCGTATTCTGCGTCTTCTGGGCGTTGGCATTCTTGGCCGCCGGTGCTATCCGCGCGGAAGGCGCGCGAGTCTCGGTCGTCGGGTTGGTGCTGCTGCTGATTGCCGTGGTGAACAATTCCAACATGCGCCGTAGCTCGCCGAAACGGACCGATTACAACGGGATTTCACCAGCCGACGCACCTTACGACCACTGACCCGGAATGCCTCATGACGACTTCCCTTCGATTCGCCGGGACCGTCCACCGCTCGGCTGCGTCGGTGATGTCGTCGAGGTGGGAGAACCGGACGGTCATCATCCGCAGCGAGCACGTCTGAGGTGAATCACTTGGAAGCACTCTTAGGCGTTGTGGGTGCGCTTGTCGGTGTGGCGCTTGGCGGATGGCTCTCCACATGGGGGCAGACGAGACTCCTCCAGGATGCTCAGCAGGAAGCGGACCGCCAATTTCGGGCCAACGCCTACATCGACTACCTCACCGTGCACCGTCAGTTCCGTCGCTTTCTGCTGACGGAGCCGGTTCAGGTCAAACTCGTCCGGCACGTGGGCCGCGACAACGGAAACACACCCGTGATCGATGACGCCACCGCTCATTGGGAGGCCCACACCTGTACGTCGTCATGCGAGTGGACGACTTCCAGACGCCGAGCTCGCCGGATGATCAGATCTCTCTCGTTGCAGCCTTCCGTAGCGCCGAGGCCGCCGGCCAGGATGCAGCCCGCCTGAACCAGTTGAGCGCAGGTCGTCAGGTTCGATACCTCGTCCACCTCGCCCGGCTCAAAGACTAGGTCAGTGGGACACTTTAGGAACACACAACCCTGGAAGGAGCCTCTCGCAATATCGCGAGCGGTGCGCAATGGATCAAGAAGAAGTCCAGCTGAGCGGGGGTATGACCCACTCAATGGGGCAGAATCCCGTCCAAAATACAGACTGATCTTGATTCACTATCCATCACTGACAAGAGGGGGGCGCACAGTGAGCCACAGCCGTTGGTCCGAGATTCGCGACAATCACATCACGGCCGCAGGCCGCGACGCCGTCGAGGCCCGCAAGGACACCCTGCTCACCCAAGTCCGTGCCCACCGCCTGGCCGAGATCCGCAAACGCCAAGGACTCACCCAACGGGACGTTGCCGCCGCTATGGGTGTCACCGTCGGTCGCATCTCTCAGATTGAGTCCGGCGACATCTCCGGCATCGACGTCCTGGACCGCTACATCACCGCCATCGGTGGCCTGATGGAGATCGTTGCCAACTTCGGTGACGAGCAGTTCAAAGTCGGCTGACTCCAACACGCTTCCACTACCCTGCTCTTGGTGACCTCGTCGGCAATGGCGGCACGAAAATGCTCCACGATCCGTGGCCGAAAGGTCACCCTCAGGTGCCGATCATCGCCTGATCGGGACCTCCGGGACGGATGCTGCGCGAGTTGCGTTTAGATTGACGGAATGGCACCTATCGTGACAAAGGCTCAAGCCACGATCGCGGTCGGCTGGCTGCTGATCGGGCTGTACTGGATCTATCAAGGGATCACCACCGGTCCGAGCGTGCTCAAGCTGCTCGTGGGACTGGTCTGCTGCCTGATCGGCGCCGCCAACGGATCGGCCGTGCTGCAGAAGTCCACCCATCTGCAGCTTCCGCCATTGCCGGCGACGCCGGCGTGGGCCCGGCTGCCGCGGCGGACGCCGACGCCGGAGCGGTCAGGAGCGAAGAAGCGGGGGCCGGGTGAGGAGTCGTCATTGCCAGCCCGGGCGAATACGGCCGCACCGGACACCGCACCATTCCCTCAGCTTGAGCAGGATTCGATCACCCCGGTGAGGCCGTTCGCCCAGGCAGACAGCCCGGTGCCGGGTCTGCAGTGGGTTGCCGCCCCGCAGATTCGCTCGGCCCCACAAGGACAGCCGGCTCGACCGATCACATCGACTCAGCACGGTGGGTCGGTTGAGGCAGCAGAGCCCGCCCCGTGGGCCGCGGTGACTCCGGCCGCACCCTGGCGACTGCCTCGGCCGATCGACCCGGCACCGATCCCGCAATGGGCGCCGGGACCGGTCGATCCGAACTCAGGTGGTCAGGCTCCGGAGCCTGACGAGGGCCAACCTGCCCCGGTTCAGCCGCTGCGGCGTCCGCGGTCAGGACGGCGTTCGGCGACTTGAGCTCGCCGCCCTGGAGCAAACTCAACTGGACGGCGTGACCGGGGACCACATGCCGAGCCACTGCTCGGCGCCCCAGGCCTCGAACCGTTCTACCTCAGTAAACCCCAGCTTCGCCGCGAGACGCATCGAGCCGACGTTGGCGGTCTGGGTGGTGAGCACCACCGGTTCGCCGGGAAGCGCGCCGGCGAGCCAACCGAGTGCCGCCGCGCACGCCTCGGCGGCGTACCCGAATCCCCACGCCCGCGGCAGGAACAGGAAGCCGAGATCGGCCTTCCCCGCGGCAGCCGGGCGACGATGCCCCGTTGCTCTCCTGAGCAGGATCTGGCCGATCATCGCCCCGTCGAGATCAACGACGAAGCTCCCGGGCCACCGCTCGGGCGCCCCGGACATCTCGCGCTCAAGCTCGTCACGCGGCCGGGGGCCGCCGAGGTAGGTGTGCACCTCTGGCGAGGCGAGCAGCTCGATGAACGCCGCACGGTCCCGGGTCTCGGACTCACGGAGCACGAGCCTCTCGGTCTTGATCGGCTCAGGCGGCCAAGCCACGGGGCCCAAATCTTCCATCCACGGACGCTAACCCGGACGTGTTCCGGTTAGAAGAGCGCCCCCATGATCGCGAGCGCTTGCCGCGCTGATTCGCGCACGGCTCGAAAGAAGGATGTCCCCGAGCGTCTGGCCCTTCTGAAGCAGGAAAGCGTCCCGAACACGATCACACCGAACAGCACCGCGAGACTCGCGATGATCACGACCGGTGGATACGACACAAAGTACGAAGACGAGTACACCAGGACGCTTGCCAGGATCAGCAGCCAAACGCCGACCACGATCAATGCCCGGCCTCCGCCGAGTTCATCTACCCCCATCGACGGATCCTTGTCTCAACTCAAGGGCACTGTCCGCGCCGGACAGCGTTCGGCTCGGCCGGCCCACCTGTTCACGTGGCTCACCCGCCGCAGGCGAGGCATCGGTGCCGCGGTGGGGCAATCGTGGTGGCGCAGGCACTGACGAGCCGCTCCACTGTGGCCCGCGGCACCTCGAGCAGGGATTTGCGAAGGGAGCCGACCGTGGCCGACACAGGACAACGATCCGGATCCACATCGACAGGAGGTTCGCATCGCGAGGTTTCCGGCCGTAGCGGGTGGATCACCCTCGACGTGATCGTCATCTACGCCCTGATCGTGCACGGCCGCGAGCTCAAGGACACCTGACCGTCCCCGAGGCGGGTGCTGGTCGCGCAGTTCGCCGTGACGTCAGCTGCGGTAAAGGTGATTCTCCGTTGTGGTTTTGGATGGATGGTTGTAGCCATCGAGGAGGAGGGCTGACATGAGTGTGCAAGCAGACGCTGCCCCCCGCCCCGGAGGCCTGGCGGCCTACGTGCCTGGCCTCGCCCTCCTGCGCAGCTACGAAAAGCGCTGGATCCGAGCCGATCTGGTGGCTGGGGCCGTGCTTGCCGCGATCTTGGTGCCGCAAGGCATGGCCTACGCCGAGCTGGCCGGGCTGCCGGCGGTCACCGGCCTGTACACGACGATCGCCTGTCTCGTCGGGTACGCGGTGATGGGACCGTCGCGGATCCTCGTCCTCGGGCCTGACTCCTCGGTCTCGCCGCTCATTTTCGCGGCGATCGTGCCGCTGCTGGCCGCGCCGAACGACCCGGCGATGGCCATCACGCTCGCCGGGATGATGGCCCTGCTCGTCGGTGCCATCATGATCGGGCTCGGGGTGGCCAAGCTCGGTTTCGTGGCGGACCTGCTCTCCAAGGAGGTGCAGGTCGGGTACATGAACGGGCTGGGCATCACCATCATCGTCAGCCAGCTGCCGAAGCTGTGCGGTTTCTCCACCGATGCCGACGGCTTCGTCGACGAGGTCGGGGCGTTCGTGTCCGACCTCGACAAGACGAACACCACCACCTTCATCGTCGGCTTGACGACCCTGGCCTTCCTTCTCGTACTGCCTCGGATCACGACGAAGGTCCCGGCCATCCTCGTCGCGATCGTCGGTGTCACGGCCACCTCCGCGTTTCTGAACCTGTCGGCGCACGGCGTCAAAACGGTCGGCGCGCTCCCGCAGGGATTGCCCACGCCAGGCCTCCCGTGGACACAGATCACTGATGTCGGACCGCTCCTGATCGCGGCGGTGGGCATCACCCTGGTCTCGCTGACCGACACGATTGCCACGTCGACGAGCTTCGCGGCCCGCCGCGGCGACGAGGTGCACCCCGACCAGGAGCTGATCGGCCTGGGCACGGCCAACGTCGCGGCGGGCCTGTTCCAGGGTTTTGCCGTGTCGACCAGCGGGTCCCGCACCGCCGTGGCCGAGCAGTCGGGAGCCAAGAGCCAGTTGACCGGGCTGTTCGGGGCCGCTGTGGTGACCGTGTTGTTGCTCTTCCTGAACGGGTTGCTCGCGGACCTCCCGCAGACGGCGCTCGCGGCGGTCGTGATCACCGCCGCACTCTCGCTGATGGATATCTCGGCCGTCCGCCGGTACTGGCAGATTCGCCGCACGGCGATGATCGTCTCCCTGGTGGGGACGGCCGGGGTTGTCCTCCTCGGTGTGCTGCAGGGCATCGTGGTCGCCGTCGTCCTCTCGATCCTGCTCTTCTTCCGGCGCAGCTGGTGGCCGCACGGTGCCGTGCTCGGTCACGTGCCCGGCGAAGGCTGGCACAGCCTGGAGACACACGGCGGCGCCGAGGAACCCGGGGTCCTGGTCTACCGCTGGGAGGCGCCGCTGTTCTTCGCCAACTCTGGTCTGTTCCGACAGCAGCTGCGATCACTCATACGCGAGAAGGACGCACGCTGGGTCGTGTTGCAGTGCGAGGCGGTCACCGACATCGACGTCACCGCCGCGGAGATGCTCGAGCGGCTCGACAAGCAACTCAACGAGCAGGGCGTACACCTCGCCTTCGTCGAATTGCGCTCCCGGCTACAGGATCTGCTTCGGGGCTACCGGTTGTTCGAGACCTTGGAAGCGGATCACTTCTACACCTCGATCGACGCCGCACTCGAGGCGATCGCCGCGTCCGACGCGGCCGCCGCCGACGACACCGGCAGCGAACCTGCCATCAACAGGGAGTCCCCATGATCCCGAGTGCCGACCAGCGGGCGGCATTTCGAGTCAGCTCACCCTGTGTGGGGGAGTCGGCATCTCGATCTTTCGACTCGGATGGTGCAAACCGCGAGGTCGACACCGCTCGTTCAGCTCGTGGTCGGATGATATTCATCGGAGGTGGGCCCCTATGAGCAAGAAGAGTGCCAAGAAGCTCGATCGGGCTGCGAACGATGCCTCCGTCCCGGTCGAAGTGCCAGACCAGGCATCCGTTCCGGCTTCGGCTGGATCGGGTGAGGTCAAGGTGAAGCTGCGACGCAAGGAATACGAGGCCGCGCTGGCGGAGCTGCAGGCCGAGCTGGTAGCCATGCAGGAGTGGGTGAAGGCGAGCGGTGCCAAGGTGTGCATCGTCTTCGAGGGGAAGGACACGGCGGGCAAGGGCGGCACGATCAAGCGGATCGTCGAGCGGGTGAGCCCACGGGTGTTCCGGGTGGTCGCCTTGCCGGCGCCGACAGATCGTCAGAAGTCACAGATGTACATCCAGCGGTACCTCGAACACTTCCCGGCGGCGGGGGAAGTGGTCATCTTTGACCGCAGTTGGTACAACCGCGCCGGTGTCGAGCGGGTGATGGGGTACTGCACGCCGGAAGAGACTGACCGGTTCCTCGAGCAGGTGCCGGCCGTCGAGAAGGCGATGGTCGAGTCCGGCATCATCCTGATCAAGTACTGGTTGGAGGTCAGCTCCAACGAGCAGACCCGCCGGATCAAGAGCCGCATCAACGATCCGCGCAAGATGTGGAAGCTGTCCGACCTCGACTTGAAGTCCTACAGCCGCTGGTACGACTACTCGCGGGCCCGGGACGCCATGTTCGCCGCCTCCGACACCGCGTGGGCACCGTGGAATGTGGCGCACACCGACAACAAGAAGCGTGGCCGGTTGAACATCATCAGTCACCTGCTGAGCCAAGTGCCCTACGAGCCACTCGAGAAGAAGGAAATCCAGCTGCCGAGGCGCCAGAAGGCTGACAACTACAGGCAGCCGACCGTGCGCCCGCGGTACATCCCGGCACCCTTCTGATCGCCAGCCGCTCCCCGAGGCTGACCGTGAACTTCTCGAATGGAGGAAGTCATGTCCCACAACGTCACTGCCTCGAGTGGGCTCACTCAGCCGGCCGAGGACGTCGCGTGGTACGCGCTCACGGCGGACGATGTCGCGACCCGGCTCGAGGTGGATCCGGCCAGCGGTTTGACGGGGGCGCAAGCGCAGCAGCGGCTGGCGAAGAGCGGCCCGAATGCGCTGGCCGCGGCGAAGTCGGATCCCGTCTGGAAGCAGTTCTTGAAGCACTACCGCGACTACATGCAGATCGTGCTCGTGGTCGCGGCGGTCGTCAGCCTGCTGATCGGTGAGTGGGGCACCGCCATCGGACTGGCCGTTCTGACCGCGTTCAACGCGTGGCTGGGCTATCACCAGGAGGGCAAGGCGCAGGCCGCGGCGGCTGCCCTCGGGGCGATGATGAAGGCGGTCGCCAAAGTGCGGCGAGACGGTGACATCACCGAGGTCGACGCCGAGGAGATCGTGCCCGGGGACATCGTCGTGGTCGACGCCGGCGACCGCGTGCCGGCTGATGGCCGGGTGATCGTCGCTGCCACGCTGCAGATCGAGGAAGGCGCCCTGACCGGCGAGAGCGTCGCGGTCGAGAAGAGCACCGAGACCGTCGACAACCTCGACGTGGCCATCGGCGACCGCACCAACATGGCGTTCATGAACACCAACGTCACGCGCGGCCACGGCGAGATCCTGGTCACCACGACCGGGATGGGCTCAGAGGTCGGGCACATCGCCAACATGCTCGCCGGGCAGAAGGTGGAGAAGACGCCACTGACCAAGCAGGTCGACCGGTTGACCATCTTCATCATCGGCGCCGCCCTCTTCGCCTTTGTGGTCATCGTGATCATGGGACTGGCGCAAGGCGAGTCCTTCACTGTCCTGTTCGGCATCGGCGTCGCCCTAGCCGTCGGCTCCATCCCCGACGCACTACCGGCGGTCGTGACAACGATCCTTTCGGTGGGGTCGGTCAACATGGCGAAGAAGAACGCGATCATGAAGGTGCTGCCCGCAGTCGAGACGCTCGGTTCCACGTCGGCCATCAATTCCGACAAGACCGGAACCCTGACCCTGAACCAGATGACCGCCCGGGAGATCACAACCGTCGCCCATCACTACACCGTCAGCGGCGAGGGGTACAGCTTCGACGGCAGAGTCCAGCGCACGACGGGTGACGCGGAGACCAACCTGGACTACGTGATGTTCGCGTGCGCCCTCTGCAACGACTCCGACATTCAGGACGGCGTCGTCGGCGACCCGACCGAGGGCGCGCTCTTCGTTCTGGCCCAGAAAGGCGGCATCGATGTCAAGGAGTTCCGTGCGAACAACCCGCGCATCGGATCGGTGCCGTTCGACTCCGACTACAAGTTCATGGCGACGTTCCACACCATGCCGGGATCGGACGGAAAACCCGTGGTGCGGGCGTATGTGAAGGGCGCGCCGGACGTGATCCTGGACCGGTCGACGTCCGTCCGCATGCCCGGAGGTCTGAGTGCGCGGCTCACGGACGAGGCTCGCGTCAAGGTGCTGGCCGAGAACGAACGCATCGCCAGCCAGGGCCGACGCGTCCTGGCCTTCGCCCAACGCGAGTTCGACCCCGCCGCCTTCGATCCCTCCGCCGACCTGATGGCGCTCATGCAGGACCTGGAGATGACAGCCCTGGTCGGTGAGGTCGACCCGCCGCGCCCCGAGGCGATGACGGCCATCGCCGCGGCCAGGCGCGCCGGCATCCGGGTGCGCATGATCACCGGTGACCACGCCATCACCGCCGCGGCGATCGCTGCTGAGCTGGGCATCGAGGGACGCGCCGTGACCGGCGCTGACTTCGCTGCGCTCGACGACGAGCAAGCGGCCCGGCAGGTCGACGAGATCGGCGTCATCGCCCGCGTGGCCCCCGAGCACAAGGTCAGACTCGTCGAGGTGCTCAAGCGCAACGGCCACATCGTCGCGATGACCGGAGACGGCGTGAACGACGCGCCGGCCATCGCCGCGGCAGACATCGGTATCGCCATGGGCATCACCGGTACCGACGTCGCCAAGGGCGCGGCCAAGATGATCCTGGCCGACGACAACTTCGCCACCATTGTGGCCGCAGTAGAAGAAGGACGCTCGGTCTACGACAACCTGCAGAAGTTTTTACGCATCCAGATCGCCAACCTCTTCATGTTCATCCTCGCGTTCCTGGGCTCAAGTGCGTTCCAGGTTGCCGGTACAGCGCTCTTCATTCCCTCGCAGGTGCTGTGGATCCACATGGCCGTCGTTGCGCCCATCGGTGCCGTGATGGGCCTGGACGTCGCCACTCCCGGCATCATGCGACGCAAGCCACGACCCTATGACGAAGCCATCATCGTCAGGTCGATGATGGCTCGCCTGTTCGTCTCCGGCCTGTTCATGGCGGCCGCGGCCCTCATTCTGGTCCAGATCGGCAAGACGACGTACGACTCGCTCGAGGTTGGCCAGACGATGGCCTTGGTCGGCCTTTCCGTAATGAACGTCTCCATCGCGCTCAACCTCCGCTTCCCCGAGGACAGCGCTTTCGCCAGCGCGACGCTGACCAACCCGAAACTGCTGTGGGCGTTTGCGTGGGCCTTCTTCGGGGCGATGCTGATCACCCAGATGCGCGTCCTGCAGGACCTTTTCCACACCACCCCGCTCACCGGCAGCCAATGGGCCCTGTGCCTGGTGCCTGGAGTCGTACTGCTCGCCCTCGGCGAGCTCTTCAAACTCATCCTGCGCGCCCGCAGGTCCAGCCAAGAACAGGCGGCCGCAACCCAGGTCCTCACGGTGTCCGCGGCGGTCTGAGCGACCCCATCAGCCACCATCGGGCAAGAGAGGAACGCGGGTGAAAGGCTCTTCCAGCCCGCAGATCTGGGTCAGCCCGGAAGCATCGGCGATACCCGCCGCCCTGAGGGCGCTGGCGAACATCGGCACAGTGACCATGACCCGTCCGGTGAGCACGCGCAGGATCTGGCTGGACACCGTCGACTGGCGGCTGTATCGCAAAGGCATGGCGCTGACCGCGACTGCGCGCGCGGGCAGCGACGAACACACCCTCGAGCTCAGCACCGCGGACGGTGCGATCGTCACTGCTGGGCCGGATGCCCTGGCCTGGCCGCGTCTGCTGGCCGGACTGCCCGAGCAGTTGCGGCCGTGTCTGGAGCCGGTTCTCGGGGTCCGCGCGCTGCTGCCGGTCGTGCAGACCTCGGGCACGTCGATCACCGGCAGGTTGCTGGATACCGAGGGCAAGACCGTGCTGCGCCTGGTTCACGAACGTCCAGCCACCATCTCCGGCAGCCGCGACCGACTGCCCGGCAGGCTGTGGTTGATCCCGGTGCGAGGGTATGCCACAGCCGGTACGAGCGCCGCCCGGATCCTGCACGGCGCCGGCCTGATTCGGGACGACCGCTCCGGCTACTCGGCGACGTTACGGGCCGCCGGGATTGATCTCGAGACGACCCCACCGCCGGCGATGCAGGCCGACCTGCCCGCGGGCGTCGCGGTGGCCAGGGTGCTGCTGTCCTACCTCGACGAGATGGAGGCCGCATGGGAAGGCACTGTCAGCGATATCGACATCGAGTTCCTGCATGATCTCCGGGTCGCCGTGCGGCGTAGTCGGTCAGTGGTCAAGCTGCTCGGCGACGTCCTCCCGCCTGCCCTGGTTGCCTGGGCGGGACCGCAGTTGAAGTGGCTCGGCGACCTCACCACGCCATCTCGCGACCTCGACGTCCATCTGCAAGAGATCCCCTCCTTGACCGCTCGTCTGACCAGCGCCCGACCCGAAGATCTGGAGCCGCTGGCGCGGTACCTGACCGGGCTGCGCAAGGGCGAGCGGCGCACGTTGGTCCGCGGATTGCGGTCGGTGCGGTCGGAGCGGTTGCGGGCCCAATGGCGAGCCTCGCTGCAGGATCTGGCGCGCTGGGACGAGCAGCCCGACGCTGGCCCCACCGCGGCGGAGTTCGGCCTGGAACGGCTCGCCCGCGCCCATCGTCGCGTGCTCCGCCGCGGCTCGCGGATCACCCCCGCCTCGCCCGCCGAAAGCCTGCACAACCTGCGCAAGCGGGGCAAGGAGCTGCGTTACCTGCTGGAGGTCTTCACCCCGCTGCTCGACCCGGCCGAGGCCCGCAGTGCCCTCAAGGAGCTCAAGACGTTGCAGGACGTACTCGGGACGTTCCAGGACAGCGAGACGCAGCGGGAAGCGATCTACGCACTTGCCACCGACATGATCGCCCGGGGGAACACCCCCGCCCGGACCATTCTCGCGATGGGCGAGATGGCCGCCCAGTTGGCGCAGGACCAGGACTCGTCACGGGCGAACTTCGCCACAGCCTTCGAGCGATTCGCGCAGCGGTCCGGGCGGCGCCGGACAGCCCGGCTGACCTGGCCCGACCTGGCGCCGGGCGTGCCGGCTGCGGCGGTCTCGACGGGGCCGGCGCAATGAAGGTATTGGCCACGTACAACATCAAGGGTGGCGTCGGAAAGACGTCGACCGCGGTGAACCTTGCCTACCTCGCCGCCCGCGACGGCCTACGCACCCTCATCTGGGACCTTGATCCGCAGGGTTCGGCCACGTACCTGTGCCGGATCAAGCCCAAGGTCAGGGGCGGTGGCAAGGCGCTCGTTGAGGGTCGGCGCACCCTGGATGCCGCGATCAAGGGAACCGATTTCGATCGGCTCGATCTGATGCCGGCCGACTTCAGCTACCGCAACCTGGACCTGGACCTGAACTCCACGAAGCGCCCGACGCAGCGGCTCCACCGCTTGGTCGCGCCCCTGGAAGACGACTACGACCTCGTCATCCTCGACTGCCCGCCCAGCGCGTCCCTGGTGTCGGAGAACGTCGTCCACACCTGCGACGTCCTGCTCGTCCCGCTGATCCCCGCGATGATGTCGGTGCACACCTTCTACCAGCTCGTCGACTTCATCGATGGGATGCACGGACGCAAGCCCGAGGTGATGGCCTTCTTGTCGATGGTGGATCGGCGCAAGAAGTCCCATCGCGAGTTCGCGGAACGGCTCCCCCTGGAACACGCGTCCGTGATGGCGGAGATGATCCCGAACCTGTCGGTGATCGAGCAGATGGCCCAACGTCGCGCACCAGTCCCGGAGTTCGCACCGCACAGCGCCGCGACCACCGCTTACGAGGCGCTCTGGGCCCGGCTGCAGTCACACCTGAACGACAAGGGCTGACCTCCGGATCATTGACGGGGGACGGTTGAATCCCCGAACGTCTCGAGTAGGACGCTGCGCTCGGCCTCGGTCAGGTTCGTGGCTATCAGGGTGCTGTGCATGCCTCGGAAGCGCTCCCCCAACTGCTCGAGGTTCCCTTCCTCGGTGACGGCGAAGAGGGCTGACGTTCCCTCGGTCACTTCGGTGCGGATCGTCTCCAATTGCTTCTTGGTGATTCCGGAGTCCTGGGTGGCCTTGCTGAGGGCGCCGATCGCGGCTCCCGCCGCGCCGCCGATCACGGGGACGAAGAACAACGAGCCGATCACGAGGCCCCAGAGCGCGCCCCAGCCGGCCCCACGTGTGGTCTCTTCGTGTGCATGCTTCATGGTCGGGCGCTCTGCGCCGACCGGCCACCGGACCACGGCATGGTCGTGAATCTTGACCGCGCGGTCCGTGGCCGCGTCCTGGAGCAGCGAGGCTGCGTGGTCCGCGCCATCCGGGTCATCGAACTTCCAGACCGTGAACGTTGTCATCTGATCCTCCTCGTGAATTCCAGCTCCCTCGACCATGCTGCTCGCTTGGCGGATCCGCCGTCCTCATCCCGTAGGGAGGATTCCGTCCGCCTCAGAACCGGCGGTCGCGGCGGTCTTCCCGGCGATCCTGGCGGTCGTCCCTGCGATCGTCACGCCGGTCGTGTCGCCGGCCGATCCCGTGCGCCACAACGGCGGTAGTGGCAACGACCGCCGTGGTGCGGCCCACCGGACCCAGCACGCCGCGTCGACCCCTTCTCCCTGCTCTCAACATCTCAGGCTCCCTGCTCTTGCCCCGTAGATCCGGCTGTTTCGGACTCGTCGTCCAGCGCGGCAATCAACGCCTGGACCGGGATCCGGCCATTCGCGACCAACTGGCCGCCGGCGCGCCGAACCGCCGAAGCGAACGGCCCCGCCCAGAGGTTCTCGTACACCAACAACGCTGCGGTGCTACCGGGCTCCATCACCTCCGCAGTCGCGACCACGTCCTCCTCGCTCAACAGGTCGGCCAGCTCGCGTTCCATTTCCCGGAGCTCACCCAGCAAGCTCGTATCGATCTCCGCCATCTCCAAAGCCTCGTAGGCCCCGTCCTCATCCTTGATGATCAGCACCAGGTCCAACACCCGCACCGTGCCGTCCTGCACCAAGGTCGCCAACTCCGGCAGGATTTCGCCGGTGAACTTGCTGCCCGGGAACTCCACCACCAGGTAGTCGACCGGACCGAGCTGGTCGATGGGATCGGTCATGATGTCACGCCTTTCCGTTGCCTGGCGTCGCCGGGACGGTGACGCATTTGAGCCGCGAACCCGTTGCCCCAATAGTCGAACTGTCCTGTAGCGGCCGGCCATGCGACCTCATCCATCACGGATGAACCTTCGAGCCGCGACGAGGTAGAACACCGTGTCAGGGCCGTGTCAGGGGCGTGTCAGGCCAGGCGCCGATGGTCATCGCATGACAAGTACAGCGAACGCAGCATCAGAGCTGCAGGACCGCGAGCCCGCGATCCGGATACAGAACATGGAAAAGTCCTACAAGGAGTTGCACGTCCTGCGCGGCGTGAACTTCGAGGTGGCACCGGGCAGCATCTTCGCCCTTCTCGGCTCCAACGGAGCAGGAAAGACCACGATCGTGAGAATCCTGTCCACGCTGCTGCGATCAGACGCCGGAACAGCCACCGTCAATGGATTCGACGTCATGACGGACCCGCTCCGAGTTCGAGAATCCATCAGTCTGACCGGACAGTTCGCCGCGGTCGATGAGATCCTCTCCGGTCGGGAGAACCTGGTGCTGGTTGCCAAGCTGCGGCATCTGAAAAACCACGGCCAGATCGCGGATGAGCTTCTCGGACGCTTCAACCTCGCCGATGCGGCATCGCGAAAGGTGTCGACCTATTCCGGAGGTATGCGCCGTCGCCTGGACATCGCCATGAGCCTGATCGGGCAGCCGAAGGTGATCTTCCTCGATGAGCCGACCACGGGGCTCGACCCCGAAGCGCGCATCGACGTGTGGCAGGTCATTCAGGGCCTCGCCAAGCAAGGGACCACCGTTCTGCTCACCACCCAGTATCTCGACGAGGCTGAGCAACTCGCAGATCGCATCGCCATTCTTCATCAGGGGCGCATCATCGCGAACGGCACCCTCGCCGAGCTGAAACAACTCCTCCCACCCGCAAAGGTCGAGTACGTCGAAAAGCAGCCGACCCTGGAGGAAGTCTTCCTCGCGCTCGTGGGGAATGACAGCAAGGACGAGACCAGTAAGGACCAGTCATGAGCACATACTTCTTCGGGGACACGGCCGTCTTGCTGGGCCGTTCCATGCGTCACATCTTCCGCAGCGTGGACACGATCATCACGACCGCGATCACGCCGATCGCCATCATGCTGTTGTTCGTCTACGTGCTCGGCGGGGCAATCGAGACAGGCACCGACAGCTACGTCACTTATCTACTGCCAGGAATCATGCTGATCGCGATCGCGTCGGGCATCGCGTACACCGCCGTTCGGTTGTTCACGGATTTGCAGAGCGGCATTTTCGAGCGATTCCACTCCATGCCGATCGCTCGATCGTCCGTACTGTGGGCACACGTTCTGACCTCGCTGGTTGCCAACATGCTCTCGGTCGGGATCATCGTGCTGGTAGGCCTCGTCATGGGATTCCGCACGTCGGCAAGCCCACTGGCATGGCTCGCTGTTGCCGGAATCCTGGTCCTGTTCACGCTGGCACTCACCTGGGTCGCCGTCCTGGCCGGCCTATCAGCGAAGTCCGTGGACGGTGCTGCCGGATTCTCCTTCCCGCTCATCTTCCTGCCCTTCATCAGTTCGGCTTTCGTCCCGACGGACACCATGCCGGGTCCGGTGCGTTTCTTCGCTGAGAACCAGCCGGTCACGTCGATCGTCAACACGATCCAGAATCTGTTCGCACAACAACCGGTCGGCAACGACATTTGGATCGCTCTCGCCTGGTGCCTCGGCATCCTCGTTCTCGCCTATTTCTTCGCCATGGGCGTCTACCGCCGCAAGATCAGCTAAGCACCTAGAGGAGAATTATCGTGCCTACATTCACCACGCCAGGGCCCATCACCGCAACCGTCCAAGTCGCTGGTGCTCAGGTGCGAGTCACCGCGAGCCACCGGACCGACACCGTGGTGCTGGTCGAACCCCTCAACGAGACGAACCGCTCGGACGTCAAGGTGGCCAACAAGACCAAGGTCGAGTTCGCCGGCGGTCAGCTATCGGTGAAAACGACCGTCTCCGGGGACAAGAACGGTTCCGTCGCCATCACCATCGACCTGCCCACCGACTCCCGCCTGATCGCGTACCTGGCGCACTCAAGTGTTGACGCCGACGGCTCCTTGGGCGAGTGCGAGCTGCACATGGCCAAGGGGCGGGTCCAGCTGGATCGCATCAACGCGCTGCAGGCGAACATCGCGGCCGGCGAGGTCGCGATCGGCCACATCGCCGGTCGAGTAAACATCGAAGGCAGCGTGGCCGCAGTGCGGATCACCGAGGTCGATGGCACGGTCAAGCTCTCAAGCTCGGGCGGGCAGACCTGGATCGGCCACGCCTCGGCCGACGTCGATCTCAGCAGCGCCAACGGCGGTTTCGACATCGACCGCGCCGACGGCAGCGTGGCCGCCCAGACGGCCAACGGTGCCATTCGGATCGGCAGGTTGACCCGCGGTCAGGCGAAGCTGTCGAACAGCTCGGGAAACATCGAGGTCGGCATGAGCGAGGGCACCGCTGCCGCCCTCGACGTCAACAGCGAGCGAGGGTTGGTGCGCAACTCCATTCCCTCGCAGGAAAATCCCGACACGTTCGACAACAAGGTCACCGTCCACGCCCGCACTCGGCACGGCGACATCATCATTCAACGCGCGGCAAGCTGACCTCAACGCGACGGCGGCGCCATAGCGTCGTCGCTGATGGCGAGCGTGACCGCGACCAGTTGAGACCAGTCCGTCTGCGTGCCCTCCCGAACCGCCTCGGTGAACCGTGCTTCGCCGAGGCGGTTCCGCGCAATCTGCTCGATCCGAGCCACGTCCGGGTGGGAACGATCCGGCAGTCCGCGCACACCGGCGCTTGCCGCGAGCAGCCGGGCGGCCTGCTCGTACTCTTCGCAGCGCAGTGCTAGATCCGCGACTCCGACGAGTACCTGTGCGATCAGGGTTGAGTATCCCGTCTCGGTCGCCGCCTGATAGGCCGCCGCGCGGTGCTTCCTGGCCTCGCTGAGATCGTCGGCGAGGTAGCCGAGCAGGTCGTGCGTCACCGCGCGGATGTTCGCCTGGTCTGCTTCGTCGCCCAGGATGATTGTCGCGACGTCGAGTTGGTGGTGCACCTCCTCGGCGTTGCCACCCCAGCGGGCCAGTTCCGCCTTTGCGAGAGCCAACTCGACCAGCGCATCCGGCCAGGTGACCCGTTCCGCGCACCGCTTGGCGTCGGCGATAGCAGCCGCGCTGGAGTCGTGATCGCCGAGCAGCCAGTACAGCTGGGCCTGTCGCGACCGCATCCGGATGACGTCCTCGATGGCACCGACTTCGGTGACGACAGCGATCGCCTCTTCGTAGTGCTCGCAGGCACGGGCGAACTCGCCGCGAGTGGCGATTCGATCCGCCAGCTCGGTCAGGGCGAACGAAATCCCGAATCGTTCGCCGAGTGCACGGAACTCGGCAAGCGCCATCCCGAGATAGGCGTCCGCGTCTCGCCCGCCTTGGCCGAGCACGATCCGCATCTTGCCCAGGAGTAGCCGGGCCAGTGCGCGTACCCAGGGGTCCTCGTTGTCCAGCAACGGCTCGAACGCGGTCAAGGATGCGTCCGGCTCCTGCAACATGCGTTCCAGCGGAGTCACGAGGCTCAGCACGGGGTTACGGCCCTGACTGCGTTGGCTGAACCGGTATGCCTTGTGGATCCATTCCTCGGCCTGATGCTCGTCGCCCCGGCCGGAGGTCACGAAATGCACGACAAAGGCGTACACCATGGCCCGGATCTCATCGCTCACCTCGCCGGGCAGCTTCGTGGCGGCGATGATCAGCTCGATGCCTTCGGCCCGGTGTCCGCTGAGCCACCAGTACCAGCCGGCGCCCGCCGCGAGCTGCATCGCCGCTTGCGCCTCGCCGGCCGCGAGCGCTCCACGCATCGCGGCAGTGATGTTGTCGTGCTCGACCTCGAGCGTGGCGAGCCACTCCAATTGCTCGGCGCGGCGAAGATGTGGCTCCGCGGTCTCGGTGAGTTCGGTGAAGTAGGCGAGATGGGTATGGCGCGCCGGCTCCGCTTCTCCCGCTTCCGTGAGCCGGTGTGCGGCGTACTCCTTGATCGTGCCGATCATCCGGTAGCGCTGTGCGCCGTTGCCCTCGGTGAGCAGCAACGATTTCTCGGCCAGCGAGGTGAGCAACTCAAGCACCTGCTCCTGCTCGACCGCATCGCCGGTGCACACCCGCTCGGCCGCTTCCAGGCTCGCCCCACCCGAGAACACCGAGAGCCTGCGCAGGACCATTCGTTCGGCGTCGGTGAGCAACTCCCAGCTCCAGTCGACCACCGCGCGCAGCGTCTTGTGCCGCGGCAACGCGGTACGACTACCCCCGGTCAGCAGGCGGAACCGGTCGTGAAGTCCGTTGGCGAGCTGATCGATGGACATGGTGCGCAATCGGGCTGCGGCCAGTTCGATCGCCAGCGGCATCCCGTCCAGCGCCCGGCAGACGCGGACCATCATCGACAAAGCGTGGGCGTCGACCGCGAGATCCTTGCGCACCGCGCCCGCCCGATCCCGCAGCAGTTGGACCGCCGGAGAGGACTCGATCTCATCAAGGCTGGCCTCCCCGTCCGGCAAGGCCAGCGGCTCGACCAGCCAGAGCGCCTCACCGGTGATTCCGAGCGGTTCCCTGCTCGTTGCCAGGATCCGCAGCCGCCGGCACTCCCCGAGCACTCGATCGGCGAACGCCGCCACCGATTCGATCACGTGCTCACAGTTGTCCAGAATCAGCAGCGCCTCGCGCTCGCGGATCGCCGCGATGAGCCGGTCCGTCAGGTCCTCGTTCGGCGTCCCGCCGAGCAGAGCATCCCGCAGGCCGAGCCCGGCGAGCGTCGCCTGCGCCACGTCACCGTCGGCACCGATGGCTGCGAGCTCCACGAACCAGGCCCCGTCCGGCAGGTCGCCGAGCAGCGAGCGCGCGGCTTCCGTGGCCAGCCTGGTCTTTCCCGAGCCGCCCGGTCCGATCAGGGTGGTCAGCCGATGTTCCTCAATGAGTTCGCGAACCACGGCGACATCAGCGTCCCTGCCGACGAAACTGGTGAGCTCGGCACGCAAATTGGTCTTCCGGCTCTCCTCCCGGTCTCCCAACTCGCCCCGAAGCAGCGCGCCGTGCAGTTCGGACAATCCCGGGGAGGGGTCGACACCCAGCGCGTCGGCCAGGGCTTCTCTCGTGCGCTGGTACACGAGTAGCGCCTCTGTGTCGCGCCCGGCCGCAACGAGGGCACGCATCAGCGCAGCGACAAGCCGTTCTCGCAGCGGATACGTGGCCACCAGGTCGGTCAGCTCCGCGACCAGCCCGACGCCATGGCCGACGCTGACCTCTGCATCGAACCGATCTTCCATGGCGGTCAGGCGCAGCCCCTCAAGCCGGGTGACCGCCGCGTCAAACGCTTCGCTGTCCTGCAAACCGACATCCTGCATGGCCGCACCGCGCCACAAGGCGACGGCCTCGCGCAGCAGCCGGACCCGCCGTGGACCCTCGTCATTGCGGGCCTGAACGACGAGGCGTTCGAACCGCGCGGCGTCGACAGCGTCAGGGTCCACCATCAACCGGTAACCGTCCGCGTGCCCCTCGATCAACCCGTCCGGGAGCGTCTTCCTGAGCCGGGAAACCAAGCGCTGCAAGGCATTCGCCGCCTCGGAGGGCGGGTGCTCACCCCAAATCCAGTCGACGAGCGCCGCCTTCGAGACCGTGCGACCTGGTTCGAGCGCGAGGGCGATCAACAACCCGCGCAGCCGGGCGCCCGGCACGTCGGCTACGAGGCCGTCGTCCGTACGAACCTCAAGTGGCCCGAGCATCCCGATGTGCACCTAGCCATTGTCCCACTGCGGCTCACTCATCCCAGCTGCAACCCCTGCTCCAGGCACCACGAGCCGTATCCGGCGTCAGCAACCATGCACGATCAATGGTTGACCGGGGCCATACCGTTTGCGTGGTAGATCGGGTCGGGCCTAGAGCAACCCGATCTACCACAGCAATGCTGAGGAAAGGTTAAAGGGAGATCAGAGCCACCAGGAAGAGGGCGAACGCTCCCCAGGTCGTCACGAGTTGGATCCAGTTGATCGTGAAGTAGAGCTGCCGTCCCGCCTCCCAGTCCGGCGGCATCGCCTCGGGGTCCCAGGCCAGGATCACCTTGTAGTGCGGTGTCTTCCACACGTTGGAGATGATGAGAATGCCGACGATCACGACGCCCAGGCCGAACGCGGTGAGCACGAACGAGGTGGAGCCGGGATCGTCCCAGGAGCACGAGCGCGACGATGGACGCGATGCTCATCCCACCCGACCAGGCGTAGTTGAACACCTTGCCCAAGCCGTTGTCCGCGTATCGAAGGAACGTTTCCATGAAGTTCCTGAAGGTCCGGCCATCCATCGCCGCCTGCATGGGACGCAGGATCGTGCAAAGCCCGCCCAAGAAGCCTGCCGCGAGCCCCGAGAAGAAGACAGACGCTGCAAGTGCCCATTCCTCGGCCGTCATGCCAAACCCCTCCACGCTCGGAGTTCTCGTGTTTGAGAAGTATGGCAAAGGCCGCAATCGCTGTCAGCCTGAAAGGAGACGAATGCCGTTTAGCGCACACGGCAGAAGGTCCACAATTAGTCACCTGGAGCGACAGAAAACCGATGGGTGGATCCGGGTTGACGGGCTGTGATGACTTGCGGTTCAACCGGGTTCACAGATGACCCTGCGCGGGCGGCGATGCCGGCGCCGAGCAGGGCAAGAACGCTGCCGACCGTCTTGGCCCAGCTACTGGGTTCGCCGGTGACCACTGCGCACAGGTAACCCACGGCCGGGATCGCGGCGGTGAAGACTCCCGCAGTCGAGGCGGGCACCCTGCTCGCTCCGTAGGTCCACAGGAACAGAGTGAGTGCGGACGCCACGAGCCCCAGGTAAGCCAGCGCGCCCAACGCTTCGCGGTCGAGGTCGAACCGGGCGTCGCCGATGAGCATTTCACCGGCCAACCACGGCAGCAGGAAGATCAAGCCCCACGAGCAGGTAGCGGCCGCCAGGGCGACAGGGTCGCGGTCAGGCTGCTGCCTCAGTAACACGGTGTACACGGCGTAGGCCAGCACCCCGACCGCGATCAAGGCGGCGCCCGGGCTTGCTTCCGTAGCAACCTTGCCTGCCACCAGCGTCACTCCAACCGTGGCAAGCCCAAGCCCAGCAACCAGCCCACGCGAGAGCCGTTCGCGCAGCCACACCACCGCGATCAGTCCCGTCGCCACCGGTAGCACCGCCTGTAGGACCGCGGCAGTGCCGGCACCGGTCGTGACCAGTCCCAGGTTCTGCAGTCCGTAGTACGCCGCCACACCCGTCGCCCCCAGCAGGGCAACCGGCGCGGACCAGAGCATCGCGACGACCCCACCCCGCGCAGCTGCAATGGGTCCCAACACGACCAGGGCTACGGCAAACCTTGCGACCGTCAACACGGCAGGTGACATCGACTCGAGCGCGGTGTCGCTCACGACGAAGGTGCTTCCCCAGAGCACAACGGCAACCGCCAGCGCCGATATGGGAGCCGAGTTGCGCATTCCGCATCATCGCACCTGCCGTGCGGCAGGCGGGCGACTGGCGCCGTCGCCCATGCCGCCCCCGACCTGGGCGCGATACCCTTGTCAGCTACCGCCAGCGACCGTGAGAGATCAGGCATGCAGCCGCAGTCACGCCCGACCGTCGCCGACACCGCCGTACAGACACCCGCTCTTCCTGATGGACCGGCGTGATGTCGACGGATCGCGCACCGGGCCGAGACGAGTACACCTTCGACCTTTCGCCTCGCCTACTGCGACGTGTCCGCAGCCAGTTCGCGGCTCCCGGATCGTCCGACGAGATCGTCAGATTGCTTCGTCAGATGGTCGTCGACCTCGCCGGCGGCAACCCCGGAACCGATCGGGGGTGGCAGGACTGGGGTGAGCGATTGTGCGCCGCTGTCATCCTGCTCGCGAACGGCGACCCACAGCACGCGCTCCGGCAGATCGTAGACGCACGAACGGACTGGCGTGACGTGCTGGTGGCCGCAGATCTCGGCGACGGCAACTGGCCGGCCCGACTCGATGTGCTGTTCGGACCGCCCACCCATCCCGCCGCGTCCTAACCGCCGCCCGCTATCACCAGCGCGATTGGTCCGTCCAAGGTCATCCGTCAGATGTCGTGTACTGCCAAAAAACTCTCGAGGATCAAGGCGCCCGCAAGCGGGGCCGCAACGCCGGGCAAACCCGTCGGGCGTGCGGCACCTCCGGCGCCGACCCGGCGGGCACCCGGGGCGCATCCTCGAGCCAGATCACATCTCCTACCACACCAACTCTGGTGCCGACAAAGCCTTGATCGGTCCTTATGCGTTCGGCGAAGGTGAACTCACCTCAATCGACGGCCAGAGGCCATCCCCAACCATGCTTCTCTGCCATAAATCGGATCAGCTGAAAAGAAGGCTTGCGCTCCCAGTCATCCGGCAGCGGCGTTGACGGAAGAGACAGAGCACGTAACCGCTCTTTTTCAACACTTTCCATCATGCCAAGGCGATTGAACGTCATTACCTGATGACAGGCCATCAGCGCTCTTGACTCAACTCCATCCTTTGACCGGTCCGCAAGCTCTGCCGCTCTTCGATACAGTGCGGTCCCGGCGTCAAAATCGCCATCAACGAGCTTCAGAAGGCCCCGCGTAGCCTGAATGATGTACTGATCCTGCCATTTCTCGTGTAGCAATTCCTCAGCCTCGCGAAGGCGCCCACCGAAAGCCATAGCATAGGCTGCGTTGTTCGCCAGGGTTGGAGTAAGGGGGAGACGCTTGATCGCATAAACAGCTAGGGCAGCAGCTGTTGACCAGTCGTCCAGAATTTCTCCAGTCATCATGATCGCAGCCGATGCTGCGTCCGGGTCCATTGGATGCAACTTAGCCCATTCGACTGCTGCGACCTGAGCCCCAGCAAAATCGCATTCGAGGTAGGCAATACGTGCAGCCAAAGGCGCCAGCTCCGCTACCCCGGCCAGCCCGCTCTCTTGAATGCTGATGAAATTTTCACGCAAGTACGGCGCGATGGTCAAACTTTGAGATGCATCCGCGAGGAGGATATTCAGTGTAATACTCTGGGGGAAAGTCTCGCATAAACGGCGCAGGCGACGAGTCAGTTGATCGGCACTAAGTTTGCCAGCAAGCCAGTCGAGAATATCACAATTCCCTCGCGCCTCTGAAGCGAGAAGTTCATCCCTTTCTGCCTCGGCTACTGTCACGACTCTCCTCAGGAGCTTATGCCCTCGAGAAGTATGGCCTTCCGCAAATGCTAGGCGCGCTTGAATGAGAATAAAATCTGCGGTCTCTTGCACTTTCCGTGCCTTCACCGCCGAAATTTCGTTCCGCAGCACTGAATGCTTCCCAGCAAGGAAAAGAAATTCCATTAGCATAAGGCTCAGATCGCGGCGCCCAGGAGAGAGCCGACTAGCCTGAAGAGCGGCAGAGAGAGCCTTCCTCTGAGAACCGAGTCTCCAGTAACCGTAAGCCATGGCGCCTAGAACTTCCGCCGTTTCCACACCGGAATTGCGGGCACTACGAAATTCCCTAATCGCGGCGGCATTATTTCCCAATTGAATATGTGCGAATCCACGGTAGTAATGAGCCCGTGGCAACTGGCTGACGGTTAGAAGATCCAAGACCTCGCCATACTGCCCACGCTCAGTGGCCAGCCGAGCTCGTTCCAGCTTGATCTCATCAGTCTGAGGAAACTTTCGAAGATACGACTCCGCATACTCAGGCGAACTTGAGGTTTCAAGGATCCTGATGGCAGCTACCGCCAAGAATCCTTGCCCTTCTCTCTCCAGCAGAAGATCCAGGGCCTTCGAAGCCGCCGCGGTGGCCATGTCCTCCCGCCCTGCTATCACCTCGGCCTGAGCCCAACGAAGAAGCGCGGAGACAGACTCAGGACTCGCCGAAGCACGGCCAGAAGCCTGATCGGCGACGCACAGCGCCTGGTTCTCCCACGTTTGCAGTGCGTCATCAACCGATTCGCTTGAGTTCACGCTAGGGGTGACGTCGGTCCGGCGAAATATATTCCCTGCATCTTCTCCCGCCCCTGGCATGGGCGGCGAAGTCCACCCACTATCGGGCAGGCAATTCATGCTTCTGTCGATTATCGTTCCGAAGACTGACATCTAAACTCCCTGAACTGCGGCGACCTTGGGCCTAACCGACGCATTCTGATTGGCCTTCTTGACCATGATGTCCGCGCGACGAATAAGCCACTCAAGCCCACTTCCCCGCACACCACGCTTGCCCGTGCCGGACACCGGCAGTCGATTGCTCGGGCAAGGGTTACAGATCCTATTCAATAGACGGACAGCATCCGTCTTGATACAAACTGGCAGCGACTCTGAGAAGAAATCGAACGCCTCCTGATAGGTCGTCAGAAGCGAGGAAGGTTCGATCTCAATTCCCCGATTGGCATTCTGAATTATTTCTCGAACCCCACTTGGATCCAAGTTCAGCACAAATTGAGTAAGGCCGACACCGACACCTAGTTCGAACAAGAGCGACCCAAGGCCATAGAGATCCGCCAGGCGGTGCGCCTCAGCACCCTCACGCCCTTGACCGAGAAGAAATTCGGGTGGCGCAAAGCGAAGATCTCCGCGACCTCGCAGGTATATCTCGGGCATAAATGCTGCTGGCTCTTTCCAATTCCTCGACCGGCCCAGATCCGCTACCTTACAATCGGTTTGTCTCTTAGGGCGCGAGAATAGGAGGCAATTCCCAGTTTTCAAGTCTCGATGAGCTATCGAACTAAGATGCATCTGATGAACTCCAAGAACAGCCCCCCGCCAAAGCTGGAGTTTCTCGGCCCATGAAATGTTGTCGCAATGCTCCGCAATGTCTTGTAGAGTGCCTTGAGCGAGCTCCAGAACATGATATTTGATGGGCAGTGGAAATGGTATATTTCCCGGGCCGTGAACAGTAATGGTTGTTTCCGAAGACGCATAGATGTCGACAACGCCTCTCGCCTTTGCCAACTCGCGCAACAGTTGGCCCTCGCGGCGAAATTCGAAGGCATCCTCGGGACTGCTGGTTGCGGGCTGCAGGACCTTAATTGCGACCTCTCGATTCGCAACCGTATCAATAGCCTTGAAAATTAATCCGAATGCCCCGTCGCTTGTGATACTTTCCGTAAGGCGATAGTCTCCCAACGTCTCATTTAGAAGGATCGGAATAAAAGGGTTGACTTGCGTCATTGTTCCCCACTGTTGTTCGCGGAATATTTCTCCCTCAGGCGGTCAATTTCTTCCGGATGTTCCATCAGTATCGCGATGACATCGGCCGGAACTTGACCCTCGGCAAGCGTGAGAGATTCTGAATTTATTTCGTAATAGCTCGCCAATCGACTGGCGAGCGCTTCGGAGACGCCCCTCTGGCCGCGCTCTAGTCTAGAAAGCTGCGACGGCGCCAAACCGAGTTCCTGAGCGGTAGCCCGCAGGCTACCGCCTCGCTCTTCCCTAAGCTTCCGCAGCAGATCTGCCGCAGTCGTAAACTCACCCATTCGACGACGATACCCAGGTGTTGCCACTGCTGGCAACACCTGCACTCAAATGGGTGACTCTTGGGACCGGAGAGACGAGTCGTAGGGGCTGGGCCCACATACTCCCTCGCTGATCAAACGTCAGCCGCGCCGGCGCGGGCCCGGCGGAGGGGACGACCAATAGTAGTCGCAAGAGCACTACCTGGCGGGGATCCGCAAGCGCCAAGGGGCTCACCCAGCGCGACGTCGCCGCTGCCAGAGCGTCACCGTCGGCCGCATCTCGCAGATCGAGTCCGGTGACATCTTCGGAATCGACCTCTTGGACCACAACACCACTGCCGGGCCAGCCATCGGCGGCCCTGACGCCCGAGCGGAGCCTGCGACCGTGCGGACATCCCATGAGTGATCCAGGAGTCGCCGTTGGCGCGGACGTCACGTTGGGTGACGTGACCCTCGGGTTTTGCTTGACCGACCGCTTTCAGCGCGACCTGTTGAAGCAGACGCACCGACGCGAGGATCGATCACGCGAAGGACACGCTATCCCCGGCCTGGGACACCCATTCGAAGTCCCCGATCTCGGTCGGCAGGTTGGCGCGGACAACTCTCAGCCGATTCCTGCTGGTATGGGTTGGCGAGGTATCGATCGCTCCGTTCTCAGGAGTGGCTGATCGAGGATCACGCTGTGGCAGCGCCGACGCGCCGGTGCCGAGGGCTGAGCGAATGCAGGTCATCGGAGGAGGCAGGTCGCCAGGGACGCTGCCACGTCGGTGTTCACCTCCGGATCATCACGACGCACGAGCAACCGTGAGGACGGACCGACTGACCAGAACTCAGAACGACCAGAACACCGGGACGAGGAAAGTGGCCACCAGCAGGAAGAGCAACAGCAGCGGGAGTCCGAGCTTCCAATAGTCACCGAATCGGTAGGCCCCGGGCCCCATCACCATCAGGTTGACCGGCGTGGCAACCGGGGTGAGGAAGGAGGCTGCGGCCGCCACGGTGACGCACATCAGCACAGGCTGCGGCGAGATGCCGAGTTCCTGTGCGGCGGATAGCGCGATCGGGATCACGATGATCGCCGTCGCCATGTTGCTGATCAGCTGACCGAGCACCGCGGTCAGCAGGGCGATGCCGAAGAGGAGCAGATAGGGGCCTGAGTCGCCGACGGCCTCGACCAGCGCGCGAGCCATCTGGTCGGCGGCACCGGTCACCTGCATCGCCGTCGACACCGGGATCATCGCGGCCACGAGAATCACGGTGGTCCAGTTGATCTTGTGATAGGCCTGCTCGATAGTGACCACGCCCAGCAGGATCATCGCCCCCGCCGCGAGCAGCCCGGCCACCACCGCTGGAACGATCCCGGTCGCCAGGAGAATCACCATCGCGACGAGAACCGCCGTGGCGTGAACGGCTTTTCGCCCGAGTGGCGCCACCTGTCGGCGTACCAGGTCCGGCGAGTCGACGACGAGGACGTCCGGGGCGTCGAGGTTCTCGTCGAGCGCGTCCCATCTTCCCTGCAGCAGCAACGAGTCGCCAGCCGCGAGCTCCGTTCTGTGGGAACGATTCTCCCCGCGATGTTGGACAGCGAGGACGACGAGATCACCACTGTCAGTGAGCATCCCTGGGTAAACGGTGACACCGATCAGCTC
>Ga0307513_10001211_pt1 | contig 37444 bp, 16 predicted proteins | sample 15_EM_MG_FD_202174 | JGI IMG/M metagenome (GOLD analysis project Ga0307513, IMG submission 202174) | Populus trichocarpa ectomycorrhiza microbial communities from riparian zone in the Pacific Northwest, United States - 15_EM | ecosystem: Host-associated > Plants > Roots > Unclassified | place... | reverse complement strand
TTTTTAGTGTTTTCAGATCATTTTAATATGCTGATATTACAAATAATTTTTTAAAAATAAAAAAATATTATTTTAATAAATTTCTAAATAAAAAATACTTTAAAAATTAATCATAAGTATAAATATACATATTGTTAGTTGGATATTAATTTGTCCGTTATTTGATGATGGGGCAGTTTGACTTAATTTGAACATCTGACACTATGGAAGAATTTTTTCCTTTCCCTTTTTTTTTCGCCCTAGGTTTCCTCCTAACTTACATTAAACCATGTTAATAGTTTTATTATTATAATTTCCTTGCAACTTTTAAAAGATTTTTTCAATAAAAAAAATAATAGTAATGTTTTACGATCAATATATTAGTAATTTATTAGTTTACAGTGCAATACAATACTATCTCGTGGCTTGAATAAAAAACAATTTCAGCATAAAAAAAATTCTCGAGGCATAAAAATTATTTGATATTATTATAAAATCCGACCTAGTAATTAACTTAAAAACTACTTGACTTGACCCGAACCCATCTAACTCGACTTTTTATCTAACCCGAATTTATGATTAAATCATACAAGAGTTATCATGATATGATCCATAGACTTGGCGGATCCTAAGACAATCTAGACGACGTCCGGTAAAAAGCATGGTTTAACTTTAAAAATCTTTATTTAAGAACTTGCCAATGTTTAACCCATACGATATATATTTTGCGGCTTAACCTGTCAAATTCATGATCCGGATGAAGGACTCCATTATGTTTAAGAACTTTTTTTAAAAAAATTATTTTCTACTTAATTATAGATAATAAAACATATGCTCGTAAAATTGAACACAAATCAAATTTCATGATGTTTGTTTGAGACTACATAACTCATGAAAAACAAATCGATATAATTTATAAAGATAAATTCAAAATTAAAAAATATTAAAAAAAATTAAAAAATAAAAATAAAGGAGGGCCGGGGAATGCAAAACACACAAACAAACAGAGAGTGGTAGTCTTGACTACTCAAGCCAGTATATAGAATTTCACCATTCAAGAACCCTTTGGTATTAACCAACAGTGATGGAGGCCTTTTAAATTTTGTTAGTGTAAAGAGTTCTCTAGTGAATACTCGACGTCTCTCTTTTCTTTCTATTATATGGAACTTAGATATAATTAAAATTAAATCGTGTACCCTAGTTTTCTATATAACTAAGAAAAACTTATTTTCTCAATTAATAAGAAAATTGAATCCAACAATAATAGTAGTTGAATCACCGACATCAATACTCGCTCCACTAAAAGAAAAAGGACACAAAGGTGTTTACAAAAACACGATGGAAGGATATTTTTGAAAACTGAGAGACCTCGCATACACTGCCGGATGAATGCCAGGGCCTCCCACGCATCCTCGGGTGCTGTATATGCACACCCACCTTTTAATTTTTATTTTTTTAATTAGCCAAATACATAATTAATTGCGAAAAAACCATTGCGAAAAACTAAAAATGCCTCTTGACCTTGTACATAAATTTTTTGACTTTAAATGTATTTAAGAGCCTGAAAAATTTAGATCACATTGAATTTAGCCCCTGACTCTGTGGGCTCGACAGTTAGCTGAACTGTTTTTGACTGCTAAGTCACATAGGTGTTAGAAATGTAATCACAGATTGACCAAAACATTATCATCAAGCCATTATTACATTGGAGATTTGCAGCTAGATCTTAAATAAAGTAGCGCATGCATTATTACCCACTTTTTTGGTTTCTGAGAGGGCCACGACTCACGTTTTAGGTCAGTGAAGAAAAGGTGGAATTCCTGGCATATTAAGCTCAGTGTATTGGAGCAACTTTAAATGACTGACTTAAAGTGTGGAGTGGAGGTATATTGCTCAAACTCGTAATTGGGGAACTCTGTTGGTTTCTAAAGAAGAAAAAAAGGGAGGGGGGGAATCCAAGAATATCAATCAATATTCTTGACATTGATGGGGTTCGACTTTTGAAGTTTTAGTAGGCAATGCCAAAGAATTAGGTTCAACTTCCCAGTGACTGAAGCATTTAACAACTGATCAAAAGTGTTTGAAATTCTTGGTAACATTAACTCCATAGAAGATCACAGTGTTAACTTCTAGATTATTAATTAAGTACGTGGTTAATTTGTACAATGAGGCAAGGATAGGGCGGTGGAAGCAAGTCTTAATTTAGGGCTACTTATTTTAACTGCCACCAATTCATGCATGTCACATGGTATCATATAACTAAAGGATCCTTATACTTCCCCTTTTCGTGATCATGCCTCTAATGTGTAATGAAAAGGGAAACCTAGAAGTCGCCTCGTGGGTGAGTTCCAGCTTTAAGTCACACAGAATATGCAGCTTTATTTGAACTGGTCCAGCTCAAACAGGACCTCAAAACTCAACACCATAGTCACTGTCTTACCAAATTAAGGAAACCAGAAATTGTAACTTCAGTTTGTTTTGCATTGATCGATGATGTTTAAAGAGAACTATTGTAAGTTTAATTGCCATGGCAATGTATCTCATGATTGTATGAATTATGATCTTAGTGAAATGTAATGGAATGGTATTAAAGTCATAGTTAATTGAGGGTTTACTTTAACATGCAAAGAAATCTGAAATAATAGTACCCTGTAAGCATTTTTTTAACCTAGACCTAGTTATTTTTGTTAGCTATGAGTCTTGATAAGTAATTTACTGTGGTAAGTTTTTACATGAAAGAAATCCCAAGATCCAATGCCACGATCAGTTATTTATCATGGCAGTTCATTAATTTACAGTGAAATGTAAAGGTTGTTTTCTTCTTCTTTGGAAAGCAGCTTAATCTGCAGAAACTTCAATCAAAGCCAACCACAATATATAACACATGCATTACTGAATATTAAGGCATAAACCAGTGGATTTGAATATATAACCCCTAACAGTATTTTGTGGCAAGGTATTAATCCATGACAGGTACAACTTGTTAGCATCCACAACTACCAATACCCATAATTTGCTTTCGGATTCCGCTGGTTGTTTACATTCAGGGTGGTAGAGCCAGAAGGTGTATATATAGATGCAAGTCCATCCTGTATCTTTCATCCACATCCAAAGGTCTTTGTCAATTAATACAAGTATTCTCTTCTGGGTTTCATTGACCATTTCAATGGCCAGTTACTCATCAGCTTGCAGTTCTTATTGGGTGATCTCAGGTCTGGCATTGGTACTGGGAGCCATTGTTCACCAAGCTGACGCAAGGGCATTCCTCGTCTTCGGTGATTCACTAGTCGATAGTGGCAACAACAACTACCTGGCAACAACTGCACGAGCCGATTCATACCCTTATGGGATCGATTATCCAACACATCAAGCGACCGGCCGATTCTCTAATGGCCTGAACATTCCTGACCTTATCAGTTAAGTTTCCAATATACATATCGATATTATATATGTGGCATGATTTACATTTCCTTGTTACCTAGCTCATTTGTCTATACAAATGTCCAAAATCACAAATAATCACACGCACACTAACATGTTCTCTGGATATCTTAGTCTCACTAAGAATCATTAAATGCATTTGTCAGGTGAGCAAATTGGCTCAGAATCCCCGTTGCCTTACCTGAGTCCAGAGCTTAGAGGACAAAAACTACTTGTTGGTGCCAACTTTGCTTCGGCTGGAATCGGAATCCTTAATGACACTGGAATTCAGTTTGTAAGCAACCTTCCTGTCTAATTTCTCAATGACTTGCTTCCAGTAACATATATCCGAACAGCTGATCTAATATGTGGCCTTAAATGCAACAATATCAGTTAAATATAATAAGAATGCATAGACAACTGGAGTATTTCCAACAATATCAGCAACGAGTTGGTGCGCTCATCGGAGCCGAGAAGGCCAAGCGACTCGTCAACCAGTCACTTATCCTGCTCACCGTTGGTGGGAATGATTTTGTCAACAACTATTACTTGGTTCCTTATTCTGCAAGGTCTCGCCAATATGATTTGCCAGATTATGTCAAGCATCTCATTTCAGAGTACAAGAAAATATTGATGGTAATTCCTCTTTTCTCATTTAAAGTTTCTTGTAATACTAAATTAAAAAATAAATTAGACAATGTTACTATCCAATTAGAAGAACTTGGTAGCTTATAAGCATAAGGTTAATGTCTCTCCTCGATAATTATTTTTCAAGACAAAACTTGTTATGTAGCTTTAATGGGATAATATCTTGGAGGGTCTATAATATAATAATGTACACATATCATTATTAACTTTGTTTATGAAAATGCTAGGCAAGCCGTGATTACTCAAGCCTCTTGTCTGGAGGGTATGATGATATTATTATACTACCAATTGCGGAGGCGGGGGCTGGTTGAGGCCCTGACCCCTGCAAAGCAAGGAAATGTTTTTCTCAATTCTTTTTTTATAAATATTTATAATTTTAGTAAAAATAACTGAAATTTTAATTTTTTTAAAATAATTTTTTTAATTCACCCCCCTAATTTTTTGTTCTTGCTCCGCACATGTATCCCACATCAGCTAAGAAACAAGATTTTAGTTATTTACAAGTACAAGGTTCATTCTCTATTCAAGATACATCTTTTTAGGACAAAACTACTATATGATTCAAATGAAATGGTACTTTTTAGGAGGCTTGCTATGTATGTGGATAAACATCATCAACAAGAATAGTATTATCGATCACCGAAGATTGTGAGTTCTTGAGTAAACTCTAATTTAAAAATAACATGAACTATATATCCCCATTTCGATCATTACTGCAGAGGCTGTATAATCTCGGAGCACGTCGAGTTCTTGTGACTGGTACTGGACCGCTGGGTTGTGTTCCAGCAGAGTTGGCCACGAGGAGCACAAATGGTGGCTGCTCAGCGGAACTACAGAGAGCGGCTGCCTTGTATAACCCTCAACTTGAGAGCATGATAATTGATGTCAACAGAAAAATCGGCAGTGATGTGTTTATTGCTGCAAATACCCACCAAATGCACGCAGATTTTGTCAGTAATCCTCAAGCATATGGTACGCAATATATTCCAAGTAGACAGTTCACTTCATTATTGAGGATACAGTACTATATGCTCATTGTGAGACATAACAAAAAAAAAATTCAATTTTTTGGTTTGGCAGGATTTACTACATCAAAGATAGCATGTTGTGGACAAGGGCCATACAATGGCCTAGGACTGTGCACACTGTTGTCAAACTTGTGCCCTAACCGTGAGCTTTATGCATTCTGGGATCCATTCCATCCATCAGAAAAGGCAAACAAAATTATAGTACAGCAGATCATGACTGGCTCCACCCGATACATGAAACCTATGAATCTCAGCACCATCATGGCCTTGGATTCCAGGACCTGATACATCATGTCATGAATCCACCTTCTTAATCGCCATAACTTCAATATATCCAGTTCCATTTGAGTTTCTTTCAGTTTTTCTTGTCATGTTTGTGTTAATTTGCAGTAAATCTCATGGGATTTTAGACTGGTGAATCTTGAATTATATTGTGTTTGCAATATCGTGAATAATTGAAATTTTTCTATACATTTCGCACATCAATTGTGTTCATCCATTTTCTTTTTTTTCAGAGTGTCCTGTCACCAGACACGAACTCTTATGGACAGTTTTTTTTTTGACAAAAAAATTATTTTTATGACGACTTCCAATAAAATTCTAATTAACTCTCCGATGATCGAGTGAGAAGTTTACCAACGTGCATGTTCAGTGTCGAAGGGATTTTTTCCTGGATTAAATTATTTACTTTTATTAGCTTTTGATGCAAGGGACAATACTGATTTGTTTTTAGTTTGATTTTGGGAGACAGGAAAGAACAATAAATGATTGTCTTGTCCCTGCAACTTCAAGTCATGGACGTCATATGTTCGGAATATGACTCTTCATGGTGATCTAAAAATAATAATTAAAAGTTGTGATAAATTGAACGCTTACCAAACAAATTAATAAAAAGTTACATTAAGATTGTAATTTTATATTTTAATAAAACAATCATATATTAACTTTTAAATAAAATATCATGAAAAAAACCATGAAAATACATTAAAATAGTTTTCCTAATATATTTTAATGTGTTTTTTTTTTATAATCATCGAGAGTATATTAAAAAAATAATAAAGCCAATAGTTAAAGTAAAATACAGGAATATTAAAACAAAACAGAATTAAAAAAAATAAAAAAAGTTAATTTACTATAACAAAAAAACAAAATGATTATTTAAGACTTCTTTTATATATATAAAAGTAAAGAAGAGAGATTTAATAGAGAAATCATTTAAAATAAACTCATTAATAAATAATATGAAAAAAAGGAACTTGAGCTTGAAGTTTAGCCTAGACATCATGGCCATGTCCACGAGCACTTGAGTTAAAACCTTGTAACCAAGTATAAATAATCAAGCGAAATAATTAGTTCTAATTACTAACGTGAATTATATCTGTTATAATAAGATATAGTCCTAAATTTAATTTATATTGGCCACAAATTTTATATGGGTACGATTAGAACCTTAAAATTTAATTCATATTGTTCTCAAATTTAATTTAATCTAAGTATATAAATGATACCAAAAAACAAATTATTTTTTAATAAATTAGTGTATGTATGTTTTTTATCCCTTGTTTTATCACAAACAAATAAAATACAAACTCATATTTATTTTTTAATTTTTTATTAAAATTTATAATTCAAAAAATTATAATACAGTTTCTTTTAACAGCAGGGTTTACTCCCTCCCTGTTTGTTGTATAGAGCCTTAGAGAGTGTAGTTACAGTTAATTTTTAAAGTATTTTTCATATTAAAATGTAGTAAAATAATATTTAATTTTTTTAAAAAAATTAATTTTAAAATGAAGACATTAAAATGATACAAAATATATAAAAAAAATTATTTTTTCACAATTGTTTTTTGAAAAGTCCCGCCTTTCCAAACGCTTCAATAATCTCAAATTACGACAGCTAGCACTCATGACGTGCCTTTGTCATCATCATTTCTTGGAGCACTAACATTTTCTGCGTTGATTTTGGCCGCAGAGTATGAATTATTATTTTGCTTTAAAGGCAAACAACACGAGAAAGATTTTATTTTCGTTCTCCGGAAGTTTGTTTTTAATGTAATTTTATTTAAAAATATATTAAAATAATATTTTTTAAAATTTATTTTTAATATTAATTTATTAAAACAATTTAGAAAAAAATTTAACTTAGAACTAAAAATATTTAATTTTTTTTAAAATATAGCTGAACAAGGAGCAAATTTGAAAATGAAGATGCCTTCTGTGCCCCGTTTTGGCCTTACAGCCTTGACTTGGAGTGAGTATTAGACGACGTGCACTCAATTATTGCTAGTGGGAACCGAATTTGCTTAATTAAGACGTTATGAAATCCATGTTTTACCCATAAGCAAATGAAAAACCAATAAAGGAATTATTTTTTCGGCTTAAAAGCATAGTTTTAAGTCCCGTCCCGGTGACCGAGCCGATCTAAAGTTTGGGTTACGTATTTTAACCGGGTCACCAGGTTTTGACCAGGTCTGTTCTTTTTTTTTTAAATCAAAATGACATCGTTTTAGTAAAAAAAAAAAACAAAAGTCAACGAGTTTGTAACCGGATCTTGCAGGGTCAACCGGGTCGCCAGGTCACATTAGATTTTTTCTTCCCCTGTTTTTTCTTCAACCCGGTCCGGTTTTAATTCCGGATTAGCTAGGTTTCGAGTTGACCCATTAAACCGGATCGGATTTCAAAACTATAAAAGATATAAAATAGAAGCTTAAAATATATAGAAATATTAGGACCCCGTCATCATTTCAAATAACCCCCCCTAATGATACCAGCCAACCAACCTTGGCTTGGGTTCAGTTAATGGAGCAGGTAGCTTTGAAGTCAAACATAAAAATAAAAAATAAAAAAACTAATGGGGAAGGTAAAATTTACACATTTTATTATTTATGGTGATAGTATAATTACTTTTTTATTATTTATTTCTTTATCCTTTCTAAATATATCAATGGTCTTTGTATGACTATTCTAGTCTTTTCATGTAACCTATTAATCATTAATTATTAAAAAATTGACTGAGAATTTCTCATTTTAATAATTTTTAAAAACATTGGAATGACTTAATTCTCCTCCAAATAAAATATATTGAAAATGACATGCAATAATATTTCTATTTTTTATTTTTTAAAACACATTAAAATGACAACTTTATCCTTTAAATAAAAAAATAAAACATGCACTAGTAGCCTTTTGGTATTTTCACTGTAATTTCTTGTTAATACTATTTTTATGGAGGGCAATTTAGTTTTTTATATATAAATCTAGTATTATTGTAATGGAAAATGTTACTGACGCGCTGGAGGTGTCCGCACATTTAGGGTGGTGCGTGCAATGCCTCTCAAAAACTAAAAATACTCTTATATTTAATTGGTTGACTGTAACTTATTTTTTTAATTTTTTTTAAACTCAATTTTATTATTTTATATTTAATTAGTTGAAAATTAAACCATATTATTTTTTAGCTCATGAAAAAAAAATTATTTTCCAAGTTATCACCATTGTTTTTTTTAATTTTAATTTGATTATTATTATTATTATTTATTTATTATCTAATTAAAATAAAACAAGTTTATTTGACTCTTCCGAATTATAACATCATTGAGTTTTCTTCTTTATTTAAAATACAGTTGCAACATCTAAAAATGATTTCTTACAAAGCGCAGGCTCAGCTCTGATGTTAGAGGTAGAACCGAATCTCTGTTCTAGTTCCATGGATAAACAGAGCAAAATATTACATTAAGGACTAATCTGTAATTAACTCGAAAGGAGCCTCTCACTACTGTGCGTCGAATTAAATGGCAGTAACGTAAATAAACCCATCAGCCTTGTCCAATTCAGGAAAGCAGAGTGTAGTATTTAAGAAGAAGGTAGTGGTGAGTGCACGAGTCATGTCATATCGACTCTGTTTTAGACAACAGACAAATTTGAAATCCGATCCAACTCACCTTCAGAAGATCTCTCTCTCTCTCTCTCTTTCTCTCATGGTTTTTTTTTCCAACAAAAGCATAAAATGCTAATGCTGATGATCTCTCTCTAGTTTTTTTTCTTTCAAACAATTAGTAATTACTAGAAAGAAGAGAGAAATGGCAGTTCCAGTAGAAGAAGCCATAGCAGCTCTCTCTACCTTTTCTCTTGAGGTACACTCCCTAATTTATCTTGCATTCCGTTAAATCAAGCCAATTCTCTTTACTTTTTATTTATTTATTTTGTGTGTGTGTGTGTGGAAGGATGAGCAAGCAGAGGTGCAAGGAGCTGGGCTTTTGGTTTCATCTGAAAGAGGAGCAACCAACAGTCCTATTGGTATTTTTTAAAATTTTGTTTTAATTATTAATGCTAATTATGTGGTAAAAAAAACAATAAATATATGTTTGTTATGGAAGGTTAAATTATAGGGATGTGTTGAATGTAAGAATTGAAATGGTGATTGCTTATATAGAAAAAGGAGCTCTTTTGTTAGTGTTTTCTAATTAGGGAAGGATGAATAGGGATTCAGGTGGAATTGGAAAGCTTTTTATTTTGGCATGTTTGGTTAAATTAAAAATTGTTAGAGTTAGAAATTGGGTTTGGATTTATGTGAGACCATGGATATAACAATCTACTTGTTGATATAAGGATTCTCTTCTAGCTTGCTGCATTTTACTAACTGTATCATTTTGTTTTGTCACTACATGATTACAATTGTGAGTGATAGTCTGTGCTGCATAAATGGCATGCTTTTGTGTTGTCATTATCATAGTTTTGACATCTTCTTCTCATGTCTGTGTGTTTTGTCTGATTTTGTTGTTTATACTAAACATGGAGTGTGGCTTTTATGTTGCATGCATGGCCACCAGCATTGTTTGTGTTTGTCCATGCTACAACTGTCTCTCATACTCAATCATTCTTTTTTCTTCTGTAGAGTATACTGATGTTTCTGCTTACCGCTTATCTCTATCAGAAGACACAAAAGCTCTCAATCAGCTGGTATGTGGCTTTTGTTTTCTTCTTTTTGCCTTGACTTTTTTTTTTGTAAGCACAAAAACTACATAATCATACTATTTGTGTTAGTTTTTCTATTTGGTGTCATTGCATTTTTTTTTATTACTTTATCAGTATAATTGGTGGTTTTTGACTTTAATTGCTGCAACATGTGCAGAATGGACTTATCCAAGAGGGGAAGGAGATGGCATCAGTGCTTTATACATATCGTAGCTGTGTCAAAGCACTTCCTCAGGTCTATTTTGGCTTCCCTTCTAATAAACACGGCCAAGGATTGCTTATGCACATGGATTGATATTTTCTTGTCAAGATCTATTCTCTTTATGTAGTTTCTTTTTTCTTTCTTTTGTATGCTTAGGTGCAAGGTTGTGCCTTTGGCACATTTAATAGACATATAACTTTTGGCTCTATAAACAAAATAAGAAGCTGCTGTATCTCACTTCCTGATGAAGAGCGAGAAAACTAACTACTCCCTGACTAATATGTATCGCTAGTGATTGCAGACAGTACAAAACTCTAATGGTAAAAAGTTGCCATTTAAAAACATTAGTGGTGGATTTTACACTCTTTGACATAACATTGTGGTTCTGCAATAGCTAATCTGGCAACTTATGGTATTCACAGCATAGCTGTATCTATAGGATAAAAGACCACAGTTTTTATATTAAAACTGTGTAAATACATTGAAATCAAAATTTTCAATATAAATGCATCAACCTGATGGGCCTCTTTGTAGGTCCTTGAACAAGCATGGCTTGTCAAGCTTCTCATGCCTTCAGATGCTTGACCTCGTTGGAATCTAGCAGATTTTGCTTTTGATGATTTATGACTCAAAGGGGTCTTTCAATCGCAATATCATTGTAGCCTAATACTATATCATGTGTTCTGGATTATACTGGTTCATGTTTGACCTGTTTGACCTGTTTACATGTGGGGTTTTTGGAGTCCTGTGCTGTAGCAATGTTCTTAGTGAGGCATTTGAAACATTCAATTAATATATGGAGGAGCAAGGAAAAGTTTTACAGTTTGGAGATTCACAAGTATGCACAGTGCTTTATCAGATTAACATAATCCATGAAGCAAGTCTTCAGCAATTAGTGGGCATGTTGGATGAATAGAAATGAACAATTTCCTAGTGCCTATTAGTAGAACATGCGCTCTTGATCTTTTCTTTCATGAAAGAGTATTTGAATATCATTAAATGACGGTCTGGATGAGCTTGAACAGCTACATATTATGTCCAAAAAAACCCAGTCATAGATAGCCAGTTTTCTGTTTATGATAACACAAATTGAATTCTTTTTCCTTGAAAGACATGTAACTGAATAACTTAAGTTTCCAGTTCCCTGCTCTGCCTATTAAAATACTTCTGACATGTATGCAATGTGGCAGCTTCCTGAATCCATGAAGCAAAGTCAGGCTGACTTGTATCTAGAAACATATCAAGTTTTGGACTTGGAGATGAGTCGTCTGCGTGAAATCCAGCAATGGCAAGCATCTGCTTCATCAAAAGTATGTGATTTCTTACCTTCTTTTCCTTTCTTTTCCTTATTGTTTACAGTATTATACCCTATGTGGTTTCAAACTCACGCTGTATTTTCACAATGTTGCAATATTATTTGCTGATGTAGCTAGCAGCTGATATGCAGCGGTTTTCTAGGCCTGAGCGGCGCATTAATGGCCCCACAATTACTCATCTATGGTATTTGATTGCTTTTCCTTTTTCTATTTTCCTCTTCCCATAACACCAATCATCTTTTTTCATTGTATTGCTATTACCTCATTTTGAAGTGCTGGATGTGAGTCAAGTCAGCTCCTCAACACCACCCTTTGAACATTCTCCTCATCTTGAGATATCTTAAAATTTCATGATGAACAAATGAACCAATGCTTCTTTTATTAACTTGTTTTTTTTTTTTTTTTAATCCCAGGACCATGTTGAAGTTGCTTGATGTTTTAGTTCAACTTGATCATCTTAAAAATGCTAAGGCAAGCATACCTAATGACTTCTCATGGTACAAGAGGTATGCAAATTAAATAATTTGGGTCATTTATGCTGCCATACCTTGGTTACATGTCCTTTATGATGTTTGGCATGGATCATCCAACTTCTTTATCATCTTTTTTTTTTCTTCCAACTTTTGAAGCCATTTGGATGGGAATTGGCTGGCAGTCATTTGTTTTAATTTCTCTACATATTTTGATGGTCTTCGTTTGAACTTCTCAAGACAGAATATCTTTAGCATGATAGTTTAGTGATTTTAGGATTTGCTGCAGTCTTATTTACATGGAGAACAAAAGCCTGATCCATAACCACTACAGATCACACATAGAAATAGGTCACTAAAATTTCTCATCTCCAGAAACTTTGAATAATTTCCATAACACATACATGAGAGTATGAAAAATCTTAAGGGAGTTCTCCATCAAACAGAGTAGAAACTGAAAACAAGTATATGAGACTATGAAAAAGTGGGCCTCTGTTTAACTTCAATTTTAAAGCATTTATTTACACTACTCAGTCCTAAGTGTTCTAGCTTGAGCATCTTGTGGTCCTCTCCTAACCCTCTGCAAATATGTCTAGTTAAACTTCTTGGAATGCAAAACTTTGTTAATTTTGCAAATTTATTCCATGGATTGGTAAAGCTCAGTGGCGGTGAAAAGTGTTTCTAATCAAATTCGATCTTGTGTGATGGGAACTTTGTATGTTCAAAATTTGTGCCGTTAATCATACTTTTTTACCAGTTCTTTAAATGCTGAATGGTGATTAGTTACTTCCTGCTATTAATTCATCTGAATTGTTCTCTTCTATACATATCTGTTAAACAAGCGTGGCTGGCCAAGCTACTAAATCCAGCTTTCCAAACGATACATTTTTCCAGTCTGAATATACCTGTTGGCTGCAAATTCTTACAGTTTTTTGGACATATTTAAGTTTTTTGATCTCTTTTTCACTCAATCTTAGAAGCATCGGCTGGCTGTTTTGCTATGCAGTCTTACACTGGTTCTTTCCTTTATTCGTGTCTGATTTTGACAGGACATTTACCCAAGTTAGTGTTCAGTGGCAAGATATTGATTCAATAAGGGAGGAGTTAGATGATTTACAGGTGTGAGAACTTTTCTCATGTGACCTTATCTGTCTTAAATGATGTTTTACCTTCTCTGTTTCTTGAAGTGCCTTTTTTTTTTTGCGGCAAAGTGCTGACATGATATCTGCTCTTATTTCACTGTTAATTTGATGAACTGATCAATATTAACTACTTTGTAACTCAACTGCTGCAGATATTCTTAAGCACAAGGTGGGCAATCTTATTGAACTTGCACGTCGAAATGTTTCGGGTGAACACGTATCTATACTAATTATTGATTGCCTTTCAGTGTGGCAGCACAGGAAGAAATGCTTGATTTTTTTTTCACACATAAGTTTACCCTGTTTGCATAAGTTTTTCCATGATGCCATTGTTCTGTTTAGAATATCATTTGTCTTGCTCTTCTTGTTGCGAAATCATAATTGGTATTACATCGAGGTCCTTGACTTACAATAGTGTAGAAGATATTCTTCAAGTTCTGATAGTTTTTGCCATTGAGTCATTGGAATTGGATTTTGCGCTTTTGTTTCCGGAGAGGCACATTCTTCTACGTGTTTTACCAGTTCTTGTTGTCTTGGCAACTTCATCAGAAAAAGACAGTGAGTCACTGTATAAGAGGGTAAAAATCAACAGGCTGATAAATATTTTTAAGGTATTCTGTTCGTATCTCTTTGTGCTCTGGTAATCTAATATGTCATTTTTGCCTGAAATTGCACAAAATATATTCTTTTTTTCTTCCTACTTGTCTGAAATCTAGTCATTTAATTGATATATTCTAATTTGTTTGTGATTTGTGGCAGAATGATCCGATCATTCCTGCCTTCCCTGATCTTCATCTTTCTCCTGCTGCAATCTTGAAAGAGCTGTCCATTTACTTTCAGAGATTTGCTGCACAAACTCGTCTCCTCACCCTTCCAGCACCTCATGAGCTCCCACCTCGGGAGGCACAAGAATATCCTCTACAATTTTTTTTTTCTTTTTCTTTCTTTCATTCTTTCTTTCTTTCTTTCCCTTTTTTTTATCATGCCGCGCTTTGTTAGATTATTATCTTTGACAAAAACAGGTATGTAAATTCTCTTCTTTGTGATGGTGGGGACAATGAGGTCTTCATCAGTTACGGGCCCTCGTGTCTGCACAGTAGACCATTAATGCTTTGTTAGATCCATTTTGCAGTTAGAATAATTACTATCCCGTGTTACACTCTGTGGAACTTGTATGTGTAATCTTTGAAGCCTTAACATATTGTACTTATCAGAGGCATTATCTCATTGTTAATCACATAGGAACTATTCGTGCTGAGCATGATGATTTCACAATTCGTTTTGCTTCATCCTTGAATCAGGTGCTTATTCATTTTCACCACAAATTTTCGACTCCCTATTTGTAATGTGATTAGCTTTGTCATTAGCTTTTTAATATGTGTTTCCTATCTTTTCAAATTGTGTGCACAGCTATTGTTATTGAAGTCAATAGATGGTGCAGATGTTGACTGGTGCAAAGAAGTCAAGGGAAACATGTATGATATGGTTGTTGAAGGTTTCCAGCTCTTAAGCAGATGGACTGCACGAATTTGGGAACAATGTGCTTGGAAATTTTCTCGCCCATGCAAAGATGCAATTCCTTCAGAATCTAACGGAACCTCAGAATCATTTTTTGACTACGAAAAGGTATCATAGTCTATATTTGTGATTTTGGTATTGTGTTCTTGGTCTATTTCATATGCTGAAGGCTGAAGCGCAGTCAGCAATGCTCACTTGAGGAATCCAACAACTTAGAACTAACTTAGAAGGATTTATTTGGGGCCATACTTGTGATAAATAGATTTAATATATTGCCTTGTGTCATACAAATTGTCTAGATATTTCAAGAACTATTGCCTTGACTATGTACCTTTTATTGTTTGCTTGACTGGACATATTGTAATACTGAATTATCTTGCAGGTGGTACGATATAATTACAGTGCTGAGGAGAGGAAAGCACTTGTTGAGCTCGTTAGTTACATTAAGAGTGTTGGATCACTGATGCATCGGTGTGACACATTGGTAGCTGATGCCTTATGGGAAACAATACACGCTGAAGTCCAAGATTTTGTCCAAAACACATTAGCCACCATGTTGAAGACTACCTTTAGAAAGAAGAAGGACCTGTCGAGGTGGGCATTTTTAATCAGTATTATATCATTTGAATTTAGGGCAAATTTCTACTGTCCAAATTATTTGTTTGCTGCTAATAGGCAGTTAGGTTAGTGGTATTTCTTCCCTAGAAATTAGGGGATTAGGTGTAGAAATCAGGTTTAAGTCCTGCACTTGCTACCTTAAGGACAGCAGTAGTATTTTTCTGATCCATAAAAAATTGAGGGCCTTTCTAGTCTGTGCAATTAGTGTAGTATTTTGTTTCTCAATGATAAAAGATGTTGTCAAGAGATAAAAGAGTGGAAAATTACTAGTGATGGAGGATAACTTTTTTGAGATAAATAAACAAGAATCCCTCCATTCCGCTAAACACAGGCTAAAAACACTTCTCTAAAAGCCTCTGACTCAGTGCACTATAAAGTGGCTAGGAAAGCAAATCTGTCCCATTATAGTTTTCTGGAAAATAGATCAATTCTTGAACCAATCACTCTCCACGGGCATCATATCATTTCTGACATAGCTTGTCTTCACCCTTGCAATCTGTAACCCTCCTAAAGCCCATGAATTCTGTTAGTAACAATTCTGCCATGTCACTGTGATACCAATGCTTGCTTGGAAATGGGAAAATGTCATTGGGAATGCTTTAAATGTGAGACATTACTGGCATAAGAGAGTCAGGAGCCACATCCAACAAAATTCTCTACTTTTCTTACTTGTTAATATGTCCAGGCAAACTGTTGAGATGTTTTAACTTGCTAAAAAAGACAGTCTGCATCTAAATGGTTTCCACTTGAATGTTTCAACTGCATATTTACTTTATTCAATTGGTAACTTTCAGGATTGTTTCTGACATGAGGACTCTTTCAGCAGACTGGATGGCAAATACAAACAAGCCTGAATCTTATTTACAGTCACATGGAGGTGATGAAAGCAAAGGGAACTTCTTTTATCCAAGGCCAGTGGCACCCACAGCCACACAGGTTTTACTCATTTCACCACTTATTCATGCTTTACATTTCCTGTCAAGATATAGCAGTTATAGTTCTTAGCCACACAGGTTTTACTCATTTCACCACTTATTCATGCTTTACATTTCCTGTCAAGATATAGCAGTTATAGTTCTTAGTATATAAAAATGTTGGATAAGCGGGTTCTGGAATAAAACTAATATGGTTTGGTTCTCAGTCACACTGTGAAGCTTTGGAAGATAGAGTTATTGCGCAAAGATTAAGGCATACCATCACTTCTAAAAGATTTGGTCTATGACCAAGGAGATTAATTATAAAGTTGTCTTGCTCAGATGTTTGATGAAGGCTTTTTTTTCAAAGATACGCAATTCTCTTCTTGCATCACGTCATGCTGATCCCCTTGACATCATATACAAAGGTATTCTTGAGGTTGAGAAGTCAAGACAATCCCAGTTTCAAGAACACTCCTTGCTTGTTAAGCAATGTACAGTGTTCTTTATCAGCTCAAAGGAGGACAGACAAATGAATTGAGTCTTAAGAAGTGAATTGATGCAACCAAGGTCTTGCAGAAACAGGATACAATTCTCCCTTCCCAAATAAAAAAGAGAAAAAGTCTTGTAAAATTTTCTGATAAATTCCTGAACACTTTTTCCATGCAAACCTCTTTCCGTGGACACCCTGTACTTGGAACTGATAATCAATCTCCAATGACTATCTTCATCTGCAATAGGCTTTTGCAACCAATGAAGAAAAGCATATTAGAATGTACGAGTTATTAAGTCCAACCACCAGTTTTCAGAGGGTGTTTGTAGATAGATCATAATTAAACTACTGAATAAAATGTTAATGTGATTTTGTGATCTGCTGTGGAATTGAATCCTTTATCATCTCTCTCTTTTTTTTATCTGGTTTCCTTTCTTCACGCATAATACTTGAATTCAATCAATTTTTTTTTATACTAATACATTCGTAGGTCTAAGTGACACCAATTCAGAAGGAGCTGTGGATATTGTGAGACGGGGACCAGCAATAGGGAGTTGGATTAAGATAGAATGTGGAGTAAGACTGGAAATTTCAAAAGTTTGGTTGAGGTGGTAGAGGAGGATATAATCAGAAGACTTCAGTGTTTAAGGGGGTGAAATCTCCTTCCAAATTTTTATTTTGGTCATGTCACCCAATTCTTTGTCTATTTTTGTGGTACCATCTTCCTGTGGACAAAAACGTCTCCTGCCTTCAGGTCCACTGGACTGATGTTATAGACAGTAATTTCTTGGTGTAAATCTATCGCTATATCTATGAAAATTTTGCATGTTTCCATCAAACAAGCCATTTTTCATTTTTGACATAAAATTTATTGTAAATTATATGCGTCTTATGCAATCACACCATGCATGCCTTCTGGTTTCCTTCCTTGTCAATCATGTGTTTGTGTTTTGAATGAAGAGTTTGGATTAAAATATTGTCATTATTTGCATACATATGCTCATACTTAATTAATATCATCGGTTTTCTTTGTTCAGGTCCATTGCTTGCAGTTCTTGATATATGAAGTGGTGTCTGGTGGTAATCTTCGGAAGCCTGGTGGACTCTTTGGCAACAGTGGGTCTGAGATTCCTGTAAATGATTTAAAGCAGTTGGAGACCTTCTTTTACAAGCTTGGCTTCTTCCTGCATATATTGGACTTTTCAGGTTAGTTTCTTATCAAAATCTCTTTTCTTTTTATCAAAAATCTCTTCTTTACCAGAATAAGAGATCAGCCTATTTAAATGAGCCAACAATAAGTGAAAATGATAATGAGTCATAATGGTCTGGGGTTTTATAACAGGTCCATATATAAGGTATAATGGTCTGGGGTTTTATAACAGGTCCATATATAAGGTATAATGGTCTGAGGTTTTATAACAGTCCCATGTATAAGGTCTATAAAGACTTTCTTCCCTGATATTTTGACGCCAAGTCTAGTTGCAAACTTCTTATGAATTCTAGTATGCAAATCCTTATGAAAAACTGTGAATGGCTACAACATTTTCTGGACAAATAAACTCATAGTAAGCATATGAATCAGAAGATTCTTCACAAAGTATGATGTATCCTTAGAATTCTAGAAAAAGGATTTCTTTTGCAGTCTTCAAGATCAAGAAGACAACCCAAATCTTAATATCATCCATTTGATATCTTGGTTTTTTGTCCATAGACCATCCTAATAGGAGCATGGCACATAATTGTCCCCTTATAGAGGCCCTTAGCTGGTAAGCCCTGTGGACACCATAAAAATAAAAGAGAGAGAGCGCTTCTTCATTGGAGACTCTCTGCTTTTCACAGTATTGAAAATGCTAACTTGGCATATTGGCAGCATATCCATGTTCATGATGCCTTTGTTTCTTTGAGGATAATATAGCTAATTGTGCTCCTGTTAGTGTTTTATTGGTTCAAGATAGGTGGAAAATGAAGTATACTGTCCTTTTGCTGCACTATATTTCAAGTACTATATACTGAAGTTTAACAATTCTGTAAATGTTTGCAGCGACTGTTGCAACTTTGACAGATCTTGGTTTCTTATGGTTTAGAGAATTTTATTTGGAGTCATCTCGTGTGATTCAGGTAAGAAAACAGGATTTCTTGTGGACCTGCTATAGTTTATGAAACTCTTTAACACATGGGGAGAACAAGTCTACCTTACTAAATTGATGTTGTTGAGAATTACTTTGTGTCAGAGTTTTATTATGGCTGAATTATTCTATTAACTTGGAAAATATTTCTTGCTTTTGTTTAGACTGAATTGAGGGAATCATCATCAGGATAGAATACGGAGTGATTGACTTGGTATAAGGGGCTTAGTTGTGTTTCTGAACTCTCAATTGGAAACTTTATTCTTTTGCTCCATTGTTCAACTCTTTTTGATCAATTTTTCTTGGGGTTTGAATCTTGTTGGCTGGGAAAGTTATTCAGTTTCATCCCACTTCAGATTAAACTAAATTGTATTACTTTGGTTTGCATCTGGTCATGAATTGGTCCTTTTTTCCTTTTATGGAAGCACCTGTAATGACTTCTGGTGTCTATACATGGATTTAGACATTTATTAAGAAAACATTATGATATAGAAAGCAGCATGTGCAACTGATTTTTACTGGGGGAATAAAAGTGAGAGCTTAGTTTAAATATATAATAGTGAAATTTCAATTATTTTTCCTTTCATTCACATTTTTATTCATTATATCACTTTCTTGATTTGTGGGAACTTGTTTGTTATCCATATGCAGTTTCCTATTGAATGTTCTCTTCCCTGGATGCTGGTAGATCATGTGCTCGAGTCCCAGAATGCAGGTCTTCTTGAAAGCGTTCTGATGCCATTTGACATCTACAATGATTCAGCTCAGCAAGCTCTGGCTGCCTTAAGGCAGCGATTCCTCTATGATGAAATTGAGGCTGAGGTATATTATATTTAAGCATTTTCTAGGACTAATTCTTTTGCATCTCTTGTTGGGAACACATGCATTTCCTAGTTGTCATTTGATAAACTGGTGGTGGCCTGTTGATTCCCTGCCCACATCTCAGGTTTGTTATTTCAGAATTTTCGCTCTAACTCAGTGTAGTAAGTTTTTATAGGTGGACCATTGTTTTGATTTATTTGTTTCAAAACTCTGTGAAATTATTTTCACTTATTACAAGAGTTGGGCAGCAAGGTACATGCTTTCCCTTCTTTCTATAGTAACGTGTACTACTGGAAATACAATGAACTAAATCATCTATCTTGTTGGTTTGCTAAATTCTGCAGTGAACTACTTGATCCATCATTCCTCTTTGCCTCAGACAATAGAGAAAAATATTCTGTACAGCCTATGAGGTTCACTGCACTATTTAAGATGACTAGAGTAAAGGTAAAAGTATAGTTTTCCATATATTGTCAATGATTCACTGCATTTATGTTCGCAGATGTGTTTGGTCCACATTTGTCTTGTGAAGTATCATTACCTTCTTTCTCCTTGGCAATTGCTAATAACAATCTGAAATTTGAAATATAAATCATATTTTGTTAATTGTGTGTTAAAGAATAATATAAATCATATCTTGGGGCTTCACTTAATAGCATAAATTATTGGGTTGAGATGATTTTTTGACATGATATCAGAGTCTTGTTGACAAAGTGGTCACAAGTTCGAATCTCATCACTCTCATTCTATTTGAGCACAAGGTAGTGTGGGTCTGTGCAAGTTTCAAGCCCAAAGAGCTTGAGTTGAGATAGTTCTTTGACATTTTCCAACTTACTCCCTAACCAAGACTGAATACCCCAAATTAGGGGATTATTTCACAATTGTTATTTCTCAGCATAGGATTGGACCATATATCTTTGCTGTTATTTCACATGTTTATAGTCACCTCTTTTTTTATGTTCTTTGGTCTGAAGTAGAATAATGGTTTAGACCTGTTCCTCTGATGCTCCCTCTCTTGTTTTGGATGTTATTGTGTACAGTTACTTGGGAGGACCGTTGATTTAAGAAGGTTGGTTTCTGAAAGGATGAACAAGGTTTTTAGAGACAATCTCGAGTTTCTTTTTGATCGTTTTGAGTCTCAGGATCTATGTGCAGTGGTGGTAAGTATTGTTCTTGTGGTTCATATTATTAGTGGTAACACACCTATCATGTTATCATATCAATTAAAAATAAAGTTAGTAGGATGTAGAGTATAGAAGTGTCCTAGCAATCAGCCTGACTTCAGGATGCTTTAACATGGTTCCTCATGTTTCCCCTTTCCTGTTGTAACCTTAGAAGATGCACCGTTTTATTTTGCTAAGCTCATATACTGTTTTTGTATTATGGACAAAGTCTTGCACATTGAATGGTGCTAGCTGTTCAGTTCTCACATATTAACAAGCAGAAAGTTAGATATGGGTGTATGTATTTTTATAGTTGTCTTGACCTACCAGATTGAGCTTTTAGAATGAATTCTCAAATAATAACTCCATGAAATTTCTTTTTTCACGGCTCATAAAACAAATAAATCGTTTATTATTCTGATGGAAAAACAAATGCCATGATTTGGTTGCAGGAATTAGAAAAACTTGTGGAAATCTTAAAGCATGCCCATGGCCTGCTTTCAAAAGATCTTTCAATAGACTCATTCAGTCTCATGTTGAATGAGATGCAAGAAAACTTATCTCTTGTGTCATTTTCTAGTCGACTTGCTACTCAGGTTTGACAAACTCTTTCTGACTTTTATTTTATTGGCACATCCCTTTGTAATATTTATGCATAATCATTTTTCAATCATGGCGCACAATCATGGTATTCTGGGAAATGTTGCACTCTAATCTCTATTATGTATCTATCTTCAAAAATTAATATTTTAGCAATGTGGATAAGCTGATTGCAGTCTTTCGTTTCGTAAGCATATACATTCAATGGACATAGAGCAAAGAATTGATATTCTGTTTATATAGATTTGGTGGCATTTTGCATCATTAATTTTGGTGTGTAATATGTAACCTCTCTTCTGGCTCTGATTCAGTGGAAGAATTAATGTAGAAATTATCATATCTGATGTGCTTATTGTTCTTATCCTTGTTTTTGAATTGAAGCTGGAAGAGTCTCGAGCCAATTCAATAGCATTTTTGGCTTTAGGACCCCTATATCTTGTCCTTGTGTAGGGGTTGTCCAAGGGAGACTTCTCATGTATGTTATATTATGGGATGATTGAGCTTGGAAATTCCCTAGTCTTGTATCTAAAACAAAGCATGGTGCATATTTTTTCTTATCATTAAAATAAAAAATGTAGCAACATTATGATCATAATTATTAAACCTGACCTGGGCGGCGGGTCACGTGCTGAAAAATACAGAAGGATTGCCAACAAGGGGAGGACAAGGTTTTAGAAACATTGAACCCACAATTTGTTCTGATTTCTTTGGCCTCCAACAACGATTTTGTTGAAGACCTTGTCCTCATCCAAGATCCTTTCCAAACGATTGAAGTGGTTTGAGTTCACTATGCATGATGGGTCCTTTGATTTCATTGGATCCTTTACAAAAAATTCCTCCAGTTTTTCTTTAGCGTCTCAATTTGTTGAGCAGATAAGCATCTTTTTTTGCCCATTATTTAGTAGCCACTTGCCTGCTATAATTATCTTCGCATCAACCTAAGAATTAAAACATTTGAAGATCCATGGGGAACAGAAATTCAAGATTTGTGCACAATCAAGCATATTGTAATTGTTCTTGTAAGTCAACATCCAAATCAACAACAGCTGGGCACTATCTTCCAAAGTTCTGGGACAATAGGTGTAAGATGCTTCACTGCATTGGTAATTACAATCTATCCTACTCTTGTGTTATTTATAAGCCCTCAATTATGAGGGGAAAAGAAAGTGAAGAAGATGCAGATTGGGAACTGAAGGGAAAAGGGGATTTGGTGCTTTGCTTGGTGGCTGTTGGATTTGGGAATTGGGGGTTTTTATCCTTGATTCAAAATGGCGCTGCTTAAAAATATAGCGGTCTCACCTAGGTTTCTTCGGGTTGACTTGGTGGGTAGCTTGGGTTTGACCGAGGTGAATTTCTTAGGGGGCTTTTTAGTTAACTTGGACCAGTCTAGGTCTTGGGTTGGCTGGGTCCCGGGTCAACCTGTCGGGCCAATTTAGGTTCTATAACCATGTTATGATATTTATTAAAGGAAAAATACATCTCAGGCCAATTCATTAGCATTTTGGCCCGAGGACCTTTATGTTTTGTTTGTGTATGCATTGTCTAAAGCACACTTCTCGTGTGTTTTGTATTGTGGAACCTTGGGGATTCCCTAGTCTTGTGCCTAAAAAATGAAGCACGATGCTTTTTTTTTCTTATTGTTATATGAAAAATGAAAGAAAACAAATAATATTTATTTAAGGAAATTTCCTAAGAGTGTAATTTATTTTATCCTTTGATTTCCCAAGGAGCTAGTTTTACTCAAATCAGTTTATTGGTGTGTGTTAGATTTGGTCAGAGATGCAAAACGATTTCCTGCCAAACTTCATCCTATGCAACACTACTCAGCGTTTTGTCCGATCATCAAGAGTTCCTCTTGTTCCTATGCAAAAGCCGTCAGTTCCCTGTGCAAAGCCTAACTTCTATTGTGGTACTCAGGTAACGAACTAGAGTTATACACCATCATTCGATTGGATTTTACCAATATGATGCTATTTTTGTTTCTCTTGATATTTTCTGACTTGCATTCTCATTGACTATTATCATGGCAGGAGTTGAATTCTGCGCATCAAAGCTTTGCGCGTTTGCACAGTGGGTTCTTTGGAATTCCCCACATGTTTTCTACTGTTAGACTTCTAGGATCCAGATCATTGCCTTGGCTTATCCGGGCCCTGCTAGATCATATATCAAATAAGGTATGTGATGCTTTTGAGAAGAGTTTATTTTCATTTATTAAAACTAAATTTCATGAAAAGATGGATCTTGTTACTATTTGTATGATTTCATTTGAAGCTGTGTGGACAAACACTATCCTTTTTGTTTCATTGAGATTGAGTCTAATGTTTCATGAATTATGTGTTTCAGGTAAGTACACTTGAACCGATGATTACTGGATTGCAAGAAGCGTTGCCAAAATCTATTGGACTGCTCCCTTTTGATGGAGGAGTCACAGGTAAATGGTGGTGTCATGATTATGCATGTGTAATATATTCTTCTTCGTTCATACACTGCTGGAGGTGTTAAATAGGTTGAAAGAACTGGAGTACAATGTAATATATGCACGTGTACATGCATGCACAGTTACAATATATCGACATACATTTTATTAGGGACAGTGAGTTGAAGTTTATGGGTGTACAGTGTACTTTAAGGGTTAATGTTCATTTGGAGAACTCAAGGAAGAATCTGTTGCAAACTTTACCACATCGCAATTCCAACAACCACCAACCTTGAGGATCTTATGCACTATTTTATTGTTAGTGAGAGAAAAGCCAAGTGAGTGCCTAGGTGTGATACATATGGTGAGAGCTTCCTCAAATGTGAGGTGCATAAAATCTGTTTAAGTGATTTCTAAGTGCTGTAGCTATGAGATCGTCTCAAGTGTGTTTAATTGTCTTTTTTCATCTGTGGATTGAATATTTGCATTGCACATGGTATTTACTTAACAAGTGCCTGCTTGCATCACTTTTTTTTTTCTGGGAATCAACTGATATCATGAATGCTTTATGATGCTGAATTTTATGCATGCATCTCTTGCTAATTGAGCATGCTTTAGGGTGGGTGGATTCAAACTCTTGTGCTCATTTCTCCATTTTACATGTTTAATTTCCAATCCAGGCTGTATGAGGGTTGTCAAAGAAAATCTTAACTGGGGAACAAAATCAGAGCTCAAAGCAGAGGTTCTTCGAGGAATAAAGGAGATTGGCAGTGTGTTATATTGGATGGGGCTTCTTGATGTTGTATTGGTCAGTATCCTAGTTTCTTCATTTCATGATAATATGAGAACATGTCTAGACTACTTATGCTTGCTCTAGAGGGTAGCATTGGAGTTTAGTGGACTCATATTTTGACAGGGTTGCCATTCTATCCCTTGAAACAAGAAGGCAAAATTATACGAGTACTTTAAGATTCTTGGGGAACTTATGGGTTAGGGGAGTATCACACTGTGTAGACTATGGAGAATTAGTGGTGTAGACTTAATCTACCAACTCATCATAGACAAGGCTAACAAAGGCAAGACATATGGACAAAGTCACACATCATAATGTGGGACCATTGAATTTTTTTTATCCACTTGTCTTGTCTTATTGGCATAGCCTATATGGAAGTTGCTGGACGAAGTCCATGCAACTGTTTTTCCTCATTATGAGCTTCTAGTTTACATGTTTACATTGTAATGGGACAAATGCTAGGTAGACAAAAACAGCAATCAAATATTGATGAATTTTGTATTTCTACCAATCAGGGGTTAGCCATTGCCATGTTTAGTTTTTGGTGAGGAATTTGGCATGTTCATCTTAGATTAGAGACCTGGATGTGGACTTGATATGCTCTTCCTAAAAGTCATTGGACCAGATGTACAAATCTCATTTCACCATCTATCTTCATGATTGGTTATACTTGTAACTCTTGTTCTATTGTTGGGAATGACATCCTAGTGGGTATTAATATTTATCGACACTCTTGTTTTGTTGTTGTGAATGATGTGCAAGCAGATCCAAATATTATATCATGAAGCCAAATGCTATTGTTGAACCGATGTAGTATCAACATTGTGCATGATTAGATCCTAGACCAATCTTATTAATGGAGGAAAATAATTATTGCACATTTTTTAGTTGTATAAAACATTTTCTTATAATAATGCATCACAGAAGCCTGGAATCTATCTCAATTTTATTTGTAATTACCTAAGGAATGTAATCTTTGGTTTTTTAAATGACTGTTAATGAAATATAAGATGAAAAAATATAAAACCTGTACTAAGTTTTTCATGTACATTAATTTAGTAAGGCAAAATGCTTGCCTGACAGGCTAATGAACATGCCACAATATATTGTTTAGTATGCAAAACTGTAACATAGCTCACGACTTCTGTTATGATTGGAAACCATTTTTTTCTTACTGCCTCATATAGTTGTTTTTCATGATTGACAGAGGGAAGTTGATACCATGCATTTCATGCAAACAGCCCCTTGGTTGGGCTTGTTTCCTGATGCAGATGGTCAAATATTGCTTTCACAGGATGGTGGGGATAGTCCTGTTGTCAATCTTTTCAAATCAGCCACCGCTGCAGTCATGTCCAACCCTGGTTGTCCAAATCCAACATCTTTTTATACCATGTCAAAACAGGCAGAAGCTGCAGGTGCATTATTTATTTCACTTCAGATGGTTTATTGCTGTTTGTTTGACCAACTTTTTAGAGACAAAAAAACATACCAGTTCTTTGATAGTACTATAATAGTACTTTTTGTGCAATAATAGTAGTTAATTACTCTAGTTTGATGTCTGTTATTATATTCAAGACGTGTTCCCTTCATTTCTTTAATTTTTAAATTAACAGTTCTGGTCTTTTAATTTTATTGCAGATCTTCTTTACAAAGCTAACATGAATACTGGAAGTGTGCTGGAATATGCCCTTGCTTTTACCAGTGCTGCATTGGATAAATATTGCTGTAAATGGAGTGCTGCTCCCAAGACAGGGTTCATTGACATTACAACTTCAAAGGATTTTTACCGTATATATAGTGGCCTTCAAATTGTAAGGAATGACCTTCTACAAAATATTTTTATGATAGCGTCAAACTTAGCCAATGCATCTGAACAATAATCATCTACATGTTTGTCAAGGTATTAATTCATACACCAGACTAAGAGAATCCACCTACTAGTTGATAATAACTTTTCTAGACAGCTATCTCTGTTAAATGTGCTGTGGACTTGCTTCTCATTACTCTGTGTTTTTGGGCCAAAAATTTCACATGAACTATTTTATTTGATCACTAAAATTAAAAACAGATGATAGCCATCCTCGGAGAATGTATTATGACAATCGTATGGCATGCTATTAGCCAATCAGAAGATCTAGTCATGCTATTTTTCATTATTGTTGAGCAAATAACTCATGTTTAATAGGACGTACATTTTAGGCTATTTTTAAATTTGTGTCGTATATTAGGAGTTATAATTTTTTTCAGAATATAATGTTTCCAATTCATCATTTGAATCTTGATTTGACAACCAAGCTAATAAGGTACTAGCTCCCTGCCATGTGGTACCTCCTGATGAGCAGCCATGCTGGTGTTCTAGGGGGCTGCAATCCAGGTCAAGGCCAAGTATTACACACATCTTAGTACTGAACGGACCCTGTCAGATTAAGCGAGAACCATTGACTTGAACATTCTCCTTTCTGTATAATTGCAACTTTGATATCTGGAGCTAACTACATTTGTGATCTAAAACTGTTATTTGAGCAGGTGGACCAATTGTTTGATTAAGAAATTTAATAGTATATCGTGATCAAACTGCATGAGGTCTCGCAATTAAATACTATAACTACTTAATTAGAAGGATGATGAACCTTTAGTTTTACCTCTAATTTAGCCACTGAAGTATGTTAGTTTAATTAAGTAATTGAGGATATCTTCTCTCTACTAATCCGTTTCGATACTTGAGTTGTAGGGACACCTGGAGGATTCTGTTCAAGTATCATCGAATTTTGAAGTGTTGGGTGACTCAGTTGCTTGGGGTGGTTGTACCATTATCTACTTGCTTGGGCAGCAGATGCATTTTGAACTCTTTGATTTTTCATATCAAGTCCTCAATGTTGCAGAAGTAGAGGCTGGATTACTCACCCAAGCACATAAGAATCCCCATGTTGCCCAGGTATTGAAATTTGCGTTTATACTTGATTTTTTCTGTACTCATGAGTAGTATGCCTGTGTATAGAAAATTATTGTTTTATAGTTAAAATATTATTTTCCGCTGCCAGGACTTCAAGTTGGATTCCTCGTTTGATTGAATTGCAAGTTGTGCTATAACTGATTCTGTGTGTAAAAATCGTTCATTTATTTTATTTTATTTTTCCCTTTTCTTTTCTTTTCTTTCTGCTCATACTTGTCATCAAGTAGGATTTTACTCATTATGTAGGAGTTAAATAAATGGTTGCACATCATTATGTTCTACATTTTAGCTGTACTCTAGGTCATTATGGTGCTTTTATCAGACTTTGATGTTTCTGAAGAACGTCAATTCCTTCTGTCTGCTTTTCATTTGCAATTTTGTTGAGCCTTGATTCCACATATCAACTTGGCTTGCTAGCATTTATGTCGCTCAGAATCTAGGTTGCAATTCATGTTTTAGGGATGGGATTTGCCCAGCTAGTCTGACCATCAAACTGTTAATTTATTATCCATCCAATTGTGCAGACCTGTACATGATTTGCCTGATTACTAGCACTTGGACAATCTTAGTCATAGTAACATGCATATTGAACAAGTCATAATTCTCAATCGCACTGAGTGGACTCATATTCTGAATCAAATTTAATCTCTCAATGAGGAAAATCTAAAATATAGTACAGAAAATATGATGATTTATAGTCCATAACCATAGAAATACAGTGCTTCCTTCTTTCTGAAGAAAGAATTGTAACTAGTAAAATCAATTTCTGACTTTGATTGTATTTAAAGTACAATGAAAACAGGGGATTGATTCAGCTGCTTCTAGCCTATTAACTTTTTCCATGTTCCGATTGATTAATCTGGCTGCCCTCTTCTTTTGCAAGGGATGGGAAACCCTATTAGAAGCAATGAAGAAAGCAAGAAGGTTGAACAATCATGTTTTCTCAATGCTGAAAGCCCGTTGCCCCCTGGAGGACAAGATAGCTTGCGCTATCAAGCAAAGCGGTGCCCCTCTGCATCGGATTAAGTTCGAGAACACTGTTTCAGCATTTGAAACATTGCCTCAAAAAGGTGCCTGAATGAATCCTACAATCCCCCCCTTCCACTTCTTATGCTTTGTCTCAGTCTTGTAATGTCTATGCATATAGGGTCATCATGCTGTATTTTGGTTATCATTATGATTATTAAGTATCAAATTGTAGCTGCTAATGTGTTCCCTGACCAAAATTACGAGATTGAAATCAATTTGTATATTCTCCATGAACACATTCAGGGAGTTTCCCACCCTTTTTGTATTTTAAATGAAAATGAGAAGTGTTGACATTTCTTTCTGATTGGGCCTAGAAATTGAGTGTTTTATTTAAACAATTTTGCTCCCACCATAGATGATTGCCATTTTTTTTTAAGCTCTTGAAGCACAAAAGTCCAAGACAGGGAGTGATTACAAGGGAACCTTGTTTAATACCATAACTTAACTACTGCTGGCTTGCCACCCAAACAAGAAGAATTTGCAGAAGAAATAGCTAAATTTGCAATCAATGAAAAAAAAAAATCAAATTGTAACTATTTTTCTGAATGAAAATATCTTGTGTTCTAACAACTGTACTGCTTTGATCTAATAACAAAAATTAAAGAAAAAAAAATAGTGTATAATCTAATTCAATTGCAAATATGTTCAGAATGTTTGAATTATGCAGCTGATTTTTTCCAAGATTTTAGACAAATATGTGAACCTCTATATAGACGATTGGGAATAAGTCCACCTGCATGGTCTCATGAACACGCACTTAGAGTTCGAAAGGTTAAAAAAAAGAAAACATGTCAAAACTCTTCCATGTTTATGTATAATTAACCCCTTAGCTTTTCTTATAGTAGAAATAGACGCTTCAGATATAGGGTATGGTGGAATGCTTGAATAAAGATTAGATGAGAAATAACAACTGGTTAAATATCATTTTGGTATATGGCTTGGATAAAAAAAACTACTCCACCATAAAAAAATGATAGAAATTTCCCTTTCTCAAACAATATCACTAACTTGTTATCAGAAATAATATGGTTTTTCTCACATAATCCATTGATTATTAATTTGATTTGGATAAATCTGTCTTCTTGTAGTTTTTTTGAACAATAAAATGACCTACTTACACAATAAAAAAAAACTTATGTTAATGGCCTTTTTCACTTTTTTTATTTATTTTTTTTAAACATAATAAAATGACTAAATTACTTAAGAAAAAATTAGGGTTTTTTTTTATATATTCAACTTGGTTATCTATAATAAAATAGAGTAAACGCTTTGATATTTTAATAAATATTAAATATTACTTAAAAAACAAAAGTGACTGGCATGAGTAATGCATGCACCAGCTTGTAGGAGTTCCCAATACCTTTTAAGTGGCATGTGCTATGTCATCTAGCGACCAAACAATGATTTTCAAGGCGGTGTTCAATTCATCTTGGAGGCACCTCCATTATCAGGCAGCGCGTGTGGCCAAAAGATCTTTGGTTTGGTCCCGACAAGCCTTTTTTTATGTTCTCTCTCCTCGTTTATTTCATTGCCTGGCTCTCTAATTTTTCAAAGTAGCTCTTCAATTTGTTTGTATTTCTATTTTGATCAATATTCTTTTGATTATTATTTTTTTTATTTGAAATAATTTATAAAATTTAATTATTTTTTCACTTTCATCCTCCTTTATTTTTTTTCATCTCTTAGATTTGGTATTTCTATTTATTTTATTTGAGATAATTTTTAAAATTAATTTTTTTTAATGATTTCACCGTCCTTTGATTTTTTTTCCTTATCAGATTTGGTTATTATTGTTTTGATTGCTATTTTTTTACTTTGAATTTTTTTAAAAAAATATATTTTTTTGATTTCATCATTCAATATTAAATTAGTTGGGGGTTGAGCCTCTAGATTGAGCTCAAATCTAGAATTTCATAGGTTGTGATTTTAGGAGATTAACTCAGATTTAAGAGATTTTCACGGGTTTTCTTGGTTTTTTTCATTCTTATAAGCTCGTGTTTTTTCAGTTTTATCTTTTAATATTTATTTAAAAGGAGATTGGACTCCATTATTATTTTTTATTTGTTTTCTATTGTATTTTCACATATTTTAAAAATAATCTGGGTTATCTCATCCTTCAACGTTAGGTTGTTTGATAATTAAGCGTCATAGTTTTATTCAATTTGTTTTTGACGTGGTTACCCTGATATCATAACCGAGTCACTTATTTTGCATGCTAACTCGGGTGGATTTGGGTCAAGTTTTTTCAACCTTTTTTTTATTATATTATTTTCTTTAATTTTTTTCCTTCAATATTTTGTTTGCTAGAAATTAAGCTTAGAATTTTTTTTTCTTTTTGCTTTCTATGTGATTATTGCATTCTCTTTTATTTTTTCTTCATTATCATATAAATTCCATCAACATTTGATTTCCTTTTCTTTTTAATAAAAAAATTAATTATTTTTTTAATTTCATCATTCAATATTAGATTGTTTGATAATTGAGATTCATAGTTTTATTTAATTTGCTTTGAATGGTAATCCCTAGTTTCACGATCAAGTTGCATATTTGACGTGCTTATCCAAATAGGCTCAGATTTAGTTTTTTTTTGTTTTTTTTTAAAAATTTATGTATTATCATTTTATTTTTTATTATTGTTATTCTTGATAAATTAGTCAAATTTATTAAATTCAATCAAGTTAATAATATATGTCTCAATTTTTTTTTATGTTTTTTTTTTCGAGTACTTAGATCACGTTAACATCTCTTCTTCTTTTTTATGTTGGGAAAAAATAGCATCAGCCCGAGGCATAAGAGATAATATTCACTATTTTCCATGTAAATTGTGTTTCGTATTGATTTTCACTATTTTCCATGATCATTGAAGAAAACCAGATAGTATTATGAATCTATATTGGTGGATTCAAAGTTACTCACACTGTAGACAAAAATAATCCAGACAAGATTGTTTAATTTTAAAAGTTTTAACTCCTGTTGATTGGAATCAAAATATTCTTACTAAAAAACAATTTTCACAGAGCTTTTATCCTCAAACATTTTCTTATCAAGATTACAAAAATGCTTCGTATACTCTTAAAATTACTTGGATTTTATCCTGGGATCACTCTATTTCTCAACCAGGACAACATCAGCTCTGTGGAAAAATCAAAATCAAAATCAAATGGTGGAAGAAATTCAATGCACATTACACTGTCCCCAGACAGCTGAAGGATGGTGGCCTTCTAAAAATCCTCAGTCCTGTGTTTCTCAAGAACAATCCATTCTTTTATATATATATATATATATCTCAGCTTGCACCATGTACTTCACCTAATGAGATGGCCCATGTAGTGCAAAAGATAGCTTCTTTAACAGGATCAATTCACTCTGGTTTAGACGAACAACTAGTTTTACTGACTGCTGTGGAAGTGACTTCTCTTTCTCTCAGCGCTCGTAGCAGCAAGATCCGGCTGCTAAAGGCTGTTTCGGGACCTGAAAGATTCTTCTTTATTAAAGTCCTTTGTCAACATCCTCTGCAAGATTCCTGTCAACTTTTCAACATCGACATAATTTTGCAGCTCAGATTCGGATTGAACCTGAATTAAATTCCATGGATTTCGAAAGAGTTCAAGTTCGAATTTCAAGAGAATTCGAGCCCGTCAATATATATATATATATTAGCAAAATTTACAATTATATTATTTTGACATGAAAAAACCATTTCTTATATCCCTTCACTGTTTGTACACTTCTTCCACCATTCCACCCAATAAAAAAGAAATTATTCTTATCTGGGTTTCCTATAAATAACAATTTCTAGACTTATCTCAATCTCTAATATAAAAGGAGAGTCAGATAATGTGGGTGGTGCCTCTTAACTATTACAGCCACCTTGATCATGGGACCCCATGCTTTGAACATGCAACAGTATTATAATAATGCTTGCAAGAATTATTATATTGACCTAAGAAAAAGAATTATAATATACTTCTACAGACATGTGATGACCAAACTTGGAGGAAATATTCATATAGCATGGAATATTAGGATTGAAACAGGTGGCATGGCTCTTGATGTTTGAGTGGAGACATCAGCAATGACACATCTTAGATCATAAAAAATTAAAAAATAAAAATAAAAAAGCTCATCCTGTGTGAATATAAAATTATGAGATTATTTAAGTGGATCATAGCTGTGGATTGAATACTAATTTGTGCATCACAAACCAGCAATGGCTTTGTGTATATCATTCATGCCCATACAGATATATAGATTAACACGGTGCCCGGTGAAGATGATAATGATTATAGTTTAAAATATTTGAAAATATATTAAAATAATATTTTTTATTTTATATAATTTTAAATAAAAACCCTATCTAAATGAGGACTGTATGCTCTCAAAATCATTGCTATGGTGAACGGTAATGGTAGGCCAACAAAGACCACTTATGGAGTGGTCATTGAAGAAAAGACATGGTCTAAGAAGGTGAAAAAGCACGTCGACATCTATTAAGTAAAGAATTTGAGGATAAAATTAGTCTAGTGATTGTTTTTAAAATATTTTTTATTTTAAAATATATTAAAATAATATTTTTTTTTATTTTTTAAAAGTTATTTTTAACATCAACATTTCAAAATGATCTGAAAACATAAAAAAAATATTAATTTAAAAAAAATAACTTTTTTTTTAAAAAAAAGCTTCCAAAACACAATACAAAACATTCCAAACATCAATCAAGAACAACTAGAGGGCAAGGTTGGATATCTCTAGCCATCCATGCAATAGGGCAAACGAACTGAGGTAGGCAGAGAGCCAAGAGAATGTCCAAAACTAATGAATCACCGAGCCAATCTAAAGCAAATCACGAGACCATATATTTTACCTCAAAAGCCTTTAGAAAGGAAGTTCTATGAGGTGCCAAGTAGCAGACACATGGAGATGAGAACAAATACAACAAAGTTAAAGCTTGAAAGCAAGAAAGAAAGAAGGAAAGGCGATACACTTTCGTTTTAGCACTAAAATAATGTAGAGGTGGAGTAGGAGGAATAAAGAATTCTCATGCTTTGTCGGCCATTTCTCTCTCACACATGCATGCATGCATGGATGCATACAGGCAAATTATTTGCAATACAAAATATATATAATTATGAATGGGCTATCTCTGAAACCAAGTAGGAAATATTTTGTTGATCATTACATAGAAGACTAAACAAAGTCTAAGCTTTCTGTTAATTCTTTATGATGATAAAAAGAAGCTGACATTTGTCGCATTACAATGCACTTCAAAGACTTAAAAACACGAAAACTTGAACCATTGATTTAATGTAGCCATGACTCTTTACACTCAAAACTAGAGATCTTCCTTGTAGGAAATTCTCTGTAAAGTTCAAAAAGTCCTCTACTTTCAGTTCCCAGAAGTCTGAGTTTGGTTTCCTGGGTTTGGTTCCTTCTTCTTAGAGGTATGTAGCTAGAGTCAATATTGCTTTTGGTTGTCTTTGTTTGTATCTGGGTAGCGTATGTTTTGGTCTTGTTTTCAGTAATAATTTGTTCTTCATGTGAATGCAACTCATTTCTATTTGACAGGCATGGAGAGAATATCATATAGCATGCTCACTGTATTTGTTATTTCCCTTTCGTTTCACCAGTCCATGGGGCTAAATGCTGAGGGAAAATACCTCTTGGATATAAAGAGTAGAATTGGTGACGCCTATAACCATCTTAGCAACTGGAATCCTAATGATTCCACTCCTTGTGGATGGAAAGGTGTGAATTGCACCAGTGATTACAATCAAGTAGTTTGGCGTCTTGATTTGAATTCAATGAATCTTTCCGGTTCTTTATCACCAAGTATAGGTGGATTGGTTCATCTGACACTTCTTAATGTTTCTTTTAATTTCTTGTCCAAAAATATACCTAGCGAGATTGGAAACTGTTCTAGTTTGGAGGTTCTTTATCTGGACAATAACCTTTTTGTAGGCCAGCTCCCTGTAGAATTAGCTAAGCTTTCCTGTTTGACAGATTTGAATATAGCCAACAACAGAATATCAGGGCCCCTTCCTGATCAGATAGGAAACCTTTCCTCTCTGTCACTATTGATTGCATATAGTAATAACATCACTGGTCCATTGCCTGCTTCTCTTGGCAACCTTAAGAACTTGAGGACTTTTAGGGCAGGGCAGAATTTGATATCGGGAAGCTTACCCTCAGAGATAGGTGGATGTGAGAGTTTGGAATATCTTGGTCTTGCACAAAATCAGTTAAGTGAAGAAATACCAAAAGAAATTGGAATGCTTCAGAATTTGACAGATTTGATCCTTTGGTCTAATCAGCTTTCTGGGTCTATTCCAGAGGAGCTGGGCAATTGCACCAATTTGGGGACCCTCGCTCTCTACCATAACAAACTTGAGGGGCCTATGCCCCAGGAACTTGGTAATCTTTTATTTCTCAGGAAGTTATACCTCTACGGAAATAACTTGAATGGAGCAATCCCAAAAGAAATTGGGAATCTATCTTTTGCAGTGGAGATTGACTTCTCCGAGAATGAGTTGACCGGAGAGATACCAATTGAGCTGACAAAGATATCTGGGCTGCAATTGCTGTATATTTTTGAGAACGAGCTTAACGGTGTCATACCAGATGAGCTCACAACTTTGGAAAACCTGACAAAGCTTGACCTCTCCATCAATTATCTCTCTGGTACTATTCCTATGGGGTTCCAGCATATGAAGCAACTGGTTATGTTGCAGCTCTTCAACAACTCACTGGGTGGCATCATTCCTCAAGCACTTGGAGTCTACAGCAAACTTTGGGTGGTTGACTTGTCAAATAACCACTTAACAGGAGAAATCCCGCGGCATCTTTGCAGAAATGAAAACCTGATTTTACTGAACCTGGGGTCAAACAATCTCACAGGTTATATCCCAACTGGGGTCACAAATTGCAAGCCACTGGTGCAACTTCATCTTGCTGCAAATGGCCTTGTGGGGAGTTTCCCGTCGGGTTTGTGTAAGATGGTGAACCTCTCAAGTTTTGAATTGGATCAGAACAAGTTCACTGGGCCAATTCCTCCAGAGATAGGTCAATGTCATGTTTTGAAAAGGCTGCATCTCTCAGGTAACTATTTTAATGGTGAATTGCCAAGACAGATAGGCAAACTCTCTCAGCTGGTGATTTTTAATGTCTCATCGAATTTTCTCACCGGAGTGATACCAGCAGAGATTTTTAGCTGCAAGATGCTTCAACGGCTTGATCTCACCAGGAATAGTTTTGTTGGTGCTATACCAAGTGAGATAGGAGCCCTTTCCCAACTCGAGATTCTCATGCTTTCAGAGAATCAACTTTCTGGGAATATACCTGTGGAAGTAGGAAATTTGTCGCGTTTAACTTACTTGCAAATGGGAGGCAACTTATTTTCCGGTGAGATACCAGTTACATTAGGTGGCATTTTGAGCTTGCAGATTGCACTGAATCTTAGTTACAACAATCTCTCTGGGCCAATCCCCACAGAGCTTGGGAATCTTGTGTTGCTGGAATTTCTGCTGCTCAACAACAATCATTTGAGTGGTGAAATCCCAGGCTCCTTTGAGAAATTATCTAGCTTGCTTGGATGCAACTTTTCTAACAATGACTTAACAGGGCCCTTACCTTCCCTGTCACTCTTTCAAAAGACAGGCATCGGCAGCTTTTTTGGGAACAAGGGGCTTTGTGGTGGACCTTTTGGCAATTGTAATGGATCTCCATCTTTTTCGTCTAATCCCTCAGATGCTGAAGGGAGAAGCCTTCGTATAGGGAAAATCATAGCTATTATTTCAGCAGTCATTGGTGGGATTTCTCTCATTTTAATTTTAGTCATTGTATACTTCATGAGACGTCCTGTCGATATGGTCGCTCCTTTGCAAGATCAATCATCCTCTTCTCCCATTTCAGACATTTACTTTTCCCCCAAGGATGAATTCACTTTCCAGGACTTAGTTGTGGCCACTGAGAATTTTGATGATAGCTTCGTTATAGGAAGAGGAGCCTGTGGAACTGTATATAGGGCAGACTTGCCATGTGGTCGTATCATTGCAGTTAAAAGGCTAGCATCTAACAGGGAGGGAAGCAATATTGACAATAGTTTCCGTGCTGAAATTCAGACTTTGGGAAATATCAGGCATCGGAATATTGTGAAGCTGTATGGTTTCTGCTACCACCAGGGTTCCAACCTCCTTCTTTATGAATACTTAGCAAAGGGTAGCTTGGGAGAATTGCTCCATGGATCACCCTCTAGTCTTGATTGGCGGACAAGATTCAAGATTGCCCTCGGCTCTGCTCACGGTCTTGCTTATTTGCATCATGATTGCAAGCCTCGAATATTTCATCGTGACATAAAGTCTAATAACATTCTGCTTGATGAAAAATTTGACGCTCGTGTTGGGGACTTTGGACTAGCTAAGGTGATTGACATGCCACATTCAAAATCAATGTCTGCAGTTGCTGGTTCTTATGGCTATATTGCCCCTGGTAAGCTATCCCAAGTTCTTTTATTCATGATGCTTCTGCATTTCCTGGTAAGCTATCCTAAGTTCTTTTATTCATGATGCTTCTGCATTTCCTGTCTTAAATCTAACTGTCAGTTTTTTAACTGTACTATCAAAGTGCTGTCAAGCCATTTCTCCATTCCTACTGATACCCTTTCTGAGAAAATTGCTATTGCACTGGGAGCTAGAGCAAATGAATAATGCATGGGTTGCCTTATTTATCAACATATTAAAAGCTAGAGCTTCTAACTGATATTTCTAAATTTTAACTTGTGAGTTTCAAAAATTCAGCAAGGAACACCGTTGTTTCGGAGTGA
>Ga0307513_10001210_pt1 | contig 37454 bp, 33 predicted proteins | sample 15_EM_MG_FD_202174 | JGI IMG/M metagenome (GOLD analysis project Ga0307513, IMG submission 202174) | Populus trichocarpa ectomycorrhiza microbial communities from riparian zone in the Pacific Northwest, United States - 15_EM | ecosystem: Host-associated > Plants > Roots > Unclassified | place... | reverse complement strand
GAGACCACGTGCTGAGCCTCCTTCAGGCCTGCCAGGCCAGGCAATTGTGCAAGCGGCGCTTGCACAATTGGCGGGCGAGGAAGTTGTGCAACGCCGCGTTGCACAAAATGGCCGAGCCGGGACGGAATTGGTCTCGCGGTATGACCCGACGCCGGGGTTGCCCGACGCCGGGGTCATCTGCCGCGATCAAGCGCCCGCCACCCAACGACTATTGTCGGCATGCCGCGACTATAGTCGGCACATGACGATGATAGTCGCGGTAGGGTAGGGCGAGATGGACCTGTCGAACCCTCTTGCCGTCATCACCCCGAGCTTGGACGCCGCTGTGCTCCAGGCGCTGGCAGCAACGACTGGCTTGTCCACCGGTGCCCACGTGCACCGAATGGCGGGAACGGGGAGCGCGGACGGCGTCAGGAAGGTGCTGGCCCGACTCGTGCTGCAGGGCATCGTGCTGGCCGACGAACACAGCCATGCGACCTTGTACCGCTTGAACCGGGATCACGTGGCGGCAGGACCGATTCTGGCACTGACCCGGCTACGTACTCAGATTCTGAGCAACATCACCAGCTCAATCGATGGCTGGTCCGTACCGCCCGTTCACGCGAGTATCTTCGGGTCGTTCGCCCGAGGAGACGCCGACGCCGCCAGCGACATCGATGTTCTGCTCGTGAGCGATCTTGAGACACCCGGTCTGGAAACACCCGGAGAGCAGACCGAGACTTGGCGCAGGCAGGCCGACCAACTGGCCGCCGACGTCCGACGCTGGACCGGAAACGACGCCCATGTCGTCAACGTCATGCGGAACCAGTTGGAACGCATGACCAGGAACCATGATCCATTGATCGACTCTTGGCGAGCTGACCATGTTCACCTCGCCGGACAGAGATTGCTAGACCTGCTGCGCAACAGTTGATTTCGCGGACCGCAACCAGAAAGGGAGTTCAGCGAGCCCGCGCCCAGTTACCCGTACCGTCCCATGCACACCCGGTCAAGCCAGAACTCGCTTGGATCAGGCTCGGGCTTTCATCGATGTAGCGGACATGGTTTTGCAGGAACCAGCCGCCCAGTCCGAGACGCATGTAGCCGGCGCCTTGGCCGTACTGGCCGCGATCGCCGCGACAGACTCGATCTGCGGGACGAAACTCAGGCGTTACGCCCGCGGACCGGACCACGCTCGGGCCGTCGCTCTACTGGAAACGGTCGACCTGCCGGATCAGGCGCTGCCCGCCAAACTCCGTCGGATACTGGCCGCCAAGGACAACGCGCACTACTCCCCGGAACTGATGACCAAGTCCGAGGCACGGGCTCTGGTAAATAACGCTCGCAAGCTGGTTGACGCCGCGTCCACCCTCTGAGGTGCGCGGTATCAACGGGACCGAAGAATGTCGGTGGGGGCGTTTAGGGTCGCTGGCGTGACCACATCTGATCCTCAGCGCATCCCCCAGCGCAGCAGCATGCCCGCGAAGGGCAAGGGCAAGGCCGGGCGCGAGAGCATCGCCTACCGCTGCGTCGAATGCGGCTGGGCGGCCGCGAAATGGGTGGGCCGGTGCAACGAGTGCCAGGCCTGGGGCACGGTGCAGGAGGTGGCTCCACCCACCGCCGGAGTGACCAAGGCCCGGTCGGTGACCCAGCCGGCCCGGCCGATCGCCGAGGTGGATACCGAGTCCGCCATCACCTGGTCCACCGGGGTGGACGAGCTCGACCGAGTACTGGGCGGCGGCATCGTCAGCGGCGCCGTTGTGCTGCTGGCCGGTGAGCCGGGGGTCGGCAAGTCGACCCTGCTGCTGGACGTTGCCTCCCGCGCCGCGCAGCACTCGCGAACTGTGCTGTACATCACTGGAGAGGAGTCGGCCAGCCAGGTCCGGCTCCGGGCCGAGCGGATCGGCGCGCTCCGGCCCCGGCTGCTGCTCGCGGCGGAGACCGATCTGGCCACCGTGCTGGGGCACGTTGAGCAGATCTCCCCCGACCTGCTGGTGGTCGACTCGGTGCAGACGATCGCGAGCGAGGCGGTGGACAGTTCGGCCGGCAGCGTGTCCCAGGTCCGTGAGGTCGCGGCGTCCCTGATCCGGGTGGCCAAGGAGCGCGGGATGGCAACCGTGCTGGTCGGCCACGTCACCAAGGACGGTGGGATCGCCGGTCCCCGGGTCCTGGAGCATTTGGTGGACGTCGTCTGCCAGTTCGAGGGCGACCGGCACTCCCGGCTGCGCCTGCTCCGGGCGGTGAAGAACCGCTACGGCCCCACCGATGAGGTCGGCTGCTTCGACCTGTCCGAGGTCGGCATCGTCGGGCTCAGCGATCCGAGCGGGCTGTTCCTGTCCCGGCACGCGCACCCGGTGGCCGGTACCTGCGTCTCGGTCACCCTGGAGGGACGTCGGCCGTTGGTCACCGAGGTGCAGGCGCTGGTCGCGCCGACCCAGTCCAACAATCCGCGGCGAGCGACATCCGGCCTGGACAGCAGTCGGGTGGCGATGGTGCTGGCGGTCTTGGAACGTCGCGCCGGTACCCGGCTGGCCAGTAATGACGTCTATGTCTCAACGGTCGGAGGGGTCCGGCTCACCGAACCGGCCTGCGACCTGGCGGTGGCCTTGGCCGTGGCCGGCGCCGCGATCGATCGGCCATTGGCGGCCGGGACGATCGCCATCGGCGAGGTCGGTTTGGCGGGCGAGGTTCGGCAGGTGGCCGGTGTCGGGCGCCGGTTGTCCGAGGCGGCGCGGCTCGGTTTCACCGTGGCCTTCGTCCCGGCCGGGTCGACCGACTCGGTTCCGGCCCCGGACGGCATGCTTGTCTACGAGGTGCCCGATGTCCTGACCGCGCTCAGCAGAGCCGCTTTCCCGTTGGTCGGCTAAGGAGAGACGCCTAAATGCGACACGCCGAGACGAGCGGGACACGTCCGTGAGTGCACGAATGATGACCGGGGTGTCACGCGTGCCAGATAGACTCCCCTTCGTGGTATCCGATCGGACTCCAGAGGACCTCCTGCGCGACACCCTTGCCGCGGTGGCTCCAGGCACCACTTTGCGCGATGGCCTGGAGCGGATTCTGCGCGGCCGGACCGGGGCTTTGATCGTGCTCGGTTTCGACACCACGGTCGAGCAGGTCTCTACCGGTGGCTTCATTCTCGACGTCGAGTTCTCCGCCACCCGGCTGCGGGAACTGGCCAAAATGGACGGCGCGATCGTCACCGATCAAGACGTCACGAAGATTCTTCGGGCCGCCGTCCAACTGGTTCCGGACTCGTCCATCGAGACCAGCGAGTCCGGCACCCGACACCGCACCGCGGAACGAGTTGCCAAGCAGACCGGCTATCCGGTCGTTTCGGTCAGCCAGTCGATGCGGATCATCGCCCTCTACGTCGCCGGAATGCGTTACGTGCTGGAGGGTTCCGACGCGATCCTGGCAAAGGCCAACCAGGCGCTGGCAACCCTGGAGCGGTACAAGGCCCGGCTCGACGAGGTGACCAGCACGCTCTCGGCGCTGGAGATCGAAGACCTGGTAACCGTTCGGGACGTCTCGATTGTGATCCAGCGGCTGGAAATGGTCCGCCGGATCTCCGAGGAGATCGCGCACTACGTGGTCGAGCTCGGTACCGACGGGCGACTGCTCTCGCTGCAGTTGGACGAGCTGATCGGCGGCGTGAGCCCGGACCGCGACCTGGTGATCCGGGACTACCTGGAGAGCACTCGGCGGGAACGGCCGATGCCGGAGGTGGTCGGGGCGCTCGCCGAGATCCCGTCCGGCGACCTGGTCGACCTCGGGCTGGTGGCCCGGGTGCTCGGCTTCGTCCAGGGTGCGGACGCTCTCGATGCATCGATCAGCCCCAAGGGCTACCGCCTGCTCACCAAGGTCCCCCGGCTTCCGGGCGCGATCGTTGAGCGGCTGGTTGATCACTTCGGCGACCTGCAGAAGCTGCTCGCAGCCAACCTCGACGACCTGATGCTGGTCGAGGGCGTCGGTGACCAGCGAGCCCGGGCGGTCCGCGAAGGGCTTTCCCGGCTGGCCGAGTCCAGCATCCTGGAGCGGTACATCTGACCGGCAAGCCGACCACCGTGACTTCGATGACCGCTGACGACGAACTGGCCGTTGAGCACGAACTGCACGGGCCGGTGCTTGCCTGGTACGAGGCTGAGGCCCGAGATCTGCCCTGGCGGGAGCCCGACTGTCCGGCCTGGCACGTCCTGATCAGCGAGGTGATGCTGCAGCAGACGCCGGTCGCCCGGGTCTTGCCGGTCTGGCAGGAATGGGTCAGGCGCTGGCCCACCCCGGCCGACCTCGCCTCGGTATCCGCCGGTGAAGCGATCCGCGACTGGGGGCGGCTCGGCTATCCGCGTCGGGCACTGCGGCTGCACGAGGCCGCCCGGGCGATCGTCGACCGGCACCACGGCCAGGTCCCGAGCGATCATGCCGAGCTGCTCGCACTGCCCGGTATCGGGACCTACACCGCTGCCGCGGTCGCGAGTTTCGCCTTCGGCCAACGACACGCCGTTGTCGACACCAACGTCCGACGCGTCTTCGCCCGGACCATCAGCGGCGATGCACAGGCCGCGCCCGCGCTGACCGTGGCCGAGAGCCGGCTCGCGGCGAGCCTGTTGCCGGACCTGCCGAGCCGGGCCGCGCGCTGGGGCGTGGCCGTGATGGAGCTGGGCGCGCTGATCTGTACGGCCCGGGCGCCGCGCTGCGAGAGCTGTCCGGTCAGTTCGCGATGCCGTTGGCAGTTGACCGGAGCGCCGCCGCACACCGGACCGGTTCGCCGAGGGCAGGCCTGGTCCGGCACCGACCGGCAGATCCGGGGCGCCATCCTGGCCGTGCTGCGGTCTGCCCCGACTCCGGTGGACGGCGCGACTCTGGTCGATGAAGTACCGAATTCCGCGCTGCGAGACGAGTTTCAGCGCGCCCGCTGCCTTGACGGGTTGGTCGCAGACGGCCTCGTCGAGCCGCTGCCAGGCGATCGGTACCAGCTGCCCGGTTAGCGCCGGCCGTGGGACACGGTCGTGGGACCTAGCGAGCGCGATCCGGTGAGCGTTGAGCGCGGCCTGGATACTTTCGTTTGTACCCACGATCGTGGATATGAAAAGGAAGGATGTCTGGTCGGCGAGGCTGGTCCGATCGGGCATTCCAGTGGGGCGCATGGGGGCACGATCAGGCTTTCGCCGGTAATCTCCCGGATGTGCCGAGAGACGAAACGGACGACCCAGCCGAAGGTCCGTCCGAGTCGACGAAGAGTCAACCCGCTGGGGCCGGAGTCGAGACCGCCGCTCCGGTAACCGAAGCCGACTCTGAGTCCGAGGCCAACCCGGAGATCGAGGCCATCGCGGAGCCCGAGGCTGGCGCAAGGCCCGAGACCGACCCAGAACCCGAGGCCGACTCAGAGCCCGAGACCGACTCACAAGTTGAGGCCGGTCCAGAAGCTGAGGTTGTCTCAGAGCCCGAGGCTGAGGCAGACCGCAAGGCCGACTCAGAACCCGAGGTTGTCTCAGAACTCGAAGCCGACTCAGAGCCCGAAGCCGACTCAGAGCCCGAAGCCGACTCAGAGCCGGAGGCCGAATCGGTGTCGCCGGTGGTTGAGCTGACCGGCGTGAACATGGAGGTCAGCGTCCGGCCCCGGCCCAAGTGGTGGTTGCTCCGGGGGCGGAAGCAGCAGGTCAAGGTGCTGGACGAGGTCTCGTTCACGATCGCGGCCGGCGAGGCGGTCGGCTACGTCGGCGTGGCCGGCGCCGGAAAGAGCGCTCTGGTCGAACTGATCAGCGGGGCAATCGCGGCCTCCGGCGGAAAGGCCCAGATCTGCGGGCTGAACCCGGACGCCGAACGCGGAGAGCTCGCGCGCCGGATCGGCGTCGTCTCGAGCAACCACTCGCAGCTGTGGCAGAACCTGACCCTGGACGATTCGCTGCGGATCCTGGCCGGCGCTCACCATCTGCCTGAGGACCGCTGGCTCGCGCGCCGGGCCGAACTGGTGGAGCGCTTGGGCCTGGCGGCGTTCATCTCTCGGCCGGCCGACCAGCTCTCGCCCAGCCGACGGATCCGCGGCGAGCTCGCGGCGGCCTTGATCCACGACCCGGACCTGCTGATTCTGGACGAGCCGACGGTCGGGCTGGATGTGGTCAGCAAAGAGCAGGTGCGCACCTTCCTGCGCCAGGAGAACCGGCTGCACGGCCGAAGCCTGCTGCTCACCACCGTTGATCTCGCCGATGTGGAAGACGTCTGTCACCGGGTACTGGTGGTTGACCATGGGCGACTGGTGCACGACGGCGACCTGCGGAGCCTGATCAGCCGGGCCGGGGTGCAGCGGACGCTGGTAGTGGATCTCACCGACCCGGGCCGACTGCTGGACGACGTGCCCGGCGCCAAACTGATCTCGGTCGAGGCCGGTGGCCTTCGGCAGCGGCTGAACTTCAACCCGGGCAGCATCCCGTCGGCCCAGATCCTGGCCGACGTCGCGGCCCGGGTCGGCATCCGGCACCTGATCCTCGAGGAGCCCGACCTGGAGGACCTGATCCACCGCCTCTGAGCGGTCAGAGCTTGCGGAGCATGCGGGTATTGCCCAAAGTGTTCGGCTTCACCCGGGCCAGGTCGAGGAACTCGGCCACGCCCTCGTCCCCGGAGCGCAACAATTCGGCGTAGACCTCCGGTTGAACCGGCGTCCCCTCGATTTCCTGAAAACCGTGACGGGAGAAGAACTCCACTTCAAAGGTGAGGCAGAACAGCCGAGAAACCCCAAGCCGCTCGGCCTGCCCCAGCAACTCCTCCAGCAGGGCGTGTCCGACGCCGCGCCCCTGCCAGGCCGGGTCGACCGCAAGTGTGCGGATCTCGGCCAGATCCTCCCAGAGCACGTGCAGCGCACCGCAGCCAATCACCCGGTCCGACTGGTCGACCGCGACCCGGAACTCCTGGACATTCTCGTAGTAGGTGACGGTTTCCTTGTGCAGCAGGCGACGGTTGTCGGCGAAGCCCGCGACGATCCGGGCGATCTTCGGGACGTCGGGGGTGCGGGCCGGCCGGACGGCGAACGCGGTGAGGTCGGCGAGTTCAGGCATCGAACGATCCTTTCACGCGTGGCGGCCGCAGCAGGGCTTACCCTCGGATCCATGCCGAATCCCGTCATTATCATCGTCGGCGCCGGTCCCGGTGTCGGGGCAGCGACTGCCCGCAAGTTCGCCGCCGCCGGCTACGACATCGGGCTACTGGCCCGCAACGCCAAGCGGCTCGAGGAGTTCGCGAACGAATTGGAGAAGGCCGGCGCGAATGTCGGCTGGGCCGCGGTGGACATCGCCGACCCGGTGGCCCTGGACGCGACGCTGCGCCGGATGACCGACCAGACCGGCCGGGTGGATGTGCTGGTGCATAACGTGTCGGCCTTCCGGCCTGTCCGGGCGACCGAGCTGACCGTCGAGGAACTACTCGCCGATCTCGGGGTCGGGGCGGCAAGCCTGCTGACCGCCGTCCAGGCCGTGTTACCGATCCTGCGTGAACAGCGCACCGGCACGATCATCGCCACCGGCAGCGGTGCGGCCGACCACCCGAACGTCGAGGCAGCAAGCCTGGGCATGCAAAAGGCCGCACTGCGCAACCTGATCCAGGTGCTTGCCGCAGAGCTCTCCGGTGACGGGATCCACGTCGCGACCTTGACCGTGCGCGGCAGCATCGCCGACGGCACGCCGTTCTCTGCGGACAACATCGCCGAGGTCTTCGCCGGCCTGGTCGCCGAAACCAGCACCGATCAGGCCAACTGGCACACCCTGTTGAACCTGACGAAGGACGGCGTCAGCCAGCTGACCCAGTCCGGCGTCGTTCAGTAAGCCCCAAAGAGCACACACCCAGCCGGACCGATGGCCTACTCGGTCCGGCTGGGTGCGGTCTGGCTGGATGCGTTCCGGCTACCCGATCACTGAGGTCTCGGCCCGGACTGGGCGAGCGCCGCGGCATCCTTGTCGAGCTGGGCATGGCCGACCGGTGTGGTGGGGTCCTCGTCGTCATCCAGCATGTCCGATTCGTCGAACGGGAACGCTCCGCTGAGCACCAGATCGGAGCGGGCCTTGTCGAACTCTCCGGTCCAGGTGCCGACCAGCACGGTCGCCACCGCATTCCCGGCGAAGTTGGTCAGCGCCCGGGCCTCGGACATGAATCGGTCGATGCCGACGATCAGGCCGACACCGTCGACCAGGTCCGGCCGGTGCGACTGCAGGCCACCGGCCAGGGTCGCCAGGCCGGCACCGGTGACTCCGGCTGCTCCCTTGGAAGCAATCACCATGAACAGCAGCAGCGAGATCTGCTCACCGATGCTCAGCGGCTTGTCGAGCGCCTCACCGATGAACAGCGAGGACATCGTCAGATAGATGGCGGTGCCGTCGAGGTTGAACGAGTACCCGGTCGGGACGGTGATACCAACCACCGACCGAGAGACCCCGAAGTGCTCCATCTTCGCGATCAGCCGGGGCAGCGCGGACTCGGACGACGAGGTGGACAGGATCAACAGGAACTCCCGGCCCAGGTAGCGGAAGAGGCCCAAGATGCTCACCCCGCTAACCGCTCGAAGCAGCGGGCCGAGGATCAGGAAGACGAAGATCGCGCAGGTCAGGTAGAAGGCGATCATGATCTGCCCGAGGCTCTTCACGCCCTCCCAGCCGGTCGCGTCGACCACCGCCGCTATCGCCCCGAAGGCACCGATCGGCGCCAGCCACATGATCATCACCAGGATTTTGAAGACCAGCTTCTGTGCGTATCCGACGGCCAGCAGAATCGGCTCGCCTGAGGCTCCCATCGCCTGCACGGCGAAGCCGACGAGCAGGGCGACCAGCAGCGCCTGCAGCACTTCGCCCTCCGTCAGCGCCGACACCAGCGTGGTCGGGATGATCCCGAGCAGGAAGTCGATGGTGCCGCCCTCGGCATCACCTGCCGCCTTCTCACCGGAACCGGCCAGATTGCTGAGGTCGAGCCCGGAACCGGGGTGCAGCAGGTTGCCGACAATCAGCCCGATCGTCAGCGCCACCGTGGACATGGTCAGGAAGTATCCGAGCGCCAGCCCGCCGACCTTGCCGACCTTGGCCACCTGCCGGACCGATCCGACGCCGAGCACGATGGTGCAGAAGATCACCGGGCTGATCATCATCCGGATCAGGGCGATGAAGCCGTCCCCCAGTGGTTTCAGCTCCTTGCCAAAGCCGTCCGGAGCCAGGGCGCCGACCAAGGCGCCCGCGACGACGGCCACGATCACCGCGACGTACAGATAGTGCGTCCGGTCTCGGGACGCCGGTGGCTGCCCCGGCCCGCCGGGCGGGGGCGGTGGCGGTGTGGATCCGGCCGAGCCGGGGTTGAGCGTTGCTGACATGGCTGCCTCCTCGTCTTCGGGTGAGGCCTGGCGTGATCGAGTGTGATCTGGGACTCACCTTGAGGTTGCCTGGGTTGCGATGCGAGGTCACGCTTGTGTTCATTACGTCCGCGGCCGGAGGCACACTGTGCGCATGCGGTACGACCCGAGACGCTGGAGTCTCGCCCGTCAGGTATTGGCGCTGCTCACGGCCGCGATGATCGTGGTCGTTGCCGCGGCAGTGCTGGCTGCCTATTTTCAGGCCGGCCGATCCGCGTATGACGCGGCGCGGAAAGAGGTGATGTCGGTCGCCCAGACGGTGGCGGCGTCACCGACCGTGGGCGAGGCGTTGTCCGGCCCGAACCCGACCGCCGCGCTGCAGCCGTATGCCCATCAAGTCCAGATCGGCACCGGCACCAATTTTGTCGTGATCATGAATCCGAAGGGCATCCGGTACACCCACCCCGATCCGCGCCAGATCGGTGGCCAGTTCATCGGGCACATCCAGCCCGCGCTGGACGGCACCGCTTTCACCGAGACCTACACCGGCACCCTCGGACCGTCGGTCCGGGCGGTCGTCCCGGTCCGGCAAGATGGCCGAACGATCGGCCTGGTCGCGGTCGGGATCACCCTGGACAGCGTGAGTCGCACCCTCGCCCGGCAGGTTCCGGCGCTGGTCATCGCGGGCCTGGTGGTCTTCGCGGCCTCCTCGATCGGCGCCTGGCTGTTGAGCCGTCGGCTGCGTCGGCAGACCCATGGGCTCGGGCCGGAGGAGCTCAGCAGGCTGTACGAGTTCTACGACGCCGTGCTGCACGCCGTCCGGGAGGGCCTGCTGCTGCTCGATCGCGGCGGCCGACTGCGGCTGGTCAACGACGAAGGACAGCGGCTGCTCGGGCTCCCGGACGATGCGATCGGCCGGCCGGTGCGAGAGCTCGGGCTTCCGGCGGACGTCCTGGACGCATTGCTGGACGACGGGGAGCGGGTGGACGACGTCCGGCTGAGCGACGATCGGGTGCTGGTGGTCAGCCGGATGCCGGCCCGCTGGCGGGGACGGGAGCTCGGCAGTGTGGTGACGCTGCGGGATCACACCGACCTGCTGGCGCTGTCCGGTGAGCTCGACTCGGTCCGCGGCTTCGCCGAGTCCCTGCGGTCGCAGGCGCACGAGGCCGCGAACCGGCTGCACGCCGTGATCGCGCTGATCGAGCTCGGCCACACCGAGCGCGCATTGGAGTTCGCCACCGCCGAGTTGCGGGAGGTGCAGTCGCTCACCGACCACGTGATCGGGGCAGTGCACGAACCGGTCCTGGCTGCCCTGCTGCTGGGCAAGGCGGCCGAGGCGAACGAGCGCGGGGTGGAGCTGTCGCTGGCCGAGGATCTGTACCTACCGGACGCCGGGATCGATGGCCGCGACCTGGTGACGATCGTCGGCAACTTGATCGACAACGCGATCGACGCGGCTGCCGCAGCCACCGGCCAGCGCTCGGTCCGGTTCGGCGCCTGGGTCGATCCGGACTCCGGGATGTTGTTGCTGCAGGTCGCCGACACCGGAACCGGGATCAACCCGGCGGATGTCGGTCAAGTCTTCGACCGGGGCTGGTCGACCAAGCCGGGAAGGAACGGCACCGGTGGCCGAGGGCTCGGCCTGGCTCTGGTCCGGCAGTCGGTGGAACGGCACGGCGGCACGGTCGAGATCATTACGGACGCAGAGATCGCGGACGGCGCGGTCTTCCTGGTCCGATTGCCGCTCCCCTCGCCGCCCCAGCCGGCCCTGTCCACCTCGGCATCCACTGCCCTGCCGGCCGAGGTGTTGCCGTGAGCGCGGAAGCGATCCGGGTGCTCGTGGTGGAGGACGACCCGATCACCGCCCGAGCACATGCCGCCTACGTCGCCCGGGTGCCCGGGTTCTGCGTCGTGGCCACCGTGATGACCGGCACCGATGCGCTCCACCACCTCTCGCACCCGGGCACCGACCTGGTACTGCTGGACCTGAACCTGCCGGACATGCACGGAATGGACGTTTGTCGGGCGCTGCGGGCGGCCGGTAGGCGGGTCGATGTGATCGCGGTGACCTCAGCCCGCGATCTGGCAATGGTGCGCTCCGCGGTCAGCCAAGGCGTGGTGCAGTACCTGCTCAAACCGTTCGTCTTCGCCACCCTGCGGGAACGGCTGGAGCGCTATGCGGCGTACCGGCAGGAGCTGAACCGGGACATCGGCACCGTCGCCGGGCAGCACGAGGTGGACCGCTTGCTCGGCGGAGTGGGCGGGTTGCGGAACCCGACCGAGGATCGCTTGCCGAAGGGGATGAGCCGGGACTCGCTGGAGACGACGATCACCCGGCTGCGCGAGGCCCCGAGTGCGCTGTCCGCGGCCGAGGCGGCCGGGCAGGTGGGAATGTCGCGGGTCAGTGCCCGGCGATACCTGGAGTACCTCTGCGACGTCGGGCTGGCCACCAGGACGTCGCGCTACGGCGGCACCGGCCGACCGGAGATCGAGTACAGCTGGCGCGGCTGATCAAGCACTTCTGGCGCGGCTGATCAAGCACTTCTGGCGCGGCTGATCAAGCGCTTCTCGCCGGGCGCCTGGGGAACCGGGCAGCTAAGCGAAACCGAGTGGGTGGGGGAAACGAGCGAGAGGGCCGGAACCCTGACGGATTCCGGCCCTCTCGGGGCGTTCTTACTGCTTAGCTCGCGACGTCGTCACCTGCGGTGACCGGCGGCGGCGAGCCCTTTTCCAGACTGGTCGTGGTCGGAGCCAGGTCCGGGATGGCACTGCTCTTGGAAGCGCCGTGGAAGCTGAACCGAGTGTTCTCGCCGGTGCCCTCGGCGTCGACCAGAACGATCTGGCCGGCCTTGAGCTCGCCGTAAAGAATCTTCTCGGACAGCGAGTCCTCGATCTCGCGCTGGATTGCACGGCGCAGCGGCCGGGCTCCCAGCACGGGGTCGTAACCCTTGGTCGCCAGGGCGACCTTGGCAGCCGGGGTGAGCTCGATGCCCATGTCCCGGTCCTTGAGCCGCTCGTCCACCTTCGCGATCATCAGGTCGACGATCTCGATGATCTCGTCCTGCGACAGCTGCGGGAAGACGATGGTGTCGTCCACGCGGTTGAGGAACTCGGGCCGGAAGTGCTGCTTGAGCTCTTCGTTGACCTTGTTCTTCATCCGCTCGTAGCCGGTCTTCGTGTCGTTGCCGGACTGGAAGCCCATCTGCAGACCCTTGGCGATGTCCCTGGTGCCCAGGTTCGTCGTCATGATGATCACAGTGTTCTTGAAGTCCACGGATCGACCCTGGCTGTCGGTCAGGCGACCGTCCTCCAGGATCTGCAGCAACGAGTTGAAGATGTCCGGGTGGGCCTTTTCGACCTCGTCGAACAGCACGACCGAGAACGGCTTGCGCCGCACCTTCTCGGTCAGCTGGCCGCCCTCCTCGTACCCGACGTAGCCGGGAGGAGAACCGAACAACCGGGAGACGGTGTGCTTCTCGGAGAACTCGCTCATGTCGAGCTGGATCAGCGAGTTCTCGTCGCCGAACAGGAACTCGGCGAGCGCCTTGGCCAGCTCGGTCTTACCCACGCCGGTGGGACCGGCGAAGATGAACGAACCGCCCGGACGCTTCGGGTCCTTCAGACCGGCCCGGGTACGCCGGATGGCCTGGGACAGAGCCCGAATTGCGTCGTTTTGGCCGATGATCCGCTTGTGCAGCTCATCTTCCATCCGCAGCAGCCGCGAGGACTCCTCCTCGGTGAGCTTGAAGACCGGGATTCCGGTGGCCGTCGCCAGAACTTCGGCGATCAGCTCCTCGTCCACCTCGGCGACGACGTCCATGTCGCCGGCCTTCCACTGCTTCTCCCGCTCGGCCTTCGCCGCCAGCAGCTTCTTCTCGGTGTCGCGCAGGGCGGCAGCCTTCTCGAAGTCCTGAGCGTCGATGGCGGATTCCTTGTCCCGCCGGGTCTGCGCGATCTTCTCGTCGAACTCACGCAGGTCCGGTGGAGCAGTCATCCGGCGGATCCGCAGGCGCGCGCCGGCCTCGTCGATCAGGTCGATCGCCTTGTCCGGCAGGAACCGGTCGTTCACGTACCGATCGGCCAGGGTCGCCGCGGCGACCAGTGCGCCGTCCGTGATCGACACCCGGTGGTGCGCCTCGTAACGATCGCGGAGCCCCTTGAGGATCTCGATCGTGTGCGCGAGCGAAGGCTCCTGCACCTGTACCGGCTGGAACCGACGCTCCAGTGCGGCGTCCTTCTCGATGTGCTTGCGGTACTCGTCCAACGTGGTCGCACCGATGGTCTGGAGCTCACCACGGGCCAGCATCGGCTTCAGGATGCTGGCGGCGTCGATCGCGCCTTCGGCGGCACCGGCCCCGACGAGGGTGTGGATCTCGTCGATGAACAGGATGATGTCGCCGCGGGTGCGGATCTCCTTGAGGACCTTCTTCAGCCGCTCCTCGAAGTCACCGCGGTACCGGGAGCCGGCGACCAAGGCACCGAGGTCAAGCGTGTAGAGCTGCTTGTCCTTCAGCGTCTCGGGCACCTCGCCCTTGATGATCGCCTGCGAGAGCCCCTCGACGACGGCGGTCTTACCGACGCCGGGCTCACCGATCAGTACCGGGTTGTTCTTGGTCCGGCGGGACAGGACCTGCATGACCCGCTCGATCTCCTTCTCACGGCCGATCACGGGGTCGAGCTTGCCTTCCCGTGCCGCCTGCGTGAGGTTGCGACCGAACTGATCAAGCACGAGCGAACCGGACGGGGTGCCCTCTGCGGGACCGCCGGCGCTCGCGGGCTCCTTGCCCTGGTAGCCCGACAGCAGCTGGATGACCTGCTGACGGACGCGGTTGAGGTCGGCACCCAGCTTGACCAGCACCTGGGCAGCGACTCCCTCACCCTCGCGGATGAGGCCGAGCAGGATGTGCTCGGTTCCGATGTAGTTGTGCCCGAGCTGCAGAGCCTCGCGAAGCGAGAGCTCAAGGACCTTCTTGGCCCGGGGAGTGAAGGGGATGTGGCCGGAGGGGGCCTGCTGTCCTTGTCCAATGATCTCTTGTACCTGCTCGCGGACAGCGTCGAGCGAGATACCGAGGGACTCGAGCGCCTTGGCTGCGACTCCCTCACCCTCATGGATCAGACCCAGCAGGATGTGCTCGGTACCGATGTAGTTGTGGTTGAGCATCCTGGCCTCCTCCTGGGCCAGGACAACGACACGGCGGGCGCGGTCGGTGAACCTCTCGAACATCTGCGCTCCTCGTGCGGTCAGGGGGGAGAGACGACAATCTCACTGACCTTATCGATGCTATCTGCGGCTACGGAAAGAAACACCCTGCAATCTCAGAGTGAGACCGTTCCGACACCCGTGCATCGGCCAACGGAGCTGCAACCTTGCGTGTTCCGGGCTGGTCGCTCCTGAGCAGGATGTTCGCTGACGGCGGACAGCCAGACCCCTCTCGGGGAGGAAACCAGCCCACTCAGGGGTGCCGATCGGCCTCCGACTGGCGGATCGACGGTCTCGTTCTCTAGTGTGACAGCTGGCGAGGGGAGTACTTCCCACGCGCCGACCCGGTCAGTACGGGCCGCCGATGCATTCTGTCGGCGTCCCTCGGGCGGCGGTCCACGGCCGGTTGACGATGTCGACGGTTGCGGGTGAAGGAGACCTCGACGAGCAAGTCCGGGCCCGATCGGGTCCGGGCTCCCTGCTTCGTCGAAGGAGCTCCTGCTGTGGATCAGTCAACTGTCGGTTCGCCCCTGCTCTGGGCCCTGACGATCGGCTTCGTGATCGTCCTGGTGGCCGGGGACTTCCTGCTCACCCGGCGCCCGCACGAGGTGACCACCCGTGAGGCCGCGATCTGGTCGCTCTTCTACGTCTCGATTCCGCTGGCGTTCGGCGGATTCATCTGGGCGAGATTCGGTAGCGAACGCGGCACCGAGTACCTCGCCGGATATGTAGTCGAGAAGTCGCTCTCGGTGGACAATCTGTTCGTTTTCATGCTTCTGCTGTCCGCTTTCGCGGTACCGGTCGCACTACAACAACGGGTGTTGCTCTACGGGATCGTCGGCGCACTTCTGCTGCGCGGCGTGTTCATCGCGCTCGGCGCCGCGGCACTGGAATCCTTCTCCGCGACATTCCTGGTCTTCGGCGTCATCCTGCTGGTCACGGCGGTAAAGGTGGGGCGCGATGCGGGGCACGAGGGGAGCGATGAGGTTGACGCCGGACAAATGCGTTCCGTCCGACTACTGAAACGCTTCTTTCCGGTCACCGACGGCTACCAAGGCACCCGGATGTCGGTGATCGAACACGGCCGTCGAGCGATCACTCCACTGGCCGTCGTCACCGTCGCGGTGCTGGCTACCGATGTTGTGTTCGCTGTCGATTCTGTGCCTGCGGTGTACGGAATCACCGGAGATCCGTACCTAGTTTTCGCTACCAACGCGTTCGCCCTGCTCGGCCTGCGGGCGCTGTACTTCCTGCTGGCCGGCGCGCTTTCCCGGTTGGTACACCTCGGGTACGGGCTGGCCGCCATTCTGGCGGTGATCGGGGTGAAGCTAGTACTGCACTGGGCGCATGGAATCTGGCCCGCCACGCCGGAGATTCCCACTCTTCTGTCACTCGGCTTGATCGTCGGAATTCTGCTGCTGGTGACGGTCACCAGCTTGATCTCGACGCGCGGGTCGGACGACGGGAACGAGACAAACGCCGACGGGCGCCGATCCGATGATTCGGATCGGCGCCCGTCAACGAGGCCTTGAGCCCGGGGTGGTGGCCGGGGCGACGGATCAGTGCGCGCCGTCGTACGCGGTCATCACCTCGGCCGAGACCCGACCGCGGTCACTGACCTGGTAACCGTTTTCGCGTGCCCACTGGCGAACCTCACCGAGGTCGGCCTTCGCGGCGGCGGCGCGGGGGCGGCCCGGGCCACGGCCACGGCCGGCCCGTCCGCTGACTCGACGCGCGTGACCCACCCACGGCGCGACGGCCTCACGCAATGCCTCGGCATTCGCCGAGGAAAGATCAATTTCGTACGTCACACCGTCGAGGGAGAACGACACCGACTCCTCGGCCTCGCCGCCGTCGAGGTCGTCGACGAGAATAACTTGCACCTTCTGCGCCATGAATTTCTCCTGTAAGCCACCGGAGCCTGCTCGGGCAAGCGGACCCAATGTTTGAAATGATGCTGTCGACATTCTGTCATGTCAAGTTTCACGTCGACCGACACGGATTGACGTGCTTAAAAGGCCACGGAGGTTCCGGGGCTTTCGCCGGTTCCGTCACCCATCTGGGCTAACGGAGGAACCGTTTAGCCGGTTCCCTTGTTCGGTGGATCGACACGCCCGGTAGCAGCGGAATCCGCCGCGTCGGTCCGGTCCGCACGCTCCAATTTCGCCTGCGCCAGACGTTCCCGGCGGTCAGCCTGAAACATCGCTCGGATCGCCAGCACGAACAGGAAGAGCACGCCCACCGAGGGCAGGATCGCCGTCAGATAATCCACGTTCAGCCACCTATTCCGGTTTCACCAGCGGAAACAACACGGTCTCCCGGATACCGAGCCCGGTGATCGCCATCAGCAAGCGGTCCAGACCCATGCCCATACCGCCGGACGGCGGCATACCGTGCTCCATCGCGCGGAGGAAGTCTTCGTCCAGCACCATCGCCTCGTCATCTCCGGTGGCGGCCAGTCGGGCCTGCGCGACGAACCGTTCGCGCTGCACTACCGGGTCGACGAGTTCGGAGTAGGCGGTTGCCAATTCGAAGGACCGGACATACAGGTCCCACTTCTCGGCCAATCCCGGAATCTCCCGGTGCGCCCGAGTCAGCGGGGCGGTCTCCTCGGGAAAGTCCCGGACGAAGGTCGGCGCGTACAACCCGGGGACGACAAGGGCCTCGAAGAGTTCCTCAACCAGCTTCCCGGGACCGTACCGGGCCAGCACCGGCACATCGTGACGCTTCGCCAGTTCGATCAGGTCGGCCAGCGGGGTCTGCGGGGTGACCTCCTGGCCCAGCGCCTCGGAGAGCGAGCCGTAGAGGGTGATCTGCGCCCATTCGCCGCCCAGGTCGTATTCCGTGCCGTCCGCCAGGGTCACCGTGGTGGATCCGCGAACGGCGAGCGCCGCCTCCTGGACCAGCTCGCGGGTCAGCACGGCCATCTGGTTGTAGTCGCCGTAAGCCTGATATGCCTCGATCATGGTGAACTCAGGCGAATGCGTGGAATCGGCGCCTTCGTTGCGGAAATTCCGATTGATCTCGAAGACCCGGTCGATCCCGCCGACCACCGCGCGCTTAAGAAACAGTTCCGGCGCGATCCGCAGGTAGAGGTCGATGTCAAAGGCATTCATGTGGGTAAGGAACGGTCGGGCTGAGGCGCCGCCGGGCTGCACCTGCAGCATCGGGGTCTCCACCTCGAGGTAATCGCGGGAATGGAAGGAGTCGCGCAGCGCCCGCACCACCCCGGCCCGGGTCCGGACCACCTCCCGAGCGGCCGGCCGGACGATCAGGTCGACGTACCGCTGACGGACTCGGCTCTCCTCTGACAGGTCCTTGTGCAGGTTGGGCAACGGTCGTAGCGCCTTCGCGGTCATCGACCACTCGTCCGCCAGCACCGAGAGCTCACCGCGCCGCGAGGAGATCACCTCACCGTGCACCAGGATCAGGTCGCCGAGATCGACGTCAGTCTTGAAGGCGGCCAGCGCCTCGGCGCCCACGCCGTCCAGCGAGATCATCACCTGCAGCCGGGTACCGTCTCCGTCCTGCAGGGTGGCGAAGCACAGCTTGCCGCCGATCCGGATGTGCACCACCCTGCCGACGACCGCGACGATCACGCCACTGCTCTCGCCGAGCGCCAGGTCCTCGTGCGCCGCCCGCACCTCGGCGAGGGTCGCGGTGCGGGGAACCGAGACCGGGTACGGGTCGTGCCCGCTGGACAGCAGCCGAGCGCGCTTCTCCCGACGGATCTTCAGCTGTTCCGGAAGATCGTCCGGCTCTGGCTCTTTACTGTCGACAGGGGGCTGGGCAGGCTGTTCGGTCACGTTCCTAAGCGTAGGCCCCCTTGTCAGACGCATTATTCAGCCGGTGCCATTCAGGCAGCTGCGCCCTCTTGAGTCGGTCGTTGTCTGTTCAGTCGGCCGGCGTCTGTTCAGTCGGTCGGTGCCAGGATCGCCGGCGTTGTGGTCAGCGCCGCCCAGACCCGGGCCGCGACCTCCCGTTCGGCCTTCGTCGGCCGGACCACCAGCTCGGGGTCGTCCGGATGCTCGGCGCTGCCGCGGCCGACGTGTTCGACCAGCGCCACCGCCAGGTTCCGCAACCGGATGTTGAAGTGCTGGCTGGCCCGTGCAAGGGTGGCGAAGGCGGCGCTGGAATCTCCTCCGGCCGCACCCATCACCAGCCCTTTGGCCTGCTCGATCACCCTGCGGTACTGGGTCATCTGGAGCATCTGCTCGGCCACCTGCTCCTCGCCGGCGCAGTACTCGACAACCGCCAGGGCCTGGGTGACCAGCGGTTCGTACCGGTCGATCTCGCGCAGCACCTTCGCGTCCGGGACCCGGTCGAGGTAGATGGACAGGACGACGGGCAGGTCCCCGCCCCACTCCCCGGCCAGGAAGACCATGCCCCGCACCGAGCCGGTGACGCCCTGACTGAGACCGTCCAGCCCGGCGATCCCGAGTTCGTTGGAACGGTCGTTGTCGCTTGCGGATTCGGCCGTTGCGGATTCCGGCGGGGTGGATTCGGGCAGGCTGGACTCGGGACGGATCACCATCCTGCCGCTACGGAAGGCCTCCCAGAGCGGACCGGTGGCCTGTGCCCATTGGGCCGGATCCAGTTCCGCGGCGACCCCGACCGCGGCCACCGATCGCGGGGCGCCGCCCTCGGCTGCGGTTCGGTCCGGGTCAGCGCCGGGCAGACAGTCGTTGTCACCACCGGTCATGTCGGCGGCCACGCTCAACCCGGCGCCCAGGGCACCGGGAACGGACTCGACCGTGAAACTCAGCAGACCGGTCAGCAAGTCGTTCCCGAACTCACGGATGCTCACGGCGGTGGTTCCCTTCAACTTCGGTGATCGTCCTCGCCGTTCGGCGCAGAGGTCGGCGGACAGAGGCCAAGCATCTCCGCTCAGCGCGCGGAACGCGATCACAGATGGCACGCTGGAAGTCGTCGAGACAACGGCAGACATTTTTCCGACACGTTCCGACACGTATCGAACTCAGGAGATGATTTGGCGATGGTTGCTGTCTCGTCCAAGGACGGTGCGGGTCAGATGCTCAGGGACGGCGAAAATGCGCCGCCGCTGGAAGAGGCCACCATGTCACCGTCCCGTCGTCGTCGCCGTGCTTCCCCGGAGTGGGAGGGCCGCGACATCATCACGGTCGCCGCCCTACCCGGGCGAGGCTTGTATGTCCGCCACCTCGGTCACCCGGAAGGTGTGGACGGCGTACACCGCCCGACCGTGGTGCTGCCCGGCTCGGCCCCGCGACGGCCCGCTTCGTTCGACGTCGGCTGGCTGACCGAGCACCTGGGCGACATGCAGGTTGTGCACGTCCACGGGATCTCGCCTCGAGTCAGCCCGGATCAGGTCACCGCCGCGGCTGCCGCGGTGAAGTCGGCCGGTCGGCCGCTGGTGGTCACCGCGTACCACCTGAGCGATCCCAGCGGCACCGACGAGGCCAACTACGCCGCGCAGCTCGATGCGCTGATCCCGCTGGCGGACCGGGTGATCACGATTACCGAGTCGGCCCGCGAAGAGATCTGCCGGCGCTGGGCAGTGGACGCCGCCGTGCTATCGCACCCGCACGTCGTTGACTTCGTCCGAATGCGGCGAGCTCGCCCCGAACAACGCCGAGGCCCCTTCGTCCTCGGGGCTCACCTGGGCAGCCTGCGACTGCCCGGCGACCCGGTCGCGGTGGTCGAGGCGCTCGCCCAGGCGGCGGCCTGCGTCCCACAGGTCCGGCTCGACGTGCACGTCCACGATCACCTGCTGGATTCCGACTCGACCCGGTACAACCCGGTGACGATCCGGGAGATCGAGCGGATCATCACCAAAGTCGGCGGCAACCTCCGAGCGCATCGACCGATGACCGATGCCCAACTCTGGGACCACCTGTTCTCCCTGGACGCATCGTTCGTTCCGCCGTTGCACGGCTCGCACTCCATTTGGCCGGAGGCCTGTTACGACCTCGGCACCCAGGTGCTGCTGCCGGCCAACAGTCATGCCGCGGCGCAGCGGCCCGGGATCTCGTACACCGCCGACAAGGACGGCGTCCCGAATGTGGAGGCGCTGCGCGCCGCCATCGCTCAGGCCCGGGAGCAGGACACCTGCTGGCGGGCGGATCCCACGGCCCGCTGGAAGGAGCGCGTGCGGATCGCCGAAACACTGCGCGCCAGTTACGAACAACTCCTCGCCCGGCGGGTCTGAGCTCGATTGCTGAGCCCCTAGGGACTCAGCATTGGGCTCAGGCGTTGGGCCGGGGTCAGATCGAGAGCGACGTCGAGCACCGGCGAGGAATGCGTCAGTGCACCGACGGAGAGGAAATCGACCCCGGTCTCGGCGTACTCGCGTGCCACCGCGAGGGTCAGCCCACCGGTGGCCTCCAGTTCGACCGGGGAACCTGCCGCGGCCCTGGCCAGCCGGACGGTTTCGCCGAGCACCTGCGCAGACATGTTGTCGCAGAGCAGGAATCGGGCGCCGGCGGTGACCGCCTCGATCGCTTCCTCCGGGGTGGTCACCTCGACCTGGACCTCGACCTCCGGGAAGCGCTCGGTGACCAGTCGGAAGGCCGCGGTGATCGAACCCGCAGCGATCTTGTGGTTGTCCTTGACCATCGCGACGTCGTACAGGCCCATTCGCTTGTTCGTGCCACCGCCGCAGCGCACCGCGTACTTCTCCAGCATCCGCAGGCCGGGGGTGGTCTTGCGGGTGTCCAACACCTGCGCGCCGGTTCCCGCCAGGGCGTCCGCCCAGGCGCGGGTGTGGGTGGAGATGCCGCAGACCCGGGACAGCAGGTTCAGCGCGGTCCGCTCGGCCACCAACAGCACTCGGGTTCGACCCCGCAGGACGGCGAGAACGTCACCGCGCTGCACCCGATCACCATCCCGGCGGAGCACATCGGCGTAGGGCACCGGCAGCGCCAGCCAGGCCGCGACCTCGGCCAGCACCACCGAGATCAGCGGCAGCCCGCTGACCACGCCGTCGGCTCGGGCGACCACGTGCGCCTCACCCTCGGCCTCCGGCGGGATGGTGGCCTCGGTGGTGACGTCATGACCTGCGGTCCGGCCGCCACCCAGCGATCCACCGGCTCGTTGCGGACGGCCACCAAGATCCTCGTCCAGCGCTCGCAGCACCAGGCTGCGCACCCACGCCGGATCCAGGCCGGCATTCACCAGCTCCTCCCGGGTGCCGTCCTGCCAAGCCACGCGCGTCTCCTCGAGCCACCGATGAGCGGTCATACCTTTTCAATCCCCCGTCCGGTCAACTGCCTCTCCCCGCCGTCCGCCAGCGGGACGAAACGCGTGCTCAACGTGCCCCCCTCGTGCAGGCGGCTGACCAGCCGCCCGCGCCACAGGCCGTCGTCCTGCTCCGGGAAGTCCTCCCGGTAGTGCCCGCCGCGGGTCTCTTCCCGAATCGTCGCCACCCGGGTCAGCGCGGTCGCGACGGTATGCAGGTTGGTGGTTTCCCATTCCGCGGTGCCGTAGCCGATCTCCAGCCGATGGGCCAGGTGCGCGGCGACGGGCAGTGCGGCGAGCGCGGCGGCCGCCCGCTCCAGGCCGGTGGCGGATCGGATCACGCCCGGGCCGGTGCTGGCCGCCCGTTGGACAGCGACCCGGGACGTCGCCGGCAGCAATGCCTCCCGGCCCGGACGGGTCTCTGGCTCCCGTTGCGGCAGGGCACCTTGGCCGATCCGGGCGGTGACATCGTCCGCAATCCGGTGCGCGAAGACCAGACCTTCCAGCAACGAGTTGCTGGCCAGCCGGTTGGCCCCGTGCACTCCCGTGCAGGAGGACTCACCGACCGCGTAGAGCCCGGGCAGGCTGGAATGCCCGCGCCGATCGACCAGCACCCCGCCGGAGTGATAGTGCTGCGCGGGAGCCACCGGGATCAGGTCCTCGGCCGGGTCAAAGCCGTGGCCGGCGAGCGCCGCGACGATCGTCGGGAAGCGCCGGGCCAGGAAGTCCCGGCCCAGATGCCGCGCGTCCAGGAAGACGTGGTCCGACCCGGTCGCGGCCAACTGCCGGACGATCGCCTTGGCCACGACGTCACGCGGCGCCAGCTCGGCCATCGGGTGCACCTCGGGCATGAACCGGACCCCGTTGACGTCGATCAGCAGCGCGCCCTCACCGCGGACCGCCTCCGAGATCAGGGGTTGCTGGCCCCGGGCGCCTTGGCCGAGCCAGAGCACGGTGGGATGGAACTGGACGAACTCCAGGTCGGCGACGTCGGCGCCGGCCCGCAACGCAGCCGCCACGCCGTCGCCGGTGGCCTCCCGGGGGTTCGTGGACGAGCGGAACACCTGGCCGATCCCGCCGGTGGCCAGCACAACGGCCCGGCCCATCGCGGCACCGACCCCGTCCCGGGAGCCCTCGCCGATCACGTGCAGGGTGACCCCGCAGGCCGTCCGCGGACCGCCTTCCACCGCGGGAGCGCTGGTCAGGACGTCGAGCACCAGCGCATGCTCGAGGACCTCGATCCCGGGGTCGTCCCGGACCGCCTCCAGCGCCGTGATCAGTGCTCGGGAGATCTCCGCACCGGTGGCATCCCCGCCGGCATGTGCGATCCGGTCCCGGTGGTGCCCGCCCTCCCGGGTCAGGGCGATCTCCCCGCTCGGCGTCAGGTCGAAGTTGGCGCCCAAGGCGACCAGTTCGCGGACCCGCTGTGGACCCTCGGTGACCAGGGCTCGGACCGCGGCCTCGTCACACAACCCGGCGCCGGCCACCAGGGTGTCGGCCAGGTGCTCGGCCGGTGAGTCCTCGGGATCGAGCGCGGCCGCGATGCCGCCCTGCGCCCACCGGGTCGAGCCGGAATCAAGCACGGTCTTCGTCACCAGCAGCACCTTCGGCACCCGGCGGCGCAGCTGCAGAGCGGCGGTCAGGCCGGCGATCCCGGAGCCGACGACGATCACCTCGGCCTGGGTGGTCCAACCGGGTGAGGGAGCCGCGAGCCGCGTGGCCAGGCGAATCGGTGGCAGGCCCGGAGCCGCGTCCTGGTCGGCGTTCAGCTCGGTGCTCATCCGCTGTCCCGGGCGCCGTCGGCGGTGTCGACCACGCCGACGGTCAGCGGGACGTTATCAATCAGCCGGGTCTGCCCGATCCGGGCCGCCACCAGCAGTACCGCCGCGCCGCGGTACCACTCCGGCACGTCGTCGAGGGTGTCCGGATGTACCAGCACCAGGTAGTCCACCAGTGCCAGCGGCTCTCGGACCAGTACTTCGCGAGCGGCCCGGCGGACGGCACTGGCTCCCTCGGCGCTCACCGCCTGGCCCGCCATCAAGGCCTGCGAGAGCGCCAAGGCGGCCTCCCGGTCGAAGGCGCTCAGGTGCATGTTCCGGCTGCTCAGCGCCAGCCCGTCGGGCTCGCGCACGGTCGGCACAGCGACGATCTCGCAGCCATAGTCGAGGTCGCGGACCATCCGGCGGATCATCAGCAGTTGCTGCGCGTCCTTCTGGCCGAAGAAGGCCAGGTCGGCTCGGGTGAGGTGGAGCAACTTGGCGACCACGGTCAGGACGCCGTCGAAGTGTCCGGGCCGGGCGGCACCTTCCAGACGGTTTCCGAGCACGCCGGCGGTCACCCGGATCCCCGGGTCACCGTCCGGGTAGATCACGTCCGGGGATGGCGCGAAGACCAGGTCGACCCCTTCCTCGACACACAGCTTCAGGTCTGCGTCGAAGGTCCGAGGGTACTTCGCCAGGTCCTCCCCCGGCCCGAACTGCAGCGGGTTCAGGAAGATCGTCACGATCACGGCGGCCGCACGCTTGCGCGCCTGCCGAACCAGTTCGATGTGCCCGGCGTGCAGCGCGCCCATCGTCATCACCACGGCGACGGTGCCGCTCAGACCGGCCCGTCCGGCGGCCAGCTCGGCACGGTTTCGGGCCACGGCGGTGGAGCTCATGCTCGTAACCTACCTGCCGTCAACCGTGCCGCCGTCTGGGCCTCAACCGAGAAACCACTACCGGTTGTACGGCGCCAGCAACGCCGACGGGGTCAGCGTGACCGGGAAAGGCAGCGTCAGAGCCAGCGTCTGGTCACCGCTCGCCACGCCTGCTGACCGGTACCGGCCATCGACAAGATCCCAGGCCAGCACCGACGGCGCGTCCGGATCAACCACCCAGTAGGACGCCACCCCAGAGCTCTCGTACTTCGCCCGCTTCTGCACGAGGTCCCGATCGCGGGTGGACGGCGACAGCACCTCGACGTCCAGGATCATCCCCTCGGTGATGTTCTTCACGCCGAGATTCTGGTTCGGGACCACCAGGACGTCGGGTTGGAACGAGGTACGCGGATCCGGCTGCCAATCCACCGGCGCGAACAGCACCACGAGTTCCGGCGGGCAGACGGCATCGAGCGCACTGCTCAGCGCCTTGACCATGAGTTGGTGCGTTACCACCGGCGCCGGACTCACCAGGAGCTTCCCGTCGAGCAGCTCGTACCGCCGGCCATCGTCCGGAAGCTGTTCCAGGTCGTCGATCGTCCATTGCCTGGAGTCACGAGGAGTCGCCGTCATAGTCGTCATGATTTCCCCTCTCACCGCATCTGTCATTCACGCCGAAACCGTGGCACGACCGGCCGGTCCCGCGTTTTGGCCATCCACAGCCAGCTCAAACTGTGGAAATCACCTGTCAACTATGGAAAGCGACGGCCACCGCGAGACCAGAGCGGCCGGGGTCACCGTCACCGGGAACGGCAGCTTCAGATCGAGCGACTGCTCACCTTCGGCCTCGCCGACGACCCGATATCGGCCGTCGACCAGGTCCCCGGCCAGCAGTGACGGCACGTCCGGGTCGACCACCCAGTAGGACGCGACCCCGGCGTCGGCGTACGTCGCGTGCTTCAGCACCAGGTCCCGGTATCGGGTGGCCGGCGCGAGAACCTCAACCACCAGGGTCAGTGGACCGGCGAAGGTCTCCGACTCCAGGTAGGTCGTCGGGAAGACCATCACGTCCGGCTGCAGGGAGGTCCTCGGATCGGGCTGCCACTCCACCGGCGTGCCCATCGCGAACAGCTCGGGCGGGCAGGAAGCGTCCAGGAGCCGCCACAGTTCGGTACGCACCACCTGATGCTTGACCGTCGGCAATGGACTGAGGTGCAGCACCCCGTCCAGGAGCTCGTACTGCAAGCCGTCGTCCGGAAGCTGGCCCAGGTCGGCAACCGTCCATTCTTTGAAATCCAATGACATCGGAGTCATGCCACAATGATTCAGGACTTTCCGAAATCTGTCATCTCTGAATCCCGCCGGGCCGACTGTTCGGCCGACCCACTGCGCTGACTACTCGACGCTGGCTACTCGGCGTCGGCTCGCAGGACATCGAGCAGGGCCTCGGCCGCGTCCGGGCGCAGCCGACCGGAGGCCAGCGCCCGATCGGCGGTCGCCCGGGCCATCGCCCGGTAGGTCTCCAGCACATTGGCCGATCCGCCGGCCGCTCGGTCGGCGAGCCGGATCGCCCGCACGTGCGAGGCGACGGTTCCGGCGTCCCCGCGCGCCACCGGACCGGTGAGAGCGCCGTCCCCGGAGCGCAGCGCGTTGTCGAGGGCAGCCGACAGCAGCGGCCCGAGCACCCGGCCGGGCGACTCGATCCCGGCCTCGCGCAGCAGATCGAGCGACTGGGCGACCAGCGTGACCAGGTGGTTCGAACCGTGGGCCAGGGCAGAGTGATACAGCCCGCGCATCTCCTCGGCGACCACGACCGGCTCGGCCCCCATCTCCACGACCAGCGCCTGGGCGATCGGCAGCACCGGGCCGGGCGCGGTCACCCCGAAGCAGCAGTCCGCCAGCCGGACCAAGTCCAGGCTGGTCCCGGTGAACGTCATCGCGGGGTGCAGAGCCAGCGGGATCACTCCACTGGCCACCGCCGGCTCCAGCACCCGCCAGCCGAACCGGCCGCTGGTGTGCACCACCAGCTGTCCGGGCTGCCAGGCGCGGGTAGCGGCCAATCCGGCGACCAGGTCGGCCAGCTCGTCGTCCGGGACGGTGACCAGCACCAGCTCGGCGCGCTCCACCACCTCCGGGATCTCCAGCACCGGGACGCCGGGGAGCAAAGCGTCCACCCGGTCCAGACTTTCCCGCGAGACCGCGCTGGCCCCGACGACCGCATGGCCGGCCGCCCGCAGTGCCGAGCCAAGGACCGCACCGACTCGACCGGCCCCGATCACCCCGACCCCGAGCCGGCCAGGTCGCTGATCCGGTCGTGCACTCATCGCTGACATAGCAGCAGGCTAAGGCGTGTCTCCTGATCCCCCGCCGTCGCGAGCAGGTGCCCGGTCAGTACAGCCTCGGCTCAGGCGACGCCGAAGCCATCGGCCAGCCGGTGGTAACGCGTCGCCTCGGCACCGGCGCTGCGCCGCTCCAGGGTGCGCGCCAGCGCTCGGTGCGCCCAGCCGTTGGCCGGCGACTGCGCCACCAGCCGACGCAGCACCCGCTCGGCGTTGCCGAGCTGGGCGGAAGCGAAGTATGCCTGCGCCAGCACCTCGAGCCAGGCCTCCGGCAGCTGCTCGCGCTGCTCCAGCGGGGCGGCGATCTGTGCGGCCTCCACCGGACGGCGTTCGGTCAGCAGCGCTCGGGCCTGCTGGTAGGCGTCGTGGTCGTTCTCGTCGTTCCGCTGCTCGTTCTGGATCTGCTCATTCTGGATCTGCTCATTCACATCGGATCACAACCCGGATCGCGGGCCCGGGATTCCGCTCCGAATCCGGCCCTGATCTGCTCAAGGAGCACGCCAGGAGCATGCCGGAAAGCCTCGGAACCACGCCGGAATTGGGCGCCCGATCTGCGCCGGACGCCGGGGAGACGCCGAAATTGTCGGTTGACCTGACTACCCTGGCGAGCGTGGGTCGACATGAACGGATCGCAGAGCTCGTCGCGCTGGATCGACCCGGGTTGCAGGTAGCGGATCTCGCCACCGGCCCGGGCCGGACGGTACGCGCGTTGCTGGCCGCTGCCACCGAGCCGCTCCGGGTGCATGCGGTGGACGCCGCGTCGTCCCTGGACGACGATGTGCTCCACGATGCCCGGGTCCGCTCGGTGATCGCCGACCTGGACCAACCGCTGCCGTTCGCCGATCAGACCCTGGACCGGGTGATCTCGCTGAACGTCGCCGAGCACCTCGCCGATCCGCCCGGCCACCTCTTGGAATGCCATCGGGTGCTCCGGCCGGGCGGGCTGCTGATCCTGGCGCACAGCGACTGGGACACTGCCCTGTTCGCCAGCGCGGACGACGCCCTGACCCGCACCTTGGTAGACCGATTCGTCTCCACCGTGCCCAGTTGGGCCGAGCGCGCCGACGGCTTCATGGGCCGAAAACTCCTCCGGTTCGCGCTGAACTCGCCATTTGAATTGGTCAGCGCCGACACCTGGGCCGATTGCCACCGCCGCTTCGACAAGGGCTCGGTCGGCTGGAAGGTCGCGATGGGCGTGCTGGCCGCCACCAAGGACGATCCGGAACTGGCGACCAAGGCCACCGGCTGGGTCGAAGGTTTGGCTGCCCTCGCGGCGGAGGGTCATTTCCTGTTCGCCGTGACCGACGTCGCGCTTGTCCTACGCCGTCCCATGTGATCATGGTTACCTGGGAAAAGGCTTGGCAGCACGCACTTTACGGGCCCACCGGTTTCTATTACCGGCCCGAGGGCCCGGCCGGGCACTTTCGCACGGCCGCGCACGCGGCCGCTCCCGAACTGGTGCTCGCCCTGCATCGGCTCGCCGCCGAGCACAGGTGCACCGCGATCGTGGACGTCGGAGCCGGTCGCGGCGAACTGCTCACCGCCCTCGCCGCCGACCCCGGACCGCGCGGCACCGCCCTCGGGCTGTGGGGGGTAGACGTGGTTCCTCGGCCGGCGAAACTGAATCCCGCGGTCGGCTGGTCGGCCGGGCTGGCCGCGCTGCCGGACCGGGTATTGGCCGGAGCACTGGTGGTCGCTTGGGAACTCCTGGACGTCGTCCCCTGCCCGATTCTGGAGCGGGACGCCGACGGACTGCTCCGCGAAGTGCTGGTGGCTCCCGCGACCGGCCTGGAGACGCTTGGCGATCCAGCGGGCGGCGCAGACCTCGAGTGGTGTGAACGCTGGTGGCCGCCGCCCGGGTCCAACACCCGCAATGACGGTGCCCCGGTGGAGAGCCACGACAACGAGGGCGAGCGGGTCGAGGTCGGCGCCCCGCGTGACCGGTTCTGGGCCGGGATGGTCAGCCGGGCCGTCAAGGCGGGCGCCAAAGCCCTGCTCGCCGTCGACTACGCGCACCTCCAGACGGAACGGCCGGCGCTCGGCAGTCTCACCGGATTTCGCGCCGGCCGAGCGATGCCGCCGCGACCGGACGGGACGATGGATCTGACCGCCCACGTCGCGATCGACGCGGTGGCCGCCGCCGGCCTCGCGGCCGGAGCGTCATCGTCCGAGCTGACCACCCAGCAGAAGGCGTTGCGCGGGCTCGGCGTTCGCAATAGCGAACTGCTGGATCCGGGCGGGCTCGGCGGCTTCCGCTGGCTGCTGCAGCCGATCTGAACCAGCTGATCAGTCCTCGGTCATCCAGCGCTCCGGTCCGGAGGTGTTCCTCGCCCCCTCGGCCCGGACGGACTGCTCGGCCAGCAGTCGGGCCGCGGTCGCCGCATCCAGGTGAGCGGCCACCGGATTGACCGGCCCCGCGGTGGAGTGCAGGGCGAAGGAGGCGATGTCCAGCCGCCGTTGCAACGGGCCCTGGGTGACGCCGAGGCTCTGGGTGCGAGCGTGCGGGACGACGTCCAACGATCGGCCGAGCACCCCCCGCCGGATCAGCAGCGCCTGCTCGGTGACCCGGACCCCGGAGCGCCGCCAGCCGATCGGGTCCACCCAACGAGAGCGCCGCGGCGCCACCAGATAGCCGTTGTCCGGGCCGGACGCCATCAGTCCGGCGTCAATCACGTTCCACGGGTTCTCCGGTTCCCGAACCCCCAGGTCCGGCAGCACCAGGGCGAGGACGGAGATCGCCTCGTAGCGCGATCCCACCGGGAGCAAGGTGTTTCCGGATTCGCTGTTCGATTCGTCTCTGCCGCCGGAGTACCCGGCGATGTTCACTCGCACCTGCCACCAGTCGGCCTGCCGCCAGAGCAGGCCCTGGCTGATCCGAACCGCCTGCACCCGGCCCGGCGGCACGGTCTGGGTGCGCTGCTCCAACAGACCGTGCCGCAGCCGCAGACCGTCCGGCGAGGTCGCGACCCGGAAGCCGAAGCCGCCATTGAAGCGACCCCAGAGCATGCCGGCCACACCGACCACGGTCGGGAACACGCCGACGATCGGGCCAACGTCCCCGACGATCACCGCGACGGCAACAAAGCCGAAGACGCCAACCACGAGGGCGATCGCCGGGCCGCTCAGGATCAGCGAGCCGATCAACCGGCCGACCGATACTTCCAGGGCCTGGTGTTCGGGCGCTTCCGGGGCCTCGGTGCCCTCGTAGTGCACGCCGGCGGCCTCGGCCAGCAGGTGGTTGCGCAGCGCGAGGGCCTGCTCCTCCCGCAGATAGGACAGGCTCACGCTGGAGCCGCTGCCACCGGCCACCTCGAGGGTGAGCCGGGCCAGTCCGGCCAGCCGGGCGATGAAGGGCTGGACGACGTCAACCGTCTGCACCCGGTCCAGCCGGGCCCGCCGATGCTGCCGGAAGAGGATGCCGGTGTGCAGTTCCAGCGCCTCGTCCGCAACGCGGAACCGGGTGGTCCGCCAGGACGCCACGATGAAACCGACGCCGATCAGCAGCACCAGCAGGACGATCGCACCGCCGCCGGCCAGCACCCGGCCGGCAACGTCCGGCCGGTGCAGCTCCGGGACGCCCTCACCGCGGGCGAGGTTGTCGCCCCAGCCCTGGAAGATGAAGACCAGCACAACGATCAGTACCCGCCAGGACCGGACCACCGGGGTCAGCGGGTGCATCCGATGCCACTCGCCGTCCGCCAGTCTGGAGTGTTCCGCTCGCACCGTGCCGATGTGATCGCTTGCGGGCCCGCTCACCGGCTCGGTCACAGCCCCGCCAGCTTGGCCTGCCCACGGGACGCCAGGCGATCGCGCAGCCGGGCAGCCTCGACCGCGTTCAGACCGGGGATCCGCGCGTCCGTTCCGGCGGACGCCGTGTGCAGTTGCACCTGGGCCACGTCGAACGCCCGCTCCAACGGACCGGCCTGCACATCAACGAACTGCATCCGGCCGTAGGGGACGACAACCAGTTCGCGGAACATCAGTCCCCGTTTGATCAGTAGGTCGTCGGCGCGCTCGGCATAACCCCAAGCCGCCACCTGGCGGCCGATCGTGGCCCAGCCGAAGCCCGCGCCCACCAGCGGGACCAGCAACGCCACCCAGAGCCAGATCCAGCCGGTCAGGACGGCGGCGACGAGCAGCGCGATGGTGACCACGGTCAGTTGCACGATCAGGATCGTCCGGCGCACCGCAGCCAATCCGGGTGAGACCGACGTCCATGCGATTCCGGCCGGGTCGAACACATCGTCCTCTGCTTCGTGCGGCTGCTCGGCCATCATCTCCGCAGCATTTCATAGGTCCGTGGCAGACTCGCGATGTGAATCCGACGCCCGGACCGAGCCTGTCCCAAACCCGCTCCTTGACGGTCGGGCTCGGCGCCGGTGGGCTCGCGACGTCCGACATGGTGCTCAACATCGGCCCGCAGCACCCGGCCACCCATGGAGTGCTGCGATTGCGGCTCGTGGTGGACGGCGAGCGCATCGTCAGCGCCGAGCCGATCGTCGGCTACATGCACCGGGGCGCGGAGAAACTCTTTGAGGTCCGCGACTACCGGCAGATCATCGTGCTGGCCAATCGGCACGACTGGCTGTCCGCCTTCGCGAACGAGCTCGGCGTGGTGCTGGCCGCCGAGGAAATGCTCGGGATGGAGGTGCCGGAGCGGGCGATCTGGGCCCGGACCCTGCTCGCCGAGCTGAATCGGGTGCTCAATCACCTGATGTTCCTGGGCTCCTACCCACTGGAACTCGGTGCGATCACCCCGGTGTTCTACGCGTTCACCGAACGCGAGGAACTGCAGGCGGTGATGGAGGAGGTCTCCGGCGGCCGCATGCACTACATGTTCAACCGAGTCGGCGGGCTCAAGGAGGACCTGCCGGCCGGCTGGCTGAACCGGGTGCTCGGCGCCACCGCATCGGTGCGGCGACGGCTGCCCCGACTGGAGGCGATGATCATCGGCAACGAGATCCTGCAGGCCCGGACACGCGGCGTCGGGGTGCTCGATCGGACAACCGCCGCCGCCTACGGAGTCAGCGGCCCGGTGGCTCGGGCCAGCGGGTTGGACATGGACCTGCGCCGGGACGAGCCGTACCTGGCCTACGGCGAGCTCTTCTCCCCGGAAGGTCCGGGCCGCGTCGTCACCCGGACCGAGGGCGACTGCCTGGCCCGGTTCGAGGTGCTGATGGAGCAGGTGCACGTCAGCCTGGACCTGGTTGAGGCCTGCGTGGACCGGATGCGCTCGCTGCCGCCCGGCCCGATCAATGTCCGGCTGCCGAAGGTGTTACGAGTGCCGGAGGGGCAGATCTACCGGTGGACCGAGAACCCGCTCGGGTTGAACGGTTACTACCTGGTCTCTCGGGGCGACAAGGTGCCGTGGCGGCTGAAGCTGCGCTCGGCGTCGTTCAGCAACGTGCAGGTGCTCAGCCGCCTCCTGCCGGGGTGCCTGATCTCCGACATGGTCGCGATCCTCGGCTCGACCTTCTTCGTGGTCGGCGACGTCGACAAATAGACTGACGTCGACAACCAACGGACGTCAGATCGGGGACGTCGTCAGCTCGCCTCGGCGAACGGTTCTCGGGGCTTCGTCGGCAGCGACGTATCGGCCACCGGAGCAGTGGCCGCAGCCGGGTCAGCAGCGGGAGCATTCGCAGCGGCCGCCGCCGGCGCACGCTGGGCGGTGAGAGCGGTCATCTGGATGCCGAATGCCGGGGTGGCGAGGGCCACCATCCGGTGCTGCCACAGTTCGGTTTGCAGGGAGCTGACGGCCTGCCGCAACTGCGCCGCCGTCCGATCGGACTCCAGGCGATGGGTGCGCAGGCGTTCGCGCAGGGCATGGACGTGATCGCGGTGGAACCGGGCCCGCCGCTGCTGGATGCCCGCGGCGGCGACCCCAGCGACCGCGCCGCAGGCACCGGCCACCGGCTCGTTCTCGATCACCCCGCCGACCCCGAGAGCGAGCCCAGCGGCCGCGAACACGTACGGAACGGCGGCCTTGATCACCCTCGTGAACCGATATCGCCAGCTCCGCTGATCCTGCTTCTTCCGCTCCATTTCTCCCACGCTAGGCGATCCGGGACATATCCAGCGGTATCGACGCGGCCGAGCCGCAAGAATGTCACCCGTCCGGCTCATCGGCATCCGTCAGCGGTGACCGGCTAGAACCGCCTGGCACTCGGGTCAGAGCAGCTTCTTGGCCTTCAGGTAGTCGGTGGCGACCGCTTCGGGCGCGCGGCGCTCGCCGTCCACCTGTTCGTTCAGCCGGGCCAGGTCGGCGGTGGTGAGCACGGCGGCCAACGGATCGAGGGCGGCTGCCAGCTTCGGGTCGGCGGCCGACTTCTTATTCAGCACCGGGATCAAATTGTCCGCGAGCTGCAACTTCTTGTCGTCGGTGAGCAACCGCAGACCGAGCCCTGCAAGCGTGCCGTCGGTTGTTCCGACCAGCGCCAACCCGGCCGCACCGTCGATCACCGCCTGCTTCGCCTCCGTGCTTCCGAACCCGAGCGGCAGTACGGCTGAGATCTTCAGGCCGTAGACCCGTTGCAGGCCGGGCTGGCAGAACGGCCGGTTGGCGCATTCGGCGGTGGCGGCCAGCACCACCGGGGTGCCCCGGGCTGCCAGCTGCGACAGGTCGGTGACCTTCTCCTGCTTGGCGAACCCCGAGGTGACGGCAAACCCGTTCTGGTTGGCGGCCTTCGCCGGGCTGAGCACGGCCAACCCGCGCTTCTTCGCCAGCCGCCGGAGCGCGGCCACCGTGGCGGCGGTGTCGGAGCTCGCCACCAGCGTCGCCCGCGGACCGTTCACCTCGCGGTTGAGGAACTCCGCGAACGTGGCCGCGTACTCCGGGACGACGTCAACGGTCCCGGCCTTGAGTTCTCGGGCGTACGTCTCGCGGTTCTCCGACTGCTGGTACTTGACCTGAAACCCGGCCTCGACCAGCAACTGGCCGTACATCGCCTGCATGATCCGCATCTCGGTGAAGTCGGCGCCACCGACGGTGAGCGGACCAGTGACCGCTCGTGAGCCCGAGCCGGCGTCGCCCTCGCCGGCCGAACCGCTGAGCGAGGCCAGCTGTGTGCAGCCGGTCAGCACCGTCATCAGCAGGACAGCGAACCCGATGGCGACCCGGCGATGCGCCCTGACCGGCAGCACCGCCGCAATGCTTCCGGACCGCACCGACATCGAGCCTCCGCCTAGTGAAGAGGCACGAACGCTACCCGCCCGTAGCTTGGTGCCCGAATCAGCTGGCTCGCGCGAGCACGGTGCGTAACCGATTTCGTCGAGCGACGCGCGCAAGCGTGCCTCAACGGCTCACTCATGAGCCTTCGGATCACCTCGATTGGAGGAAAACGGGCATCTGGGGGGCGATCTAAAGATCCATGAGAGCGGCTGTGGAGGTGGGTGAAGAGGGCGCTCAACGGTGCGCGGCGGCGCTCAACGACCGCAACCACGGATCATTGGCCGCCTAGCGCCGGAGGAAGCGCTTCTCCGGAGCGTTGTTCCGTGGTTCCGGTCGTTGCTCGTCGATCCGTCCCCGTCTCACGAGCCCGCATCCGTCCATGCCTCGTCCACCCAACGACGCTCGGGTGTTTCGCATGATCACCCAGCATCTGGGTGGGCGCAGTTCCGCCGCTGGCACGGGTCGGCGTGGCTGCATAGATCGCTGAAATGAGGTGGGTGCTATTCGCACCCGACCTATTTCAGCCACGGGTTCAGCGATCTTGAATGGGCGCCGGGGCAGGTGGTGCGCTGGGCGCTGAGTTGCAGGTGGCGCGCTGGGCGTTGATTGCAGGTGGGGCGCTATGCGTTCAGCTGCAAGGGACGTGCTGGGCGATCAAGTGCAGGCGGTGCGCTGGGCGATCAGGTGCAGGCGGTGCGCTGGGGCGTTCAGCTGCAGGTGATGTTGGTCATGCCCTCGACGGCGCCGGTGGCCTTGTTGTTGCAGCGAACCACATTGCCGCTCTTGGTCTTCGTCACCTTGATCGCGAAGCCTCCAGCGTTGACCGCAGAAATGTTGCCACTGAACAGGTTTCGATACCCGAAGCCGTCGACGATCTCGTGCACCTGGTAGCCGTCCTCCGGTGCGCGGGCGCCCTGGTTACCGGCGATCAGCCAGCCGTTGCCCTTCACGTCCACCCAGGAGTCGGCGCCGGTGATGCCCGCGCCGTCAAACCGGTTGCCGGCCACGACCCCGCTGCTGGTGCCTTCCTTGATGTCGATGGCCTCGGCCGAGGTCGCGGTAAAGACGTTGTCCAGCACGAAGTTTCCGTCGCTGTGGTCCTGGGCGCACTTGGTGATCTCACACCAGTTGCTCTCCGCCGTACCGATGTAGACGCCCTCACCGAATTTCGGCTTGCGCAGCCCGGTTTGACCGATGGCCAGGCCACGGACAACGTTCCCGATGCTGTTGCGGCGCAAATGTACTGCCTCGTCACCGATCTGGTCGACCAACAGGCCCTGCAGACCGACCCCGGTGACGCCGTCCATCATCACGCCCTTCTGCGCATTGCGGACGGTGAAACCCTTGACCCGCCACCACGAAGCGCCGTTCAAATGCAGCCCGTACTTGCCCTTGATCGAGCCGGCGTCGAGGACGGCGGTGCGCGCGCCACACAGGTAGATCGGCTTCTTCGGAGTGCCGCTCCGGGTGGCGACGAATTTGTCCTGGTAGGTCCCCGGGGCGAGGACAATCACGGCACCGGGCCGGGCGGCGGCCAGCGCCGCGGTCAACTGGGCGGCGGTGGAGACCCGCACGGTCGCCTTCGGGCAGTTGAACGCCTTGATCGGCGGCTTGTCGAGCTTGCGGACCGACGGCAGGTCGCCTACCACCCCGGCGGAAGGGGTGCCCCCAGCACCGGCGGCGTACAACTCGCCGGTCGGCAGGTCGGTGGGCGTTTGGCTAGGCAGGCCGCCTGGCACTCCCGCTGGGCTGGAGGTCGGCCCGTCGGCTTCGGCGGGCAGAGTGCGACTGGCCGAGCTGAGTCCGCTCTGATCGTCCTCCCCGCCGGTGGCGCCGGCCAGCGCCCAGCCGGCGCCGAAGGTCACGATCATGCCGAGCACCGCGGCACCGAGCAGCGGGCCGTTGCCCGCTGCCTTCCACGACCGGTTCACCGGCCGCTGGCCCGGCGACGGCGCGGAGCGGCCGGGTTCAGCCGGGCCTCCCGAATGGCGAGGTCAATCACCGCGGTACCGGAGCGACCGACGGGCTGCGCCGCCGGTACCCGCTCCGACTCGGTTTCCTGCGCCGATTCCTGCTCGGATTCGTGCTGCGATTCGTGCTCCCATTCCGGGGCGAGCATCGGGCCGCGCGCAGGGGTCAACGGGTACACCGGCAGCTGAACGGTCACCGGCCTGGCCGGCTGCACTGGCCTCGGCGCGGGCACCTGCGGCTGCGCCGGGAAATGCACCGGGGACTGCGCCTGGAACTGGGCCGGCGGCTGGGCCTGCGCGGTCACTGGGACGCGACGCTCGGGTATGACGAACACCGGGATCTCGCGTTCTCTCGACGGTTCGATCGGCGAGGACGAACCTGTGACGGCGTCACTCCCCGCAATCAGTGGATCAGCTCGGTAGGGCAATCCACTTCCGCCACGCCGGGGTCGGCTCATCACTAACAGCAGGAGCGCGACCAGGATCCAGATCACGGTAAGGGGATGCAGCAGCACGCTGAGCAACGAGTCGCCCGTTACTGTCCGCGACCATCCAGAGAGGTCGTTCCCTTTCAGCTCCGGCGCTTGCCGGTCGGTCACCCGGACGACGTCGATCGCCGAGGTACCCGAACCGGCGAGCAGATTCTCGTCCGCCACGCTGCCGGCCACCGCGCCGACGAAGGTGATGCCGTGCAGCGTTACCCCGGAGGTGGAGTTCTGCCGGAAGGTACCGCTGGAGTTCCGGACGTGGATCCCGGTCTGGGCGTTGCGGACCACGTTGCCGGTGATCGTCACCTTCCGGCTCTCCCGAACCTGGATTCCGTTGGCGGCCGCCCCGGCCACCCGATTGCTGTCAACGTCCACCTCGGTCGCGCCGTCCGACACGACGATCCCGGACCGGCCCCCGTTGACGGTGTTGCCCTGCACTCGCACCGACGTCCCACCGATCACGTGGATCCCGATCCGCGCGTTGTCGATGCTCTGGCTGGCGGTCAGCACGTTGTTGCCGAATGCCCGGGTGGACGAGCCGCTCGCCGACGGCCCGTCCGCGAGCGGGCGTCCCGCCAGCACCACCCCGTCCCGGCCGTTCTCCCGGACCACAAGCTGTGTCAACACGGTGCCCTCGACCTTGCGGGAGACAACAACGCCGTCCGATCCGGAGTTCTCCACCCGGACGTTCTTCACGCTGGCCGAATCCACGTCGCGGTGCAGCACCAGCCCGTCCACCAGGCTCTTGCGGATCACCGCATTCTCGATCCGCGCGCCGGAGTTGCCGGTGACAAACAGGCCGAAGGCGTTGCCGGTCATCGTTACGTCACTGATCTGGGTGCCGTACGAGATGTTCGGGTCCTGGGCCGCGGTCGGCAGCTTGCCGGTGGGCAGCAGCTGGGCCTTGCCCGAGCCACCTCCGCTGGACGGGTCGGCAATGGCCTTTTCGTCGGTCACCGCCCCGGCGTCCAGGTCCTGACCGAGGGTTGAGCCCGAGCCGACCACCGAGACCCCGCCGGTCCGGCCGCTCCAGAAGCCCAGCCGGGAGAAGCTGGTGTGCCGGGCGACGAGCTGGCCGGAGGCGCGAACGTAGGCCCTGCCGTCGGTGACGTCGGTGTCCTGCTTGCCGCGG
>Ga0307513_10001209_pt1 | contig 37566 bp, 32 predicted proteins | sample 15_EM_MG_FD_202174 | JGI IMG/M metagenome (GOLD analysis project Ga0307513, IMG submission 202174) | Populus trichocarpa ectomycorrhiza microbial communities from riparian zone in the Pacific Northwest, United States - 15_EM | ecosystem: Host-associated > Plants > Roots > Unclassified | place... | reverse complement strand
ACCCTCATTTCATTTCAAGTTCCCCGTTCCGAGCGACAACCCGGCCCCGTTAGCGATACTTTCGGGATTCCTTCCAGCCTCAAGTGCATCCGGTTCTAACACCACCCTTAGGAGGCGGTCATATCATTGCAAGCGCTGTCAGAATGCCAACGCATTGAAGCATCTATTGAGAATGTTTGATAACGAGAATAGACTACCGAAGGGTTCTAACGGGCTAACAATGTACAGCTAGAGGAATTGGGGATGCACGTGGATATTATTTGGTTCACTCGGTCTCTTAAAATGAGAGCTTCGAAGTGCCGAAATTATCTTTCTAACAATCATGGTCGAGGACCTACCGAGTCACGATGCGCGTCGGAGGTTTCCAGCTTTGCGGACCGAATGACCGCTATGCTGCACTGACACCTCACATATTCACAAGAACCGTCATATTGTCCTGTGATCACACATATGCATCGCCACGTACAGTCCAAGCCGTGCGGTCACATCCGCCGTTGTGTGTACACCTCGAATCATGTAGGGTTTCCTAATCAATCTATATGTGCTGTGGTCAGGGAGCCATCTTTCTATTCAGTTTCGATTGGTGTACGTGGCCGCGTCGTAGCCAGACTCCGAATCAATGGGAGGGGATAGATGATTTAATCTGCAGTCTCTTCGACCAACGAAGCCCCTCATCCAACGATCCTTCAACCGATCCGAGCATAGAACATGTCCGACGATCCGAACATTCCTAGGCATGAGAAATGGAAGAAACTCGTGCGCGTTCTCATCCACGTACTATACGTCATTATCGCCCTCATGTTCCTCGCCACTGCTCTGCTAAATGTTATCACCGTTCCCAGCCGTCACAGCGACCTCGCTGATTTCTATGGAATCATCATCTCCATTTTCCTTGTCATCGTCGAAATAATCTACTTCTGTCGCCTGAACAAACCATGCAAAACCCCCGACTTTGTGAGGCGCTACCTTGGCTTCCTGACTTGTGTGGTCGGTCGAGGTGTGCTTTATCAAATGCTTGGGCTTCATTATATGATAGATAAACGCTATTGGGGGCCCAATGTTGAAATAGTGTCGGGCATCTTCGGCACGACCACCTGGAATATTGGGTTATATCTCATGGTCATCGCGATTTTGGCGAGAGCATACAATTTTGCCGATTGGATTGAAGACAAAGAGGAAGAAGGAGAGTTGCGGTTAGAGTCTGACGACGACGAGGATATTGGATTGCTGCACGACCAAGGTGGTTTAAGCAGGATTTGATATGAGAGGGGTTCTCCGCGTGGAGCAGGCGGCCTGGATGTTGTATAGTCGCCCTAGTATTTCTGAGAAGGATGTTGGATCTTAACTACCAGTTCTTTATGAGAAGAGTTTGAGTTTCGGTAAGATAAGAATAATTACCATTCCAAGAGCTCCTGGTGAGCATCTGCACGGGTTAGGTTCGAGGGTGAAACGAGATCTGAATTAAAAATGCAAAGCAATAAGTGTTATGATATGGAGCGCCTTGATCCAACAAATAATTCAAGGTACCCAAGTTCAGAATAATCAGTACCACGTCCTGTCAGACAGAATGGACTTAGTGTGTTCAAACTCTCCTTCTATTCAGACAAACGATCTTCTGCAGGACAGGCAAGACTCTTATGAGGACCTAATAAATTACCCATCTGCATCTGATGATCTGCGCGCGCTCTGCCGATTCCGCGTGAAAATTTGCAGGCCACTGCGCGCGCAGATCATCAGCTGCAGATTGGTAATTTATTAGGTCCCCATAAGAATCTTGCCTGTCCTGCAGAGGATCGCTTGTCTCCTGCAGAAGATCGTTTGTCTCCTGCAGAAGCGCATTTGTCTGCATAGAAGGGGCGTGGAAAGAGAGTTCGAACACACTAAGTCCATTCTGCCTGACAGGACGTGGTACTAATTATTCTGAACAAAATACGGTGTAGAAGGGAGACCCAGGATGGGTTGAGGTCAAAAGGGTGGTGGGTGGTTTGGACGCCAAAGGCTGGGGAATTCCTGGGTTGTTTCTTTGTGTGGAATAGGTGCGGAATAGGTGGTGAGTAGCCAATCAATCGTCCCATGACATCATGTGGATGAGACACTACATGGTTGTGGCGGGCGCTTGGAATAACAATAGGAAAATTTCAGGAATAGGGCTGTATAACCACTTAAATGTTATATAAATAACTGGGGAAATATGCTGGATTTTTCAAAGGATCAGGCGGGAGTTTTAACATGACAAGGTGAGGTGGAGATTTGGAATATACTCTGAAGAGCCCACAATAGGACGTGATAATACCCATGGATTAGTGATTGAACAGCTTGCCGAATAGCTGCTGAAATTGCCTGTATTGTCGCAATATTATATAGTGGAGTAACTAAGGAATAGCCATTGTAGAGTCCGAGTATCTCCCATATATAGGCCATCTATAGTAGTGGTAAAACCATGGATTATCATATGTATCCCCATATTGCAGATGGTTATTCCCGATTTATTTACCCCTGGAATAGTTACTCCCACCTGTTATGCTTGATCTCACATCATTTCCGTTTGTTTAGCTGCGCTCACTCGAAGCCAGGGTTCCCCCCTCGATATCAGCGTGCGTGAGCGAACCCATTTCGCCACAAACTATGCCCCAACCTTCTTGCCTGGCTTGATGCCATAATTGTTCAATACGGCATTGTTATGGCACGCTGGCGATCTATCCGCTACCACTTCCTCGACAAGTTCATCGAAGCGGTCCTTACTCGCCTAGTACATCGTGCACCACCGCTGGAAATTGTCCCTCTTATCATATGCCCTTTGTTTCAACTTGGCTACGGTTTCCCGCAACCTTCCTATGCTACGTCGCCTCTCAATTGACGGGAAGGTCTACGTACTTGCTACCGGAATAATGGAGGTAGAAATTGCTGGGTATCCTCGCTGCGCCTCATCGGCTGGGTGGAAGAAACCTTTACGCGATTAGAGCTAACAGGGGGAAGCGAGTTGTGTGGACTGGCATGCCTACGAACAAGAAGATATTGCGGCCGAACCCCCTAAATCGCGTTACCTTGCCGTCTATGACTCGATCGCGAGTAGAGCGATTTCCAGCATACCACCGTACACATTAGAACTGCATTCCATCGACGACAATCAACTAATATCGCGCCTTATGCCCCGGCTATAAACAAAGGGGGCATACAGACTATGGTTATTAAAGGGGCGGAACTATTGGAGGGCGCATAGAGAGAATTGCTTGTTCCATGAGGGAACTTGAGGGACTTGTTGTGCGAGGATATATGGGGGGACTCGATCCAGAATCACTCTTAATAGAAGACGGGAGGAAGACAGGGGAGTGGATCGACCTGTCATTGACGCTGTGGTCCCTGCGCACTCGGCTTTTTGCATGGGAGATGTCACACATCGCAGTGACACTCCAGTTTGCTCGACCATCTATGTACATCGCCTTCGACAGAAATGACAATAGTTGCCAACCCCACGAACTTGGCGAATAAGAAGGTTACTGAACATTCCACTCTTAAACAAGTTATATAGTGGGAGTTGGCAAGTGGCTTACGCTCGATGCAGCATCAAGTCTCTGCCTCGCAGGGCATTGTGCTTGATGGCGAGCTATATTCTGACGGAGCTCTTGTTTTCCACTATGGGACCCGGTTAAACCTTACTAACACACACTCCATTTGACGCGACTTACCAATATTTACAGGTCCGAAGTGTTGGCCCTCTCCAGTGGGCACCTCGGTTCTCAGTTGAATGAAATCTCAGTTCACTGAGGCACAGAGAGAATTAGTAAGATCAATGGGAAAGTCACGGCTTGTTGCTGGAACGTACCAGCCTATCATCCGGCACTTCCCCCCACAAGCATATGGACGAACCCCGAGGTGCACACGAATATGCGCTAGAGCACGGTGGATGCGGTTGAACGCTGCGTGTTCACACCGTGTTTGGGGTGGATCGAGAGGCACAGCGCATGTCCACAATTTTCCTGTCTCAGCGGCGTCCAGCCAATCGGGAAGGATAGACTCTCCATTGCATCTACGTGGCTCCACTTCCTGTTTTAGTACCCATGGTTGCTTCAAGAGTTGCTTCCACAGTATACGGTCCTGTTCAAGGTTGCGGTCTTCCTTCTTCATCAGACGGTTGAGATCGTGGATGGGAGGAAGGAGGGGGACTATGAAGTGTGGGGAGAGAGGGTTCTTATCATGATACGACCCTGATTAACAGGCTTCTCGGCGCTCCCTGGCAGTCAACTTCTGGCGGAAACTTTGAACCGAAGTTCGATCCCCACGCACACTCTTACATAGAAATGATTGACAATGAGGCTTCTATCTTGCTACGAATCGAGCGGCTGAATTGCCAGCGCATATCGAATGTATCGCAGACAGGAATATTGAAGCTGGAAACTAAGCAAGCAGGTGCCTCGTGGCATTGCACGTTACCCGCGTTATCCGATGGAGGGAATAGAAAGGTTCGATTGTTGCTTCAGCTTTAAGATTTTTGGGGAAGATTGCTGGGCACCATGGACCGGTCAATGGAATATTGTGCGGATCTGCCTTTTCAGGGACTTACTTCGACATAAACATCGTAGTGCATCCCATATACTTGTGGAGCTTAAGAGCTTATTGAGGAAATCACCTTTTGGGCTGACTGTGAGGCACATTATAATTGCCTTCAACATGAGCTGCGTGGCAGCTCGACGGACTTGACCGTATCGCGTTCCAATTTGCTTGATATGACGAGTGTTTTCTTAACTATACCATATATATTATATATTAGGAAAACTGAGCCTGCGACGTTGTCCTTGTAGCTCGCTTCCAGGGATGACAAGCCGTCCCAGCAAGCGACCCGTTTGAACCGAAACAATGAGGCGCCGTATATGGCCATTAGTTTGCCCCATGTATGTTCTATACTTCGTGGTGGGGCAGAGTGCGAACGATGGGTCTATTCAAGTCTATGAGAACGGCCTATTCCAGACGCAATCTATAGCGGAGCAGTAAGTGATCAATGCAATGGTCCCCATCTATTGAAGAGTGCGCTACGTGTGGGCTTGGCCTGGCCCTGCTGGGCAGGTGAGCTGATGTCGAGCCAAATTTTGCTGGAGATGACCATTCCCACTATAGCCAAATAGATCACTTATAATGTTCGTCAAATTTGAATGGGCCCTTTGCTTACCACCATTTGCAGAGCTTAGGTCCCGACAAATGCTGATGTAGATATTCGGCAGAGCAAAATCGTGCAGTACTAGTTAAAGATAGAAGAATTTTAGCTCAACAACATGTAAGGAGTTCTTTTACGTACCATCCTTGCTTGCAATTCGGGTACCCTCCGCACACATAAGGTTTATGTCCCAAATGGTTGCGGACGTGCGCAATGCCACGATCAAGCCGTGGCAAACGTTGACGACACCAACCCTCTGCTTGATCCACCAGTGGTACACAGCATTCCAAGTGCATGCTACCATCCTTTTCAACCTCGTTTAACCATTGGACAAGGACCGACTTTCCGTTCCAGGTCGGTTCAACTTCCTTGTTGATATACCAGTCTTCGGTTTTGAGGGCTTCAAAATTCACGCAGTCTACCTCCCAGCACTCAAGACTCGTGTTTTGGTTGGGAACTATGGGCGGCTGAAGCACTACTACAACGAAAGTAAGCATTGAATAAAGTTGTAGAGCCATCTCTTTTTTTAAGGACTTTCTTACTTCTTGGATCCATAGGTTAGGGGCGAGCGTCCCGACCGCAGTCCGTAATGGAGTGGGGGGAACCAAAGGAACCAGATAGTCCTGATATTTCTAAGGACTATTTCTGATGTCGGAGAGGGGTGGTTATATAGGGCGGTTCCAAAAGGAAAGGAGTAGGGGTTGGTGATGGCGTGCTCATCAGTCTGACTTCTTGGAAGTCAGCAGTCTAAGTGGTCCAATTCTCTTTGATCATAACTGCCCCGCGCATTGAGCAACAGGGACATCACGGTTGAATGCAGGATTTCCGATGTCTCTCGCCGGAATTTGTCAGTCCAAAGGCAGCTCTTCTAGTAAACAAACCTCATATATTCGCTTCAGTAGCAATTTAAGAGTACAGTCTGGATCATATCCTTCGGCGACCAAATAAAATCAGAGAACGGAAGATCTGCCTCGCGTCCGGAACCTCCGCGCTGATCGAACCACGCTGGCGCCAGATGATTTTCCAGGTTTAAAACATCGGCTACGGTTTCCGCCGTGTACGCAGACCTTCCTTAGCGGCGAGTCGGCCAAAACAGCGATGACTCGCAGAACCGGCCGCGCGAGACACCGGAGGTTGATGTATATGCCACATGAGTCACGCAAAGACGGTTCAAAGGCCATTCTGGCTTGGCTTGCAGTGATCGCGGAGTCAATGCAAACCAGTTCCCAAACAGGGAGCTCACAATTGGGTCCAGGTCTAACCACCGTTGTATCCGGGTGACGCAAAACCCGAGTTTCCACGAGGTTCAAACTCCCAGAGGGGCCGCACAAGCGCTAAGTGCGAATCCGCAGCAGATGGGCCTATTGGTGCTATAATTGGCCAGCCATGTCACTTTAGAGTCCAGTCTAACAAGAAGTGAGGTAGTATTCAGGAGAAAGCGCACATTTTCGTAGTTGGAGTTGTCTGCAACTTTCGCCGCAACCTGCCTCCTGCCAAACCGTAAAGGCTACCATTGACAACAAACATCGTTCCATACACAGAAAATATGCATATCAATGCTTTCATGCTCTCTCTGTGTATCGTTCTGGTGCCTTCGGGAGTCTTGGCGGTCTATGACGGACCAGAGTTCCGTAAAAAGGAATCAATTCTCATACGATGTAGGGTATGAAACAAGTACATGTCCAAAGCAGGACCCTTCCAATTCCAAGATCAATGTTTTTATGCTTGTCATACAATCAAAGCTCCACTAGCGACCCAGCTGGTAACTCTTCTACCACTGGTTGGCTCGGTTTCTTGGGGCAGTTCTGCTTGTGTCGATGTAAGTTCTGGCGAAGTTCCTTCTTTTCGCTGGGTTATACTTATAAGCATTAATAAAGTGATTCTTGGGCATTCAAACTCACCACCATTCACAACGTCGCCAGTCGGGTCCATGATAATGAGCACTGCGCTGCTCGTTCGAACCGAAACGAGCAGCGCTAGTTGTGGTATTAGTACATCATTCGTCTGGGAGCGGCTTCTCGGCATACCAATCTGAATTCCCGCACCGTCCTTCGCAGGGGTACGGTTTGAGGCCGAGGTGGGTTCGGACATGTGTAATGGCGCGATCCTGACGGATATTCGTGTATTCGCACCACTTTTCTTCTTCCAGTGGGACGCAGCAACCCCACTCTTTTTTCTGCTCAGTTTCCAAAAGGTTCAGCCAGCGATATAAAATTGACTGTCCCGAGTGGTTCAATGGCTCCTCTTCTTGATTCAAATACCACATCTCTTGGAACAGTTCTTTCCATGCTTTAGTATCGATGAGCCACTTTTCTCGACGCGATGCTTCGCTAGGAAGTTTGGGAACGTCTGTAACAAGCCAAGTTGAGTTATAATACTCTGAATGAAAGGTTTATGTAGTGGACGCCTCCATGGCTGACATACTTACCCAGTGGAGACGGCATTTAATGGTGATTACAGTGAAGTAGATGAGTGTAGGCAAATATTCGAGCAAGCTGGAGCTCTCTCGCCTTGTAGTTCTGTTTATATAGGCGGTGTGACGATACAGGAAATTCGATGATTTGGTGAATCTTTGGCTCGTCGATCCGACCGCCAATTGGAGAGCAACAATAGAAGATAGCGCGTCTCCTCTATCACCACCGCAGAGAAAGCACGCTCACTGATAAAAATGGGCTACAATTGATCGCTGACCATCCGGATTCTGCGGCTAGGGAAGCAGCCCGACTGAGAATGAAGAGCGAGCGTGTCATCTCAATGGCGATTCTGGAGTCCTCTTTTGTAATCATTCGATAGCAAAATTTGGATAATGGAAAGGGTCCCACTTCGCGCGCAATCGCGTGAATCTTGCACAGAGAGCGACTACCGTGTCAATATGGCCTATCTTCCATGCCACGGGTAATGGAGTGTAAAAGGTCTTCGTGATCCCGTACGTACGCAGTTCCTGCCTCTCTCCGAGCGCACTCTTGTGAACGGAGGCTTCGGGGAAACGCAATATATAGAGGACATGGAAGATAACGTCTGATGAAGAAATTGCCCCAAAGCGGATCACTGGCCAGTATGAAGCCGATCATGGAGTGTCAAGAGCAGTCAGTTCGTACCAGAGTCGTTTGAATGGGTACGATTCCAGTTCCTGGCTGCGTTGAGGAATGAGTCACCATATGGAGCGGTTCCAGAAGGTTCAAAGGTAACCCCAAGGGCCAGGGCTGTGGGCAGGCAAGGAGGCGGGGAAGGAAGGCGTGAGCGCCTTCCGCCTCATGGTCTCCAGAATCCGTGAAACCGGTCCGGGATCCGACGTACAGCGCATTAAATGGGACTGTATTGTGAGAGACAGATATACGGAGATACAAGAATATCAGAGAGTCCAATGCTAAGCAATAAAAATCGAGCCTGACAGCTGTTGCTCGCAGTGTTGAGAAGAGGTGCCTCCTTGGCTTATGCTTTGCGTCCAGGGCACCTTTGTACATGGCGTGCCACGTTTTGGCGCATCTCAATCTTACCACTATTGCGTCCATAAGTAGGACATCCATGGCAGGGAGTGGAGCAACGACATACCATTTGTCGCATGGAATCTTCTTTGGGTTCCAATGTTCTGCCCTGTTCTCTCTGGAGGTGAAAGCCATAGCACTGGAAAAAAGCAAGTACAGTCGGTAAATGAGCGTTTGTCCCATGTAACCGGATAAAAAAATGGGGCTAACCAGTTAGGCACCTGACAGTTACCACCATTACCACAAAGATACGGACGCATATCCAAATGTTTCCCGCGAATATGAACAATCGCACGATCCACTCGAGAGAATCCAGCTCCGCAAGGGCGACCACCGGAGCCCTCAACAGGGACTTGACATGTCCAGGACCTTTGACCCGGCAATTGATCCAGCCAGTCGGTGAGAATCGATTGACCAGCATAGTTCTTGCCTTCCTCTATGCCAGTTGTATTGAAAAGTTGACTCTTTAGGGGGTCCCATCGTTCTTGCGGTGTACCTTGAGATCTAACTATAGGAACTGATCCATCATAGTGAGGGTAATTCCGTGTAGGGGTATTCGGTTGGGGGCAACTTGCGGCAGCGTGGGAGGGACCTGTAATTGATTGATAGATCATGCTTAATAATTTGATTCCAGCACGATAATGTGATAACGATGGGTATCGAATCGGGAATGGGGAAGACATACATGAATGCAGGTCACTGGTCAAGTGCGAGACCACATCAGGTAAGCCCTCCAGAAAGAAGACGACGGCTGCTTCGTATTCATTCTCAAAGGGGAAAAATTGGGAGTGGTACTGATACCAATCCTTGAACAGTGGTGAGTTGACGATGTAGATAATTTCAGGATCGTAGGAGGCTTGTTGAACTGGTTGATAGTAGCTCATGGCGATTGGGGTTTAGGAGAGAATAAGGTGCGATACTCACCAGGGCGCTGGTTTAAGAAAAGCATCCGGAGACAGGGGAGGCAGGATGATATTGGAGACTCGAGTCTGGCTTTTCCAAGCTACTCACCCAGAGAGAGGTCCGGCTAGGACCTGTTACACGTCGGCTCTTCCTGTCTCACATAGAACCGTACCCGCGAACATTCCCGGTGCGAAGCGAAGGGGGAGCTCTCCATCCACGTTCAGAGAAACGACCACAGAAATATTTCCGATCCATTCTTTCTCCGGAATGACAGGTCAGTGGAAATGGAAGAGTATGGACGCGGGATAGTCGATGCAGAAGAGGACATCCACGTCATGCATTAGGAAGAGTATCCTTGTGCAAGATAGCCAATTGAGGGAATATTAGAGACAAATTAGTGAAGCTGGAGCATCGAACGTCATGTCGTGATCTTCGTCCGCGACGACCACCTTCAGATGGCCCCTGAGGTTGCCAGTTAAGTTGGTTTTGGCGGTGTGGTCCAAGAGGCCCGCGTGTGCCGTTGCAACGTGGTGTGTGTCCCAAGCGCCGCACGTCGCGTCTGGGTCCGGTGTCTACTGACGGTTTGGGTGTTGAAATTGGCGCGTCTGTAGTACTTGGGATTGGCTATGTGCTCATACAGACGGACGGACCATATACGCGACTGTTGCGTGGCGATAAAAGCCGGACCCCTCTGTTTGCCACCCTCCTCACTTGATTCACGCGCAGTGGCATCTGGCATAGTATTCACAACATCGGAAGGCTAGCCGTCATCTCGCCTGGGACGCGCGGCCGACACGAGCATGGAGGCCAGCCTTGACAGCTGACGTATATACGGCTTGTCATTCAACCCTCGAATTCCAAGCTCAATGCCCATCTTGTGTCTTTGTCAATACTCGACGTGGGTAAAGATTCCTACGCAATGAAATCGAGCCTCCGTCGAGCCACTTCCAGTGGAGCCGTATGAAAATACCTACAATATCTCAAACAGCCAAAAACAGAGGTTGAGGACGGCTAACTACTATAAACCATAGGACTCACCTGTCGACTATCATAGGAAGCCCTGGATCGATGAGGACAAACAGGTGCTCGGACACTTAAAGGATCGGTTCAAGCAGAGTACCCTACATGGCTTTTGTAACGGCTGGAGCACCATGTGGACGACCCATTAATATTGATATATTTCTCTTTATTCTTTACGTGCATTCGATCATACCTCCTCGTCAAATCTCAAATGCACATCAGTAAATCATGAATCGATCATGTTTCTGGATGCCTGTAGTCTACAGGAGAAATTTCCAGGCTTAGGTTTCACTGCTCTACGCCGCATCATTCTTGTCGAAACGTTCGCTGGGTCGTACCCTTGTCTTGCATCAACAAACGGGAGATAATATGTAGATGATGGGAGGGTCAGGTGGTCGTCGCTCTGCGCATCTACTCCACGGACGTACGACGGGTCTGCCCTGGCGTTGGAGGCGCGCTTACGGGGGTAGCTCCAACCAAGGAGCAAGGAAAACAGCTGTCTGTGACGCTCATTGGGTGCTGGAAATGATCTACCTTAGGTTTGGTGGAGGACCAGTGTCGCAGGATCATGTTGAAGTAGTCTTCTTAGAAATCTAATTATTCATCTAAATAAATTCGAGACGTTCACCGGGCCCAGTCTGTGAGAATCGCATGTTCAATAGATTGGCGTTGGCGTTTTATCGGGACAATATATAATCTTCTAATCTTCGTCTTCTGACATCCGGATCTCCTCCACATTAGCCTCATGGACTGGGGTGCTCGCTGGTGCGTCATCGTGGTCTTGGGGTGGAGCAAGCTGTAACTTGCCCTTGACGAACGAGGGACCACCAGCGGTTTTGCCAGCTTGCTTCTCCGCCATGGCCATAGGGTCAGCAGTAGCACCAGCACCAGCATCCGCCCCCGTCTTGTTTCCGTCCTTTTTGCCCGTGAGTGCGTGTGCAGCAAGGAACTGTACTTCGGTGTTGTACAAACTCTGCACGCTCCTCCGTATACGCAAAAATTCCTTGAAGGTGTCTTCTGAGCCGGTCTCAACCTCGAAGTCATTCCACTCCTTCCAGAACTCGGGATTGACCCGTGGGTCGCAGAATTGCGACGCGTGTGCGTAGATGGCTCTCGCACGGTCGATTTCGCCCAGTTTACGTTCCATTGCTGCAAAGCGAAGGCATATCTGTGCGGTTTGCTTGTCGGGGAGAACAGTGATAGCGCGCTCATAGATGGCACGAGTTGTAGGCAATCCAAAGTTTTCGGTTGCTTTCGCAATGTAGATGAGGAACATCTGATGGACAGTCAGTACTCGAGCAGAAGAGTCGTGGACGATGTAACAAACCTCATACTTATCCTCGTCCATGACCACTTTGGTCGCTCGTTCGTAGATCTCCATAGCACGCTTGGCACGTCCGTGATCCTCCTCAAGTTTGGCATACATCAGAAAGAGTGGCTTGCAGTATTTCTCCGGACACTTCTCGAGTGCTTGCTCAAAAAGATCTCGCGTTCGTTCTAGCTTAGAACCACCCTGTGCCAGGATGAGAACCCTGACAGGAAGCAAATAGCAGACGTACGTAGCGTCTTATAAATTTGGCAAGGTAAATATTCCATATTTCGAAGGAAATTGGGAAATTGAAGAGTTCGACGCCTCGTTCGTACACCTTGAAACTCTCTTCAAAGTATTTATTATCTTCTAAGAAGAGAGCATAGTTCACGATGATCTGGGCGATGTTAGAAATCAGCACGCTCCGTCTCGACCTAGACATACCTGGGCATTGGCAATTCGAAGCTCGATAATCTTATCATAAACGGACTTCGCCGTCTCAACAGTCCCAATAGACTCCTCTAGGTCGACATAGAATGACCATAGCTTGAGCGACTTGAAGAGTCGGGCTTGAACTGGTAGAGAGTGGTCATGGTAGCTGATCTTGGTGTCCTTGGGCACATATGCTGCCCGCTGCATAATACGGATTGCCTCGTCGTAATTTCTAAGTGGATGTCAAACGGTGGCTTCAGATCATTCAGGAAATATACAGACTCATGCCGCAGCTCCATCTCCGCCCACTCACAATACAATTCTGCAAGTTCCTCGACGGTCTTGAAGTTGACTTTCGCGCCCTTTTCGAATATCTTCCAGGCACTTGCCAAGTCCGGTGCGGCTTGACCAGTAACCCCTCCTTCCTCGTAAAACTTGGCGAAGTTGACGTATACCCGGTGGAAATTTGTTGTTGCCTTCTTTGGATTGACGGTCTCTAGAGCTTTTGTATAGGTTTCTGCAACCTTCTCATCGTCATCTCCCCACAACGCCACGCGCTTCTCCCATTCCTGCACGTCATGCGGGTTTCGCCGCAGCAGCACCTCATTAACGAGGAACGGTCTCCTATCCATGAGCTCTTCGAAGGACTTCATCTGCTGGTCGAGTTCCTTTTCCGTCTCCGCCACATCGTCATCATCTTCCGATGGGTCTTCAAGCGAGGCCATGAGTGCGCTGATGAACGACTCTTGGAACTCCGCGTAAGCGTCGAAGATCTGGGTAAAATCGCGGATTGTCAAGACGCTTGCGATACCCGCTTCAAACGTGGCTTTTGCCCGCTCGAATTCGCCACGCTTCGTCCAATATGTGGCCAAACCCGTCCATAAGCGACCAGCTTGGTCTTTGTAGACCTCCAAGCCGTCGCGGTGGATGATCCGCTCGATGTTGAGTTTCCGACTGCTGGTTGGGTAGGTATCTTCGTCGTACGGCTCTTGTCCTTCGACCTGGCTCGAGGCCGCTCCCATGCGTACCAGAGGGCCGGCACCTTTCGGTACTGGAGGGGGGAGCATCTCCATTGCCCTATCCTTAGCTTGGTCCGCATCCTTATTTTCTGTGGTGTTCTTTTCGCACTCTTCCATATCCATCCCGACCTCTTCCGCGTACTGCTCTACGACTTCAATCCACTCTCCTAGCAACTGATATGGACTTTTCCCCTCTGGACTCGTATACCTGCCTTTGGCGGCGCTGCGAGCTAGACCGAGGAGCAGCTTGGCAGCCTCCAAGGGTCGGCGTTCAGGGTTATCAGGAGACAGGAGAATGGACGTATAGCGTTCGGTAATGCTGGGGTCGATAGCGAGGTACCGTCTGTACACACGGACAGTGGTGCTCCCGCCTTTAGCCTCCGACCAGAGGAGATAGCGAGGCCATATCCGATGATGAAGCGATGGAGGTAGAGTCCGTAACGCTCGATCGAACGTTCTCCTTGCATGAGTATGGGATATTTGGGCAGGGCACATAGGGTGTTGAAATATATTGAAATACATGAGCCAAAGGCGGGGCATCTGCGAAGAAATCAGTACGAATACGACAAAGGTAACCCATTTCTGCGCACTGTCGGTAGCCAGATTAAGGCTCGTTCAAAAGTCATGACCAGCGCTCGCCATTCTTCCCAACCAACAACACTATCAAGTCCACCTTCCCACTTCTCCGCCTCATCAAGCTCGTCTTCCAACGCCTCTCTGACCTCCGCAAGCTTCTTGCGTCCACCAGCGCGTTTAGGCTTGATACTCTTCCCCATAACAAATTCGCACCGCACAGTCAAGTACGATTTCCACAGCTTAAATGAAGCAGGGAAATAACCAAGGGCGGTTTCGTACATGTACGTGAGTTTTTGGAGGGCGAGACGTGACACGGGGGTTGCGAGCGGGTCGAGGAGTTGTGCGGCTTCCGTCTGCGGCGTGACGGCCTCTTTTTGTTGAGTTGATAGAGCATCTTTGGCGTTGTTGATTGCGGTCCACCAGTGTCGGAATGAGCTCGCGTTCCGTAGCAAATCTTCTTCACGGTGCAAGTCGGCAGGTGTGAGAAGGTGTGGATGGGTCAGGGGCGTTGGAATAGGCCATGTGAGTGGGAAGAAGCACGAAGCTGAGTCCAGCGACGAGTCCTCCATGTTCGACTGAAAAGAGTCGGTGTGGTCGTGTCCAAACGCGTTGACCAGGTAATTGCGAACACCGATCCGTAGTTCTGAGACATTACCTACCTGTATCATGTCAATTGCAGTTCGTGTATGCTAAACCATCCCACTTGTATGAACAACGTGATTCCCTAGTTTCTCATATTATCATGTCATAAGAGCTCCTACGCAGTCCACCCGAGGCTAAGGATCCTACACAATCAGCTCCTCCAAGGATTGCTGATGAGCCGTTGAACGGAAATGAGTGCTTGGTACCGCACATCAGGATCGTCATGACCCATCAGTTCCATTACTCTCGTCTTAGCTCCCAAATCTGCGATCACTCTTCAAGAGGACAGTTTTATCAGATCGAGCCAGAAGGACAACATTCTGCTTACTTTTTTCCTCGCTCATAATGTTTAACGTATTGGCCGAGATCGTGCGCTGCCACGGCCAAAACGACAGGGTCCTGCGCATCCTTCAGCAAACTGATCAGGATCCTGGACACCTCAAGATCAGATTCAAGAGTATGGACCATGTGCGGTGACACACTTTAGCTGCTCGTAATCCCTCTCATTCAGCTTCACCGCATTCTCCCTCCAGAAGTCGTCCGAGTCGTGGACGGGCGACCACGACAGGTGTCCTGACTGAAGTTCAGAAGCGTACTCATCGTAGGTTCTGCGAACGAGTTAGCCGAGTATCGCACATAGAAGGAGCGTCGTACGTTAAGCTCCGAAAGTTGGCAGTCAATTCATCCTTTAAATACTGTACATCCTCTACTATATCCTCATCCGACCATTTTCGGGTTGAAAGGTTTTTGACGAATGGTAGGAGTTTGGCGACCAACATCGCAGGGAGATTCGCATCTGGAGCTCTTGAGACGAGGTTCTACGAATGAACTAAAAAATGAGATAGTAGACAAGTGTCCACGCTGAGACGTACTCGGAAAGTGGCGATGATTACCCTGACAACTTTCTCTTTCACAGCCGATTGAGCGGCATCTGTAAGTATTGGGATGATGTCATATTTTCTGCACTATCAGATTAGCACGCCCTTGTCTCAATTTTATTAAGACAAACTTGTTGATTTCTTGAGCGACATTCGCTTCAAACGTGAGGAGCCACAGGCAGAATGCGACTTGATAAGTCATTTGAGGTCCCGGGCCGCCTTTCAGTATGGAAACTAGACTATGTGAACTAGAGGTCAATGGCCATATTGTCGCATTGCTAGAACACATACCCCGATATCAAAGTAGGCATTTTCCAGACTGCGCTGCGGACTTCTGGTCTTGGAAGAAGCACTTCAAGTGCCTGGACACCTACATCACGTCCGTTAATGGACGATTCTTGAACTAAGCTGTTGATGGTCTGAAGAAGAGGGAGGAATTTATATGCTTGAAGGGTTCCTGGTTCGGCACTGCAAAGAATTATAATGTTCGATAAGAACATGAAGAACCGAGTGCTTAAAACGTCACCTTAGAATAGTTGTGAGAATCTGGCACGCCTTCAGCTGGATGAACTCGTCCTTCATTTCCAGCGTCCTAAATTGAAGTAAGCTCCGTCAATCCTAGGCTGACCGAGTAGCGCACTTGAGGAAGGGTGCATAAGGCAGCTCGGGGTCGAGTTTAGCCGCATCGAGAAACAGGGTTATCCGTTCATCGTGATCTGCAGTCCGCACGTAAGCCCTTGTCATTTGACTTCTACATTCAGACCAACCGGTTAACGCATCTCCAATGAGAACGAGGATGTTTTGCATCGTATCTGCACGCGCAAGCTTCTTGAGCAAGTTGAGGAAGAGCAACGCATATTGGCGTCCGTCAGTTATGAGGATCGACTCGAATTTGGCGCGCGGCTGGCGGTCCACACGCTTGATGAGGGCAAGTTCGTCTGGTGAGATCAGTTCGGCTCGTTGGTAGCCCTGTCCACCCTCGTCAGGGAGAGATTCGACGGTTCTAGGGCCGCGGACGGACCTCCCAAGGCACAGGTTTTGAGCGAGTCTTGTTACTGAGGTCGTCCAGATACAAGTTGGACACCAACGAAAACTGCGACATGACCGCAAAGAGGGAGGAGAGTCCAAGGCTGAAAGACAAAGAGATCGCCACAGGAGAACGAGTGCGGCGAAATTCCGGTCACAAGAAACGTTTATAGGTGCATTATACGGGATAAGACGCAGTAAGACGCCCTACCTGCAAGATGCGAGGGTCCTAAATGCGGTTTATCATGAAAGAGGCTTCACGTGTACTTTTAGTTATGCAGTAACGTGATCCTTTAGCCGCCTTCTAAGTGGAATCTCTGAGTTGCTTCCGCGGTAGGAGCGCCAGGTGAATAGGGTGTGGTCGTAGAGCCTCTCTCGAGTTCCATTTGCTCACCCTACCCGTTATGCTTCATATTGTGCACCACATTATGTACCACATTATGCGTCCACTTCCACTGAGGTTGAACCCGAGTCTTGGACTCTGCCCCTCCCGCGAATTGTCGTCGCCTTGACTTCAAAATCCGCGTAAAAATGACAAAATGAATGCATATAGCATATTCAGGCCGTCAAGTAATCGTGGTTCTGGGGGTCACCTCAGGAGACGGATCACGCTGGGGGCCTTCGTAACCAAGCTATTGGGTGGCCACTGTAGCACGTAGATTGTCCGTGAACCAGGTCCCAATCAGTGCTGTGTTTTTTAGGAAGGCATGCATGTAGCCTTCATCGGTACGAACAAGTACAGTACCAGTTGAAGCCACCGCTTGGTGCTTTCGAGATGCCTTATCTAACAGTTTATTCGGATTTGGTAGGGCTCTTCACGTAATTTGAAACTCATTCCCTGTAGAATGCAATCAAAAATCGCCATCCACTAGTCCATTCGGTATACCTAATCGTCGTGGTCCTTTCTGCTTCTCTCGGCATTGGATTATGCTTCGCCCTTTTCGCCCACGTCGAGTGCAGGTGACCTCACGTCACTCCGCTCGTCATTATAGATATGGGCTTCGACTGAGACACGGGACTTGGAGTCTAACCACTCCGAATGAGATTTTTATCCCTACCTATCCTCTGTGGAACTCGTCAACGATCGCATTTCTTGTATTTTCTCTACAACCGACCCTTTGCAATCCGTATGTCACCTCTTGCGTGCCCTCTTTCGTATTCACGAGGTCACACAGATAGGAACAGAACAACCATCTCACTCCAACACAACCCCCGGGATGGAACACACCTCCGGTGCTAATGACCCCGTTTGGGTCGCCACCCTGCCTTTCTCCAAATTCCCCAAGTTTTCAAAACTGACCAAGGACATCGTGACGGATGTTCTTGTTGTGGGAACTGGAATTACAGGTATCAGCACTGCGTACGAGCTAGTGGAGCAAGGTCGGAAAGTCACACTTATCGACTCTCGAAATGTGTTGAGCGGGGAAACTGCAAGGACCAGCGGTCATTTGAGTGTGCAAGCCCTCCAAACAATCTAGTTTACGGAATGCCTGACATGTTACGTTCATAGGTTCGGCTCTAGATGATCACTATTACGAAATAGCGAAGAGTACGGATCTGCCATTCTTCGGTGCTACCAGTATTGACCGCTCGGGTAGCTTTTGGTCAGGACAAGGCTAGGCTCGCATACAACTCGCACCAATGGGCCCTTGAGCATGTCGGCGACGTCTCAAAAGGCCTAAAGATCAACTGTGAATATCGAACGCTGCTGGGCTATACGATCGTCGATGTCCCCGAGACTGAAAGCAGCTACGAGAGGCGAAACGACCTCCCCGACGAGGTAGAGGCGATGAACAAAATTGGGTGCGGCTCAAAAATATCGTACGAACCGAAGGGAGATATGGGTGACGCGTACAAGGGAGGGGTTATCCAGTGGAACGGCCAAGCCACCTTCCATCCTACCAAGTGAGTCCGTCATTGTCGTAGTTGAATATGATGCTCACGGGTAATTAGGTATCTCATCGGTCTTCTCGACTACCTCCGTGGTAAACCGGATTTCTTCGACTGCTATATCAATACCCGCTTCGTCTCACACAAGGACCATGGCGACTACATTACGGCCACTGTGGAGGACGGTCCAACAATTAGAGCGAAATCCCTCGTCATGGCGACAAATGCCCCTCTCCATACCATGCAAATCCTCGGAAAAGTCAGTTTCTGGCGCACCTACTGCATCGCGATGCGTGCTCCTAAGGGCAAATTCCCTGACATGCTCCTATACGACAATGGTGACCCTTATATCTATGTCAAGAAGACGGAACACCCAAACCCAGAGTACGAATACGTCATCACCGGTGGCGAAGACCATAAAGTTGGGATCGAGAGCGGGGATACCCACGAAAAACATTTCGCGAAGCTAGAGAAGTGGACCAGAGGTCACTTCCCATTCGTGGGGGAGACTGAATATAAATGGTCAGGACAGATCATCGAACCCAACGACTACATGGCGTTCATCGGACGCGCCTCGCCCCTCGAGAAGAACGTCTATCTTTCGACTGCCGACTCCGGAAATGGACTGACACATGGAGTTATCGCATCGCGTATCATCACCGACATGATCACAGGCGTAGAGAATCCGTGGGCCGAGCTGTACTCACCCAACCGCCTTCCCTTACTCCGCTCTATGCCCAACATGGTTACCGATATCGCGAAGCGGATCTACGCCGGGTACTCTAGATACGTCATTGCTGATGTGACGGACATTGAGGATATCCCCAAGTGCTCGGGGGCTGTGATGAAAGCGGGTGCGATGCAGGGGATGAAACCTCTTGCGGTCTACAAAGACGACCAGGGGAATGTGATCACGTATTCGGCTGTCTGTCCGCACATGAAGGGCGTGATCGTTTGGAATGCTGCTGAAAAGAGTTGGGACTGTCCGGGTGCATATCTAATTTCACTCTTCTTTCCTCCAAGCAAGTTAATAGCCGTTTACAGTGCACGGGAGTCGCTTTGATGCCGCCACGGGAGGCTGCGTGATGGGCCCGAGTAATCGTGACCTATATCCCGAGAATGACTTGGCAAAGGAGCTGGCAGCAAAGACGAGTAACGGAAGCGGAGCTGCTTCTCTGCTTGCTGGTGGTGCAGGAGCCCAAAATGTCAGCATGAAGGTCAAGGAGACGGGTGGGATTTCTGGTAACCACAAGGTCTAAAATGAGTCTGTCAGCAATGACGGACACAGCCATGTGTGGCTAAGTGCAACTCTATATTGTATCCACGTCTTTTTCGTGAAACAGCAAATATTGACACTTCTTCAACGCGCTGCGCTGAGTATATAGTCCCAAACCCATTTCTGTATGCCCGAATCGTTCCTACACGGTTCCCTACAGGTGGTAGATGTCTCCTGCAGTCTAAATCACGACTCAGAAATCCCTTTCCCTACCTCTGGACTTACACTTCCCTCATGTATCATCGTTCTTGGGATTCCCTGTACTCGACCTATCTTACTTAAGGTGGACTCCTTTGAGTCAGCTTCGGGAAACTACCCTTGTCCTTATGGCGACCACTGAGACTATGCCGGTTCGAGGAGTCGAGCACTCACTGTATTTGTTTCATTTTCTGAGTACTAAATCGGGTAGTGTGATCGTACCGCGATTTGGGGACCCACTCTTCGTTCTGCCGACCCTTTCGTACCGATCCTTTCGTGTGTGGCACGGAGAATGCAACAGCTTCTGAAGGCACGGAGTGCGCTCCTGGTGAGTCGCACACGCGTGCTGCTTCGCATCTCCGTGGTTCGCGGGAGTTGATGAAGTACGACGAGGGAGGTGCCCGTTTAGTCCGGGGAAAGAGGACGGAGCTGGACACTGAAGGGAGAAGGGCAGCAGGAAGCTGGAGTGACCCAGGCGTATTTCACGGGGCTATGACGCCCCTTTCGGGGTTTGGGAGCCATGGAGAAGGTGGTGATGGTTGCGCAGTCAGTCAGTCAGTCGGCCTATCTGCTCTCGTTCTGAACGTATTCTGGGTGTGGTGAGTGTTTGACGGTTTGACGGGAGTACTGAGGCAGTACTGAGCTGCCGAAGTGGAGACAGGCGAGGGTGCACGGAGTGAGTGGAGAATCCGTCACACACAGACACGAGCGATCGAGCGGCATAGACCGCGCAAGGAACACTGTGCGTGAGCTCGCACTGCGGTATATCCATGGACAACAGTTTGGCTGCGTGTGGCCCTATTGCGGGGTTGCAGTTGCGGGCGTAGTATTACCACACCACCAAGATCAAGAGAAGGTTGGTGGGAGAATGGGGGTTATCCGGCGGGGACGAACCGACCGAGATGGTGGTGTGAGTAGCTGAAGTAGTTACAACCGCGCCAACATATGTCCGCTCTGGACGCTTGGGGACACAAGTAGTAGAGACAGATTTGAGCATCGATTCCTGTCCGGTCGATATGGACTACTGCGTTGAAAGCGGTACATCACTGCAACTGGTGTACTCGTCAAAGGGAAGGGTCGCGTGCTCTGAACGGGCGATCCGAGCACTCCTGCTCGTTCCATTGCGAGATCTGCCTTGTATTGCGGGGGCCTGCAAGGGGCAGTGAGTATGAACCACTAGACGGAGGAAATCAAAGCTGACTGGGGATCGAAACCAGGAGCCGCACTCCTCTCTGTGCAAGTTGAGGATGCGGCTGGACCTGCAGTGGGCATTGGATCCTCCGGGCAACCGGCGTATCTCTCTCCTCTATGTGCAACACCTGCGGTGGTCGCTGGGCACTCGGGGTATACTGGATCGTGGGATGAATGAGTTTCACGATGTCTGGGTTCGCGTTCGAGAGACAAGTATTGATCCCTCTCGGGACCTCCGAACATGGCGTGGGCGTGTTGGTCGATTGACCATAACTATTTTGGGTATGTAAAAATGAAGGGAGCCGAGGTGAACGCCGATCGTGGTTGCGAGTGGTTGCGAGTAGGAGTGCGGAGACGGGAGTCGTTCTAGATATACCGTGTCATGCATGGGGCGCTATGGGATCTGCGAGTGACGGCGGGAGACGGCGAGCCATCGGTTTGGTGGTGATCAGGGTGGTGATCAGGTCCAAGATGAGAACTGAGTGAGCGGTGCGAGTGCTGACGATCAAATGTAGCTTGAATTCGTGGGGTACGACGTCAACGTATTGAACCGCCTTCGAGAAGGCGTATGCGCATCTTCAAGCGCAGCGCATCTTCAAGCGTCTGCTTCTCTCGCATGGTGCGTTATAGACGTATGCATTTGCTATGTGTCTTCATGCTATACTTTCTCCATATAGCACATTGAGCGACGAGGCGCAGTGTCGGTCAGAGCGTTGTCGGACGCGCACCCTGGTGGTCAGGTCCAAGTCGCGTGAATAACAAATAAGCTAGCTACAGATACAAATAGCTAACTACCGTGGACATTGCAGCAGAATACACAGTCCGGAGCAAATTCCAGCAATTCGCGCTTTACCTCTTCCTTCCCCTGCGCATCGACACCAAGTTTCCGCTTCAAATTCAATGGTGGATTTGCTTGATATCAGAATGGTCACTGAACAGAGTGTCTAGACTGATCGTGCTCAGCAATGGGCGTTGCTGAGGTTCGGAGTTCTGGAGTTGGTCCGCGAGGAATTCGATTTCACTGCAATGTGCAGGTAGGCGACTAGCGAAGTACCGCATCACTTTCCCCGTTGACCAGAGATCTGCACGAATCGCCTGATACCCTGCATCTGGATCCTGCTCGACCTCTGGCGCCACCCAGCCTTCCGTCCCTTGATATCCTTTGATCCGCGATTCCAGTAGAGGGACCCGGACGGATATGCCGAAATCAATAATGCGGAGTCGGGTATTTGCTCCGACGACAATATTGTCGGGTTTAAGATCAAGGTGGGCCACCAGATTATGGTGTATGAATCCAACGCCTTCAAGGAACTGGCGTGCAAGGCTATAGCCTGCAGTTTTGAACAAGCTGGTAGGCGCATCGCGTAACGCCAGGTCTTCCTTCATGACGATGCACTTCCATTCACAGCATGGGAAACTTTCGAGGATAGGAATTACGTGGTTCTCCGCTAACTTGCTTTCGAGGAGGAATGAATGTATGTCGAACTCGTCCTGCTCGACATACTTGAAGATGACGTTTTGGACATTTCTGCCGTCTTTGTTGGTTGGTCCCCTTGCACGGCAGACAGTCGACGGTAGCTATCAATGAACTGTTTAGTGGCGCAGTATAGACCTGGATCGAAGACGAACGCACGGGGTTGAGCGGAGCCCACCCTTCCAGAACCTCTTGAATGACTTGATACCCCGCTTTAGATACTATCTGGGAAGCCGATAGGTTATCAAACCGGTGCGTGTGGTCGCCGTCGGGAGGCGCCTTTGTCTCCGTTTTGCGGCGTTGCGGTTGTGGGGTGGTGAATCCACCTAATTGTTTGGCGTCAACTTCGTTTTTTAGTCCATTGAGACGTGTTTCAACGTCAAGGATCTTGTCATCGAGGGATAATGCGGAGGGGAAATTGTAAAGCCGGTGGAAGAACCTGACGTTGTCAAGGGACGAGTTAAGGTTGAAGTTCTCTCGGGTATACTCGATCTACAAAAGAAATAAGCTCCAATGGTCTTCAAATAATGAATTTGTGGTTCCTACCTTTGGATCGGCCCTGTCCGGTTGGTATAGAAGGTACCACTCGGCAGAGAGATCATTATTGATGTAGATCGCAACAGATACGAATGAGCTGCCCTGGGTATTGATCGTGTTGATCGTGCGGACCAAGAACCCAGATTGTAGAAGTAACCGATAGCGATCATGTTGGTTTGCTGGATCCGAACAAACTGCAATGTTGATACGCGGGCAAGTGTCCAAAGAGAATAAAAAGCTGGTTCGAGGTTCATAGGAACAAAGCTTGCCGTTCTCTTCAATTTCCGCCACGAATTTCAAGGGCCACTGCGCCTCACTGGAAAGAGTCAGCACCTAGAGGTAAATCTATACAGAACGCATACTGTATGAAGTCCGCTCGGTTTGGATAGCATTTGCACAAATATGATGCAATGACTTGAAAGTAGCCGCATATAACCACGTGTTTCGCGGGCGCTCTATCCAAGGGCGAGCCTGTTTGCTTGACAGAGAGACCGATATAGTGCTTAATCTCATTGTTAGAGCAAGGATTGCCGCTTGCGTCGAGATCGAAGTGCGCAGCGACAATACTGTCCCCAATAAAGTACTTGAGACTGTCCTATGCGGGGACTGTCAAAATATGGATGGTGTCATAATAGTAGTCATACCAATTGCTCGCGTGTCGTAGACCTTTTTGCTTGCAGCTTTTCAAGGATATCGCAAATAAATTTGGGGGGGTCAGTGGCTTGGCGCTGAATCTTGTTTTCAGTCAGCGTGTTCTCTGTAAAGTGACGCGTTCCTCGTTTTTTCGAATGAAAGAGGAGTGCGGAGATATCCGCCCGATCGTTCGAGTCTGATCGTTTTCGCTTGAGATCTGTAGTTGCGGTTGTTTCCAGTCAGTGATGTGACGCGGCGATATTTGCGGCAGTTTTGGCGAACTCACTTTCAGGAAGCTGCACAAAGATCTGGACCACCTCGTCCTCCAGTTCGGCTGGATAATATTTTCTAACTTTGTGAATAGGACGGAGAGGTGATTCCCCCTTTTCCTTCAACTCTTTCATCTTCATCTCGACTGTATCGCGTAAAGGTGGAACGCCTGCCCCATCACCCAATTTGAGGTCGATGCGGTACAAGTTGAGGTTGTTGGCGGCCACGCTGGCCAGCTCGACCGACCTCTTCGCCTTGATTCCTTCCGTCAGATCATACACCGTCTTGGACTCATCGAGCTCGACCGAGAACTTGCTATCTTCGCCACTAAGGATGCACCAGATGGTATACGACATTTAGTGAAGGGGGGGCGGAATTGGTGGACGCCAAGTTTGCGGTTTGCCACCCTTCGCAGCGTGCCATCTAAGTACAGAACCCGTTTCAGGGGGCTCTTCAGGAGGTCAGTCTCATCGCAAAACCGAGCCTCGGTTCCTTGTTTCACCCGGAGGCAAGCGCTGAGAGCTCACTCCATTCCAATTTCAATTTCCAAGAGTGGATCCAGTCGCCGTTGCCGCTGTGCGCCCGCTTCAAGAGGACTTGACGAAATGGGTTGTGGCCTTTCTCCACGATTCCGTTCGCACGCGAGTTATAAGGTAATTTTTTGATATGACCGATACCATGTGTCTGGTGAGAATGCCGATAGCCCTCCTAAATTCTGGATGGTGTAGATGTGCTCGATGGCGCTGTACCTCGATGGGATCTCCCCATTCAAGAACTTGGCCAACGTTTTCGCACCGATTTCCTTCAGCATACGCGCCTCCGGTAGCCCAGTACCGACTCTCGCGCCACTGATGGTGCATCGATAGCCTCGGGGCGGTGGCACGAGCACATCATGTCGACGTGGAAAAATCAGTCTCAGGTGCACCTACTGCATCGCGATGCATGATCCTAAGAGCAAATTCCCTTGTATATGACAATGGTGATCCTTATATCTATGTCAGGAAGACAAAACACCCAAACCTAGAGTACGAATATGTCATCACTGGTGGCAAAGACCATAAAGTCATGATCGAGAGAAGGGGCACCTACGAAAAACATTTCGCAAAGCTACAGGAGTGGACCAGAGATCACTTCGCATTGTGGAGGAGATGAAATATAATGGTCAGGACAGATTATTGAACCCAACAACTACATGGCATTCATCAGACGTGCCTTGTCCCTTGAGAAGAACATCTATCTTTCGACTGCCAACTCCGGAAACAGACTGACACATGGAGTTCTCATTGCACATGATCACAGGCATAGAGAACCCTGCACTATTCCCAACATGGTTACTGAGAACACAAAGCAGATCTATGCCAGGTACTCTAGATATGTCATTGCGGATGTGATCGACATTGAGAATATCCCCAAGGGCTCGGGGGCTGTGGTGAAAGTGGATGTGATTGCAGAGGGTGAAACCTCTTACGGTATACCAAGACAAGCAGGGGAATTCAATCCGTATCCGGCCGTCTCTCTGCACATGAAGGGCATGATCATTTGGAATGCCGCTTGAAAGAGTTGGGACTATCCAGGTGTGTACTTAATTTCACTCTTCTCTCCTCCAAGCAAGTGAGAATGTTTCTGATGGTCACGCACATGTCCAACAATGTAAGAAACTAAGTTGTGGTATGAGACTGGGAGTTATAACTATGAGCAAACCTGAGCAAATTCACACACATGAATGCCAAATGGTCAATGATACCAATTCGGGGGGGGGACGGTTCGGCTCCCCACCGGCCGATGTAAGGGTTCCATTGTAAGTCTGACTGAGGCAAGGCTGGGCACCTGATAGATGCAGGACTGTGTGGGTGGTAAATCCATTGCTGCTGATGCCCAAAAACCTCAGGTACAGTATGTGCTGGAGTCGAAGCCGATCTCATTGTTGGTGCCAAATGCGGGGTGACGATGAGCCGAAGCAAGCCAAGCCGAAGCGGGAGTGCTAGCTTAGCTGTCCAGAAGGGAAAGAGGGCGAATATCCGGAAGACGACAAGGGTGAGCACGACCAGAGGGTCACTCACTAAATTTTGCGACGCATCCGTAATTTCCACTGTGAATGAGCCATCCAAGCGATTTCTGGCCGTACTACGTCGTAAGAGAGCTGCACTGGTAGCTGAGCTATGTCAGGCAGGCCCAAATGACGGTGCCCAAACTACGCCTCCACTTTGCCTTTTGCAAAATTCCCGTACACTACATTCTGCACACTTATTGGTGAATAGGGTACTTTTGGTCATGCTCGATAAGGTTCAAATGAGGAGATCAAGGCGGAGGCCACAAGGTGGCCTTCTTTGATGCCCAAGCCCTTACGTTGTACTGGATCAATGTTGGTGGAGCCGACGAGCACACGTACATGCAAGGAGTGCAACAAATTTTTGAAGAATTGGGCGATATCCAGAAGCGGCAATCGGATCAAAGCACACAAGTAGGTGCAGTTGAAAGGAGGGCAGGGAGCAAGATGTTGAAGGTGGTATGAGCAGGAGCCAGGCAAGGCGCCAGTACATTTGCCAGCAGGTATACTGAACGTCGATGACTGGGGCCAGCGGGCCTACTAAAACCGCACTGGATTACAATGTCGAACTAGGTATAACACGGGTGTTGCCAGACGTGGATGCTCCGAGGTGGTCTCCGAGGTGGTGGGAACCGTCTTTGTTGTCTTTGTTGTCACTCCGACCCTCCACAATCCCAGCTTCCGTGAGGAGGGTGAGACGAAGCGATATCCATACTTTGTGCAGGCAGCCAACAACGCGCTTCAGTAAGAAAGGTCACGTCCAGTGACTTTAAGAGTCTTCTTAGTAAAGAGGTGCAAATCGTCATCATCACCAATCACCCTCACGCGATCCCTAGGCGCCAAGTCGGTTTGAAGGCCCGACGTCGTCATCACCACCGTTAAGAACGCGGCGAGGGCCGTCTCGCCTTCTCAGCCTCGCAGATTGGAGTCAATCGCAGCGCGTCCGCGCACTGGTGGGGTTCCCGTTCACCTCCTTTCGTGGCATCCCCTCCTGTCCGGAGTTCAAGCTCGAGGGCACCTGAAAGGCGTCTCCGAGATCAGCATAATAACACAAGGAATCCCATAGACATCATCGGAGAAGCTAAGGCCGTCGAGGACGATGCAAGTGCGCCGACGGAAACAAAGCAGTCCGCAGGGAGCATCGGAAATGTGGCATCGAAATCAGCCAAGGGACTGGCCGCCTCGCTGAGTAACATGGGCCAAATCGCGTCCAACCGAGGGCGGAGTGGGGGCAGCGCGGCAATCGCACAACGCCGTACGATCAATATCCCATGGTCGGAGGGTGAAGAGGGCCCGTGGGGGGGGTAAAAGACGGAGTGTGGACGACTCCGCTGAGCCGCCATTCAAGCAACCGTCGCTCGCTCGGGCGGCCCTGTGTATGTACCTAGTTTGATTTGGAGATGAATAGCGGGCTCATAGTACTTTAGATTTCGTCCTTCAGTTCGCCCACAATGGAGACCTGCTTAACTGTCTATTGCGACTGGGTTCTTTCAACTTCGAATGCACGAGATACTACGCTGGTACCATTCTTGATGCAGTGTGCTTCATGCACTCAATAAACATCATCCATAGGTATAACCCTCCTCACCCTCTGGCTGTTTCGTCAACTTGACATTTATGGGTAGAGACCTCAAACCTGAGAACATTCTCCTCGACGGTTCTATGCGAATAAAAATCAGCGACTTTGGGAGTGCAAAGGACCTAGATGCACCAATGGTCGGTTCTCAGTGCCAGCCTGCATTTGCTTTCTAATCAAGTTCTCGACAGAGAATGGACAGAAACGCGCTGGATCGTCTGTTGGAACTGCACACTACACCGCACCCGCACTTCTTGCCCGCACTGAAACTGGGAAAACCGTGGGTATTGAGTGACTGCCGATACCTTGAACTGATGTTTCTGATTCTTTTCGGCCTGCACAGGAATTGTAATAAGAGCTGCTGTACTTGCTGAGGGCTGTCCTGGCGCTGACCAGGCGCGGGAGGCGTGACCAATGTCGCTGGGAGGAGAAAGGGGCTAGATGAATAAGGTAAGACATTTTCGGATACGACCAATTGATGGTCAAAGCTCTTCCACTTGACACTCGTGAGCTTGCATGCAGAGCAGATCCCTCAGAGTAAGAATTTCAACAACGTTCGCCCTCTTTGCGTCCACAAATCGCATACATTTGGGGTACCCTGCAGACTCATATGCTTGACAAGCGGAATCTTGCCGCCTTACACCTGGGAGATGAGCATCGACGGGCTTCTGCTCGTCGATAATCAATGTTTTCAGCGATAAGCCAATTTCTCAGCGTGGGATAGTGAGAATGTATTAAAATGCGCTGAAAGGTGAGTCTATAAGTTCGTACAATCAATAACCTTCCGGCACAGCCTTTTTCCATCGTCAATTACTTCCCAATCCTCTGTTCCTGGAGTTCTTCGAGCATAAAATACGCCATGCGGATCCCAGATCTTCTTGAGCTGGTACAAACGAGGGTAGTTTGAGCCCCAATAGGCATCCTGCCAGTTGGGCTCTTCAAGATCGCCCTGTGTTCCGAATCAAATGTATGAGCCCCCATGCACACCCAAAGGGAACAACAGCTAACCTCATTCACGTATGCCGCACCATAGGGTCCAGCTCTCCTCAAGGCGTCTCCCACGATGTTTGTTACTAGATTTTGCGCCTGTGCTTTCTCCTCCAGGGGAGCATTCCCTGCGATGCTATAAAAGGTAAGAGGAAAGCTGCTAGCTTCCCTCCACTTTGGATGGATCGCGTTGTCCACCCTGGGGGCACCATAGCCTGGCCCTACGATATGCCCATAGATGGATGTTCCGCTCTCTACGGTCGTACGATGTGCTTCGATAATGTCCGCCGCATGTTCCGCAATATCTCGCTTCGTGAACAGCCTCCCACCGATGAGTCCTGAGCTCCCTGCGGTCTCATCTTCGAATATGTCAATATAAAGATCAAAGAAGGTGGGGAACTCCTTCGTCGATGTCGAGTAGGGAACACCGTCTGCATCCAAACGGTCGAACATCGGCTTGGCTACCTCTGTGATTTGCGCTGCGGTCATATTTGGTCCAAGAATAGGCTGAACGTGGAAGCGACCGGTCCACAGCTCGTAGAAGACGAACATCCCATGGTCGACCCAGTGATTCGACAGGTCGTGGAGCGCAGCAACACCCTTGTAGAAGAGCGAGGTATCGTTTGTGTGTGTGGAGTTTATGTTCAAGATGATGCTTGCCGATGGGACTTCAGGAAATGTTTTGGTGGTGATGGAGAGGACGATGCCAAAAGTGGATGGTCCGCCACCCTTGAGAGCCCAATATAAGTCGGGGTTGGAGACAGCATCGGCAGTCAAAAACTCGCCAGATGCTGTCAAAACTTCAAACGACAGTGCCTGGTCGGCAGCTGAGAAAACGATTAGTTTTTTGGTCTTACGTATATCTTGAAAGGAATTGACGACGACAGCGGACGTACCCATACCATAGAAACCCGCCATAGGGCCATGTCCGCCACCTTGAAGGTAACCACCCGCGAACCCGACGGTCTTCAAAATGCATTAGAAATATTGTGGAAAATGGACAAGTCGGTTTATAGAAAGCGTACCGGACATTCTCCGCCAACCACTACCACCGGTGGGGTCTGCACATTCGCTAGACGATACAACTCCCGTACCTGTATCCCTGCACCGACCGTGACTGCGCCTCCCCTCCAATCTCCCGGACCCGTATACTCCTTCACGAATTTGACGTCCTTAAAGCTGTGAGTATTGATGACGAGCGCGCCGTACCCCGTCGAACGACCCATGAAGTCGTGCCCGGTATTGCGAATGACCAGGCGGAGATTGTTGTCTCTCGCAAAGTCAACGCCGGCCTTGATATGTTGCACCGTTTTCGCCATGATGACATACTCGGCGTAGTAGCCACGTGTGCAGGTCGCAGAGGCGTTGGTAGTGGTCGTAAATGGGCAGGTGTCGTTCGTCCAGTAAGGATAGACATTGGCAATAGTTTGGTCCACTCTACGAAGCATATGTAAGGAGTTGATGAGAAATTGGAAAGTGCACGCACGTCCATTGCTCCTTGGTGAAATTTGCTTGAACGTCGGCGCACCCAGCTGCATCATAAGTTGGGATACCGTCGACAGACTTGTAGCAAGGAGCAGTTGGAGGAAGTGCAGCGAGTAGGTTCCCGTTGACGGTTGCGTTTAGCTGAGCCCATTCCCCCAAGGGAGGGTAGGAAGGGTCGCCGGGGTAAGATTTGCACTTGTACTGCTGGCCGTTGTACACAAAAAGTGAAGCTGAATCATCCGAGCTGTCCGAAGAGACATCAACGCCGAATGATTGCTGGGCTAAGAGCAACGTGAAAGTGATTGCTGCCACCTTCTGCATATTGAAGCGCAGAGCAGCAGATAAAGATGGATGAGCTCAGGTTGTGTGTTGGTCGATCGCAATCACCCTTATTATAGCTCTTTGTAGGTCTTCGGTGCAATACATCGGATATTCTTTATTGTGCTTCCCCAGACTGCAGCAAGATGCCACGAGTTAGTAATTTGAATCCGGTAACGGAGGATTTCGAAGTACAGAGTAGCAACAAGGAGACCGCACTGTGGACCTCCGATATGAGGTAATTTGTATCGTCGGTCAAACCCGCAGGACACCCGTTGTCAGAGTTGAAGGTGGGGCCATCCGTATCGGCGATAGAGCGGCAAATGAATAGAGACGGCAGTGTGCAATACATCAACCCTGCAAAGATGGTTATTAGGGAGGTACATTTGTAAGGCGAGGGCTAGATGAGACGAACCACTCCCTCTCCAGTCATAGAGGTGTTTCCCAATCGAATATCGGGATTCCGTTGCCAGAATTTTGCATTCGGGACGATAGCGAAGGACAAGTTTTGCAGGGCGTTGTCCATTGGTTTTCTGTCATCGATGACACATTGGAAGAAACAGAATGGGAAAGAATTCTCAACGTCCGTTCTTGTTCATAAAAGGCCGATTTCGGGACGCTGCCTTACACCGCCATATTAATCTCGCTGGTCATTCTCGCTGGTCTGATGTAATGTTTTGTAAGTTCTGAACTGGCTTTACGTCGTTTTAGCCGATGTTCGGCTACAATCGAATCGCTGTGTATTAGAGGCGAGTTAATAATCGAACATGGGAGGTGATAAAAAGCTTTAAACACAAACAAACACAAATTTCAACGCGAATACCACATGAGATCGAAAGCCATATCACATAGAAATCCCAATCCCATATCCGCACTATGGTGCTCATTCAACTTCCCACACACCTCCCCTCCTCCGTGATTGGAGACGTGACACTTCGAATAGTATGTTGTATATCCTTTTGCGGCATTCGTCTCAAGTACAATGCATCCGAAAGAGGCGCATCCCACGTCTGTAAATACCTGCTACCTTGCTTTCCGGTCCAGCGCTGAGAAATCCCAGTCGATGGTCTTTCATTCATACCTGTAGTACCTGCGTGTACGCCACCTCTCAGTGTTATTGTCGACCACCAGGCGAGTAGACCACTCTATGGTCCATGTGGTCTTTGTTTCTAACTTGAACACTCTCCTGTCTTTGCAACCGTCATATGTCGCCCAGTGGAGTAGACTGGTCATCCCCAATACCTTGAGCCACACCGCAATCGGAATAGCCCAGCGTTGACGCCTATCTTCCGCCTGAGTCGTCGAGACCATTATTCGTGATTGGTGATTACCACCTCCGGATTTCCCGCTCCACCCCTGTACGCACAGTGGACGTGTCTGCACGACGTCCCAATCTTGCGACATGAGTACCACAGGAGCGATCGCTACCTCGGGTTTCCAAATTCTCCGCTCGACTCGTAAGGCTAGGCCGGAGTGGCCGTGAGTGGCGTTCCGATGTTCTGACATAGCCCGGTCATTTCGAACACATTTATGGTGCATTAGACCTGCCGCTAGGTGTGCCACACAGGAACATTTATCCCAGTCTCTTCCACCGCGCCTCGGTGTCGGTGTCGGGAGCCAACGAAGGAGCTCCAAACCCGGTCACATTCCGTGGCTCTCCATCCAGACCTCGCACTTCTTATATGATGCACAACATCAGGTTCCTTCGACGCTCTCCTCCCAGACTCTAGATTATATGGACACACGCCGATGTGACATGTGGGCCTTCGCGTGCATATTCTTTTACTTCCTCGCCGGTCGACTGCCCTTCAAAGAGCCTACCGACTACCTCATCTTCCAGAAAAGGGTTCGATCCCACAGGACGGGATCTAGTCGAAAAACTACTCGTACGCTCCTCTCTCCCCAATCTCAGCCTAGCTGTCTATCTCATACACGTTCTTCTCCATCAGGTAATGACCTGACGCAGCTACTGACCGCACTAAACACCAAAAACCACCCGTTATTCACGCCTATCACTGACTGGAAGGCGCTATGGACGGTACTACCCCCCACGCTTGAGGCGTGGCTGTACAAGCGCTCCCCGCCCGATCCTAACTCGCAGTCACACGACATAGGCTGGGCGAACTGGGCCGGAGGAGATGCGGAAGGCGAAGAAGAGGGGATGGACGAGCCGCCCCCGGACCATATCGTGCAGAAGACAGCTCCCGAGGTGGTAGGCGTGCGGGTTACGAGGGACGAGGACGTGGACCCAGCCGCCACGAACCTGGAGGCACCGGAGGCAGTAGCAAAGTCGAGTTTGGATGGCAAGCGGAGGGATGCGGCGCTCCCTCTGCAGATCATCGCTTCGCAGGCGCATATGTCTACAACGGGGGAGACCAAGTCGGTGGGGACCTACTTGATCTCCGAGGGACATCATGGGCCGTGGAATAGTGCCGCGAGTGGGGGCGGGAACGCGTCGGCTTCGCAGGCATTTGAGCTTGTGCGCGGGATGAAGGGGCTGAGGGTGGACGCCAATTCCTCTTCATCTTCGGCAGAGTGGCACCTCGCGAATGGGTGAGTCTATATTCGCTCCGGCTCGAGTCCAGTGTGAGATGGACCAAGCCGCTCATCTTGTGACCCGTCTTTAGGTCGCCGTTACTACACCCCAACGAACAGGCCGTCTAAACTGCGCAAGTGACAACCCGGGTCATACGTTCTCCTCTCCTGCCGGCTATTACAAAGCGCTGACTGCTCACCCGAACCCCTTCGACGTCAAACGAGAAGGGACGTTGTGCATTAAAGAGGGCTCAAGTGGTGGGAAGAAGAAAACCAGCATACAGGGTGAGTTCAGACTCTCTGCCGTGACGAAGGTTGAAACTCTGGGAGATCTAACTCTGGTCGTCCATTTTGGAGAGAGAGTTGGTAACTATGCCTGGTCAAGCCTCAGGGATTCGGATGGACTTTGTCAGAGTGGACCCAGGGGATCAAGAGTGGTAATGCAGGCGCTGAAGGATCTTGAAGTCAGTAAATGGGTGTTCGTTCCACTGACGTGGGTTGGCATAGAGAAGGGATGCTTCGGCGTGTCTTAATTTATCTTGCTTCATTGGGGTGCATCAATATTATACGGAACTGAGAAATCGACCCTTTTAACGTCGTACTGACTTGGTGTTCAATTACTCGTGATTTGAACCCGTCTCTCCACCAGCATCAGCTCCTTTGATGCGTCGTTTCATCTCGACCGCTCGGCATACCCAGCAATCGGACAAGCACGAGCGTGCCGGCAAGGCAAGACTAGACTAGACTACCATCGCTGTGACGACCCACAAAGGCAGTTCTTCATCGCATCGTCACTCCCAGCCCAATGAATTCGACGTAATCGACCGTCGCTTCGCAGCAAGCTGCCTGTACTCGTACTCGTACTCGTGTTATTGTTCCTCGTACTCCCTGGCGGACGTCCTTCCTGGGCGACCGTGGCAACAAGGGGTAGGGTAACGGATACCCAACGTCACTCCGTAGGGGCATTGTATTCATCGTCAGAACAACCCAAAAAAAATTACTCAATATTTCTCCCTTTGACCGCCTTACTCCTCACCTTCCTCTGATCGAAAACGTCTCCACCATCTTTGCGCACATTGCACACCAGCTGAGGGAGGAGGACGGGTTCGTTGTGTCGACTTCATTCAGCCAGAGCGGCTTCTCGCATAATCCTTGTTGACCGAGGGGCTTCGGATTTGAAGGGCTAATTTACCGTCGTTGCTAACACACTAGTGTCCGCGAGCACGGATAGACCCAGTCACTGCAGTAGTTGGCTGTAGAGACTGGTCAGTAAGACGCTGGAGGCGAAAGAAGGGGGTGTAGAACATTGATGATATCAACAACAACAAACCCCGATGTTAGTAAGCGTTCGAAGTCTTAGCTGCGAGTCGCCAGAAAGCATTTGGATTAGGACCAGACTCATTCCGTGTAGTACGGATGTGAGTGCTAGATGAAAATTGCTCATCTCTTTGAATGGCAATCTGCAGGAAGCGACGAAATGACTGGTGCACATGTGGAATCGCTTATCTCCCACACGTTAGGCGGGTGACTAAGAGAAGCAGGCGAGTCGAACCCCGCCTTTTGGTTCAACAATGTTTGATAGCCGCAAAACGCAGCACGAAATATCACGATGCATTCATTATTCCCCGTGCGTGTTGCTCCAGGGGATGCTCTCGCACGGCTACTTATTGTCGGAATATTGGTGTTCTCGTCATTACATGTGTGCAACCCTGAAGCATCTTACTGGAAACGTGTATGCGCTAACGACCGAGCACCGGTCATATGCAGGTTTGCAAACCGAGTCCCTGTGTCAGCGTTGGTTTCCACTCTCGTTTCACATGTATTTGGCGCATCGTTTGGTACATAAGTTGTGTCCTTGTATGTGATAATAAGGCAGCAGTTATCGCCCCTTCGAACTGAGGAGCCCGATTTTCGTCACTTATGGAAATACGCTTGCCTGCAGTAGCAAATTCGAAAATGGTTTGGGATCAGTGCCAACAATGGATCAATTCTTTCGAGCTGGAGAGAAATGATGATGGCCACTCAAGGTACAAGCATCAGAGTATGTGAATTGTTAAGGTACATAAATGACCGGCCCAGGATTCGAACCCGGGTCTACCCCATCACTAGCAGAGCGCTTTACCACTAAGCTACCCAGTCGGTAAGTGCCGGTGGATTCACATTCCAACATGAATAAGCCGCTTGCTTATTTGCCTGATTGCTTAAGGCGGTGTGTAAGGAGGACAGGGATGCTTTTCATGCTCCTAGAAAAGGTGACACAGGATGACAGGTGACACACCTAAAATAAAACCCTCGTCCATCCCCCACGTTGCCCGACTGGAGTTGTATATACACGAGCCCAAACTTGCAACGTTGACAATGGCCTTACGGGTCTCGCGCATGGTTTGTTCCGCCCGGGTCAGTTCCTCGATGTACTCTTTGGAGAATTGACCTCCATGATGATAAACATGAGCAGCCCACCCAGGATACTGCCAAATACGCCCCGGCAACACTGAAGGACTGCCACTTCGTTTCCTTAATGTTCCCGTCACCCGCCTCGCGATGGCAGCCACGTCAGTCGTCGCAACTAGGGCGCAGGCTGTTTTGGACGGTAGCATCTTTTCAGCAGATAACGGCTGAGCTGTAGATACGAATGAGCTCAGCGATACACTATCAATCGCTATATATTATAGATACCTGTAGATACGAATGACTACAGACGCGTGAATAACGATCACTAAGTAGATACGAACAGACTTACGCTCAGCGATACACTATCAATCGCTGAGCGGACAAGCTCCTAATCACGAACGCTTAAATAAGATGACGAAGCGATGTACGGCTAAAGTCCATGGGGGAATGCGCTGTAGGCCGCACCAACGAACCCCGGGGTGAATCAGACACCCAAACAGCGCTGCAACGGCAGTGCCATGGCGCTGCTAGACGATACCAATGGCTAATCATCATTGGCTAAATATTCCAACACATCTCGAGCCCCCGCATTATACTGCCCAAGTCAAGCCCCAGCCCCTTGTGCCGCGGATCACCAATGACGGTAGTGCGGTAGTATCGACCGTCGCGGAAAGTTGCATGTACTGCTCCTCCGCGTTGCGCTCTAGATCTTCAAATGCCTGGCCGGCTTCGGCCAAAAAACTCGTTGATCGTCTTCCCCCTTGAATCGACGGGTCCCCGTCGCACGTCGAGATACCCATTGATGATCTCGATAGCGCTGGATCGACTTCACGTCGGCTTCGATGCTGATCGCCAATTTCCGCGCCTTTCCGCGGCTCTTAGTGATGTCGAAGAGCAAGTCACCCACGATATTCACGGCAGAAAATAGCTTGAAAGCACATCCGCAACGAGCGTCCGGATAGGAGGGTAAACATGTTACATGAGAAACGAGGAAATGATGGGCGGGGAGGTGTGTATAGGGAACTCTCTCTCCCGTAGTCCAGAAGCGTGCAAAGGCCAGATAGTGCTTAAGGCTACGTTCCTCGCGATTGAACGACGATAAAGGCGGATGTACACAATGCGATTGCTTCACGACCGGGGGCAAAGTGGGTGGAGTGGAGTGGGTATTCGATTGCTCTCTGAAATAATAGATGCACGTACCTGATTGGTTCATGCTTATATGTAGCAGTCTCCCGCGAAGACTTCTGCCGGCCTCAGGCAAGACGTCTGGGGTTGAGTAACAACTCTGGACAGCCCCACTGAGGCAACAGAATCTTGTAGATCATTGTTATAGATTGCTGTCAATCACAGAAGGACATTCAACGCATCATATTCTCATATCAGAATCCCAAACCCGAACTTTCTGCTCAAGTTCACACCTGAGTATCAACCTTCAGCAAATTCATTAACCTGTCTGGTTTCACATACCGCAATCTTCTAAACTCCCATCTCTAATCACCCTCTTTCAATCTCTAATCCCTTTTGCATGTCTCCTATAACACATGTGGGTGGTACAATTTAGTTGCCATGGGAGACTACTTGATGCATGCACACACAAACTGCAGGTATAAGGTGAGTAGGAAGGAGTAATAGTTTGGGCAATGGAAGACCAACTTGCTATATGTTTGGGAGTGTGTAAACAAGTGAGCGTTCAGTGATGGAATTGAATCAAGCATTCACAGACCTCCTGCACAGTTCAAGGGAGTAGAGCCTTTCAGAACAATTAAACAAGATCAATAATGGTACATACTGTCTGTACACAAAGTGGTGGGGATGATGTCAACTGAGCAGTGAAATGTGCTAAAATGTGGTCATACCAGCTAAAGTATGGAGGGTGCTGTCAGTGCAGGGAGAGTATGTGTGGCTGCTCATACCTCCTAAAAGTGTATTGGGGAATACACCCAGTGAATCTATGTAAACAAGAATGTTGCATGTGATGCATACCTCCTGTAAACATATAGGATGGGCAGAATTGATTGAATGACCTCCAGTCATGTGAGAAAACCGCTTACCCACTAGAAGGAATAATTAAAGGGGAAATTGTGGGCAACAGAATAATGCAGCATAATAGAGGTACGCACTTCCTATGAGCAGAAACGCGCATGGGATAATCAGCGACAGGAATGAGACTGTGTCGATGCAGATACACACTCTCTGTGAGCAGAAACGCGCAGAGGATGATCAGCGACGGGAATGAGACACTGTCGATTCAGATACGCACGAACTGTGAGCAGAAACGCGCAGAGGATGATCAGCGACGGGAATCATATCGACGCACAT
>Ga0307513_10001208_pt1 | contig 37568 bp, 26 predicted proteins | sample 15_EM_MG_FD_202174 | JGI IMG/M metagenome (GOLD analysis project Ga0307513, IMG submission 202174) | Populus trichocarpa ectomycorrhiza microbial communities from riparian zone in the Pacific Northwest, United States - 15_EM | ecosystem: Host-associated > Plants > Roots > Unclassified | place... | reverse complement strand
TCGGCTGGGCCGACGAGACCGGCGTCGGCTGGCACTACATCGCGCCGGGCAAGCCGCAGCAGAACGGCTACAACGAGAGCTTCAACGGCCGGCTGCGGGACGAGCTGCTGAACGAGACCCTCTTCCGCTCGCTGCCCCACGCCCGCGCGGTGCTGGAGGACTGGCGGCGAGACTACAACGAGCAGCGACCCCACTCGAAGCTCGGCTGGATGACGCCAAGGGACTACGCCCAAGCCCTATCCGGAGAGTCCGGCGACCGCGCTGCGCAGCCTGGAGGCTCCGCGCCGTCGCCTCTTGCCACCCACGACGACCAAGGCTCAGATCAACCCAGGACTCTCGTTATGGCTGGATGAGAAATGGGGGTCACGTCACTGTGCAAGAGCGTCGGCGGCGAGACGATTGAACGATCCGGTTCAGCGGTCTCGTTCAGGCACGGGCAACTGGTCGAGGTTTTCCCTCGGCCGCATCCCGCCAAGGAAGCGAAGCAATATCAGGTGCGCGCCGCCGGCGCGTTCCTGGCCAAGATCGGAGGCGCTCCATGAATACGATGACCTACAAAGGCTGGCAGCGCTGCGCCATTCCTCAGCGCCCGTCATCGCTATCGGCGTCGTCAACTTCGAGCTTTATCGCGGAAACTTCATGGGTCGAATATTTATAGAGCAGGTTGAACAACAGCTTGTAGCTTACATGCAATTGACCCCGGAACATCGGCGGGAAACCGTATAAGAAAATACGCCCCTTGCCGTACTCGACCTCCAGCGCGGCGGCCTTCCCGGAAATCTTGTTCGGATGCACCATGACCCCGCTCGCGACCGGGGAGCCATCCGCCGGATAGGACGCCAGGACATTCCCCTTGAAGCCGCCGGTCGGTTTGAAGACCGGGCTGTTTTTGAAGATCACGATCGACTTCGCGGACAACCCGGCGATGGCGCGGGACGGATTGCCGCGTTCGATATGGACGAGTACGCCGGCGCCGTGGAACTCGCTGCTGCGCGCGCCCCGCACCACGTCGGTGACCGGCAGGTCGAACAGATCGATCACCGCGTCCGCGGAGCGGTTTACCGCCACCAACACGCCACCATTGCTCACGTATGCCTTGAGCGCGGCGACACCCGCCTCCTCGACGCCTCCGGCATAGGGCGCGGGCGCCTTATCGGCGCGAGCGCCGTTCACGAGCGCAAGAGAGTTCGTGGGGCCCGGATAATCGGGCAAGATGATCGTATCGAACCGGCTGTTCAGATTGCCGCGCTTTACGTCGTCATTGTGCAGCGATGTCGGATTGAAGTGGTGGTGTTCAAGCACCCACCGCGTCCATCCCTCATCCGAGCTGGCTTGCCAGGATCGATAAAGGCCGACACGTGCCGGCCGAACCATGTCCAGTTTCGCCGGCGTGCCCGACAGTGCGGTCGCCGTGGCCCCAGCGGCCTCCACGATCGTCGCGAACTTGCCCGCATCGATCCCCGTGACAACGAACGCGCCTAGCTCAGCGCCGTTGCTGGTCGCGACCGGCGTGGTGCTGAAGGCGATCTTGGCGCCCATTTCTGCAGCCTGATTGGCAGCCAGATAGCTGGCGTTCGTCTGACGGCTGAGCGCGTAAGCGGGCCCATCTCCGATAATGCCGCCGACATGCTTAGCCTCCTTCACGGGGACGAGCTTGCTGGCCTCGGCAGGATCGATCTTGTCTTTGATCTCAGTCGCGGCGACGCCCATCTGAAGAGAAAGCGTCCAGCCGGTCACATCGTAGGGCAGAATCTTGGGAGCGCCGTCGCCGTCGAGGAAGGCCTGGGGATATCGTTGGATCCCGAGAAGCTCCGACACCAAGCCGGCATAGGCCTGATCCATCGGAATCACCCAGGAACCGGCCGGATAGTCGGAGCCGCCGAGATGAACCGGGGCGCTTGCACGTTCCACGCGCAGGCCTTGCTCGATGAATTTCTGAACAAGCAACGCCGCCTCGGGAGCATCTGCCTGGCCGGACGGAATTACCCACGCGGTCGCGCCGCCAGCCTTGGCCCGATTGATGGTGTCGCGCGCCGCCTGGTAGCGGTCGTACTGCAACTGCGTCCCGTAGCGCATCGCGGTGTCGAGAGCGGACATCGAGGCCACCACCTCATACCGGATCGAGTCCGACAGATGCCACCAGCCCCCAGTCCAGGGCAGTGGGTCCATGACCATCGCACGCTCATCGCGTCGGTTCTTCGGGAAGAGCTTGGGATCGTAATATTTGGGCGTTGCGGAGTCGTGCGCAACTTCGGTGAAAAACGACACGGAATGTCGGAAGGCGCTGATGTAGTCCATGTAACCCGGAAACCAGTTGTCGTATCCGTCCTGGGCGATCGCTCCCGGCATCTGCTTTTGGACGAACGTGCCCAGCATGTTGGAGCCAACCGTGGTCGTCCAACTCCGGATATAAGGGCTGACATTGGAGGAGATCGGGTCCGAAAAGGGCGGAACCCAGATACGTGCCGGATACGGCCCGGGTTGATGGTGGCTGTACCAGATTGCCGGGCTGTAGTCTTGCTGAGCCATCGCGATATTCTGACTCTCGGTCATGTTCAGCATGACGCCATCACGGTTATTATCGTGACCGACATACTCTTGATTAAGCCAGGGTAGCGTCGCCTTCTCAAAGGGCGTGCCACGATTTTTGCGGTACCAGTCCGCCACCATCGTCATGCCGTCGGGATTCAACGTCGGCCATAGAACGACGATGACGTTATCGAGGATCTTGGCGACTTCCTCGTCATCGGGCGAGGCGATCAGTTTGTAGGCGAGCGCGATCGCCGACTGATGCGCCGACACTTCGTCCGAGTGCATCCCGCCATCGATATGGACGATGATCTTGCTCTGGGATGCGAGAGCCTTGGCGCTTCGATCATCGAGCCCGTCGGCGCTTGCCAAAGTCCGCGCGGCGGCTTTGTATTTCTCCCAATTGGCAAGATTTTCAGGCGACGAGATAACCGCATATTCCATCGTCCGGCCCTGCGTCGTCTTGCCGGCGGAGAACATCTTCATCTTGTCGGTCGAGGCGGCGAGCGCTCGGAAATATTTCAGCGCGTCCTCGTAATTGGCGACGAAATAGTCTTCGCCGATGTCGTGGCCGAGAACGTCCTTGGGGCTGGGCGGCGTCACCGCCACCGCCACCGCAACGCTGCTCAGCGTCGAGGCGACAGCAATCGCAATCAACCATGCAAACTTGCAGCTTTGCTTCACCGAGGCCTCCTGCCTTGAAATCAGAATATCCGTATTGCGAACTCTGCCTTGCCGCGGGTTGACTGCGCGGGAGAAGGCCGACGAAACCCGGGTGGTTCTGGCGTCGCGTACGTCCAGCGCACCACGGGGGCGCCCGCCCCTCCCCGCCGAAGCAGGGAAGATGAAGGGATCAGGGCGTCGGCACGTCCTTGCGCGCGATGGCGAGCGGATCGGGCTCGCCGGCGAATGCGGCGCGCAGGAAGCCGAACATGCGGCGCCGAAGGTCGACCCCGTGCCACGGCTCTTGGCTGACCAGCGAGCGAAAGAGGCCGCCGGTCTCGGAATGGCCCTCACGCGGATAGACGACCAGCGCGGTCGGCGCGTCATACTGTTTGAGCGCACGCCACATCTCGAGCGATTGGCCGAGCGGATCGCTGACATCGTCCGCGCCGTGGAGCAGCAGGAACGGCGTCTTGGCGTGCATCACCGTCGAGATCGGGCTTTGGCGCCAGACATCGGCGACATGATCCCAGGGACGCCCGTAATACCAGCGGTCGTAGAAGGTGCCGCGCTCGGTGCCGTACTCGCTGAACTGGTTGATCACGGGCGCGACCGAGACGATCGCCTTGAAACGATCCGTCTTGCCGACGACGAAGCCGGCCATCTCGCCGCCATAGGAATAGCCGATCAGCGCCATCCTGGTTTCGTCGATCGGATAGTTCTTCAGCAGCATGTCGACGCCGGTCATGACGTCACGGAAATCGGCGCCGCCCAGGTCGTTCTTGTTGGCGGCCAGGAACTTGGCGCCATAGCCGGTCGAGCCACGGATATTGGGCTGCATCACCGCCCAGCCCTCGGCCACGAGCAACTGGACGGCGGCGGAATAGTCGTCCTGGAAGCGCCCGGAGGGGCCGCCATGGATGCTCATGATGAGCGGGACCTTGGCGTCTGGCGCGATGTTCGGCGGCATGTAGAGCAGGCCCTCGATCGTCAGGCCCTCATTCTGCCAGGCGACGAGTTTCGAGGGCGCCTTGGCCCAGGTCGACGGCATCAGCGCGGGCGTTTCGATCACGACCGGCCTGGCGCCCCATTTGGGAGTGAGGAACACCTTATTCGGATCGGTCGGGCCCATGCCGGTGAAGGCCCAGGCGGAGCGCTTGGCGTTGGTGACCGGCGAACCGGCGACCGGCAGGCCGAAATCGTGCCAGGTGATCGTCCCGGTGGTCGTCGACAGCGTGGCGAGGCGGGTCCGCACATGGGTGGGGATCGCCAGGGCCAGGTCGCCATCCGGCAGCACCGTGTAGGTCTCGGGGAAGGCGCCGTCGAAACCGGACGTCAGGCTCTTCGTCAGACCGGTGGCGAGATCCTTCACATAGAGCTCGTTGCAATCCAGGGGGGCGTCCTCGGCGCACCCATTGGTAAAGACCATCCGCTTGCGACCGGGAAGATAGGCCACGCCGCCGGCAGTCTTGGGCAGATCGAGGCTGGTCGCGGCGAGCGTATCGGGGTTCACCTGCCAGAATCTGGCATCCGGGCCGGTCAGGTCCGATCGCGGATCGGTCGTCACAATCATGTCGGCGCTGTCGTACGACCAGCTGACCGCGGCAAACTTGCCGGCGAGCTTGACCGGGCGCGTCGCGCCGGTGGTGACATCGACCATGTACAGGAAGGTGTATTTTCCCACCATATATAGGTGGCCGGGCTCCTGCGGCTCCTCATAGTTGTAGCCGTCGTCCTTGTGCGCCTTGCGCGCCTTGATCGCGGCAGCTTCGGGATCCTCGCCCCAGAGCGCGAGGTACTTGCCGTCGGGCGAGAAGGCATAGCCGCCGGGCGTGACCAGGTTGTCCTTCTTGAGCGCGCCGCCCCAGCCGCCGGCGACTTCGCCCTGCTGGCTCTTGGTGATCTGGAGCCGTTCGGGCTCGCCACCCGCCAGCGGCAGGCGGAACAGCGAGCGTGTGTTGTCACGCGATGCGAGGAACAGCACCGATTTGCCGTCCGGCGAGAATTGCGCGTTGGTCTCGCCGCCCCGATCGCTCGGGCCGGTGAAGGTGAGCTGGCGCGGCTTCATGCCCTGGCCGAGCAGCCAGAGATGGGGCAGGCCGCCCTCGGCGGTGGTGTCGGTGATGCCGGCAAGGATCGACTTGCCATCGGGCGAAACAGCAAGGCCCCGCAGCTCGCGCACCTTGGTGCGGATCTCGTCGTTCATCGGGAAGCCCGCCAGCGCGGCGGGGGACGGACTGGTCGCACTGAGCGGCGCGGCGGGGGCGGTGGTCTGGGCGGCGACGGGCATCGCGATCGCCGCGCCGGCCAGCAACAGGCAGCACCACGCACGCCGTGCGGCGGCCCGGCGGGTAGAGGCCTCGTAGTTCAGAATCATAATTGCACTCGTCCTCGTGAAAGACTGCTGCCCATTTTCCGCTTCAGCCATGTCCCGCTACGTCGATTTATTTGTTATTTGTTCAGTTGCTTACCGGACACACTTTCAAGTTGCTCAATCTGACTGATGATGCGGTCCATGCGCGCAAACAGATCGCGATATGGCGCCGGCGCCGCCAGGTCGAGCCCGGCCTTCTTGAGGGTCTCATAAGGATAGTCGGATCCGCCCGCGCGCAGTACATTGAGGTAGGCATCGCGCTGCGCGGCGCCCTTGCCGACCTCTTCGGCGAAGTGGGCGGCCGCCACCATCGAGGTGGCGTACTGGAAGACATAGAAATTAAAGTAGAAATGCGGAACGTGCGACCATTCGGCACAATAAAGGTCGTCGATCTTCATCACGCCTTCTTCTTCACCGTAATAGTTCTTCAAGAGTCCGCAATACATCTGCGTGAGCTTCTCGCCGGTCAGCGCCTCACCGTTCTCGACCGCTTCGTGGATGCGCAGCTCGAATTCCGCGTACAGCACCTGGCGGAACATGGTGGAGCGGATATTCTCGAGCGCCTCGCCCAGGTAGAACAGCTTCTCGTCCTTTGATTTCGCATGGGCGACGAGATACTCGTTGAGCAGGAATTCATTGGTGATGGAGGTGACTTCATCAATGAAGGTCGAATAGCTCGACGTTTCGTACGGCTGCGCCTTGTCCGTAAGGATCGTATGCATGCCATGGCCCCACTCGTGGGCAAAGGTGCTCAAACCCCGGTAGTCGTCATTATAATTGAACAGTAAATATGGATGCACGTCGTAGGCGGAGCCGTTCATGTAGGCGCCCGACCGCTTGCCTTCGGCGGGGTAGACATGCATCCATCGGGCGCTCATCGCCTCACGCAATGTATTCGTGTATTCATGACCCAAAGGGGCCGTCGCGGATAGCGTAATGTCTTTTGCATCCTCGATGGTGAAGGTTTTCTTCAAGTTAAACATCTGCGGATACATGTCGTAGTAACGCAGGTCGTTGGGGATTTTGAGAAAATTCTTACGCAGCCTCAGGTAACGGTGCAGCGTCGGTATCGCGGCATTTGTCTCCGCGACGAGGGTTCGGTAGACGCCTTCGGGAATATTGTCGCCGGCCAGCGCGGCGTCCAATGCTCCTGGATATTTGCGCATCTGGGCGTGGAAGACGTTGCCTTTCACTTCGGCGAACAATATCGCGCCGAGAGTGTCTTGATAGTCGAGATGGGTTTTCCAGAAGGCGTCGAATACGGCCTTGCGGTCGGCGCGATTGTCGACCTGACGGTAACGCGTGTAACCGGCGCTGGTGAGCTTGGCGTCGCTGCCGTCGGCGAGCCTGATCGTCGGCCTGGGAATGTCGGCATTGGAGAGCATCTGGAAGATGCTCTCGGGATCCCCGCGCAACGTCGATGCGGCCGCCATGATGCGCTCGCCTTCAGGCGTCAGCGTGTGGGGCCCCTTGCGCAGGGTGTCGCGAAGAAAGAACGCATGCTTGGCAAGGCCCGGATCGGCGGCGAGGTATTTGTCGATCGTGGCCGCGCCGATGCCGAGGATTTCGTTCGGGACCCAGCTCGTCGCACGCTGGAGATCACTGCCGAGCTTCTTGGCGAGTTCGCGGCGTTCGATCGCGGCGGAAGCGCGCTGGTCGGCGTCGGCTTCCAGATATGCGTACACGCCTATGCGCTCGGACGCGCGACGCACGGCGGAAATCTCATCGAGCCCACGGCGCAGCGACGCGGCGTCCTTGCCGAGCGTGCCGCTCAAGGCTTCGAGCTTGGGTAGCTCGGCGAGCAGGCGGCGGCGCTCGGCGTCCCATGCCGCAACATTGGGGTAAAGATCGCCGAGGTCCCAGACATAGCGCTCGGCCGCCGAGGTCGTTTTGTTGGCCGGCGCCTCCACCCCTGCCGCGGCCGCAGTCGCCCAGAGCAGAGCGGCGACGAAGGCGCTACCGAAGAAAATCGCAGGTGCACGATCAGAGTTACGCACGCCAATGCTCCTTAGTGTCACGGACAAGCCAACATCCGGCCGACGAAAGGGCGTTCGCCAGCCGGATGTCGGAAGTCATACGTTACTGGACTGTTGAGCTGTTCGACGGATCGTCGTTCCACCACCATAGCGCCGGCAGCGGCTTCGCAACCGGATACACCTTGTCGAGCGTATCACCTGCAAACAGTTCGCCGTTTTTCATGACGTAGTGCACGCTGTTGGTATTGCGAATATTCTGCAACGGGTCTTTGGCCAGGATCACGAGGTCGGCCAATTTGCCCACTTCGACGCTGCCCAGATCCTGCGCGTAGCCCAAAACTTCGGCGCCATGCAGGGTCGCGGATCTCAGCACTTCAAGATTACTGATTCCACCGCTGGCCAGGCTCCACATTTCCCAATGGAAGGCCATGCCTTGCAAGTTGGCGTGACTTCCGAGTGCAACGCGTCCGCCCGCATCGATGACTTTCTTATCCTCCACAGCCCGCCGTGGGAACGCGTACTCACTCGGGGCGAACCAAACCTGGCGACGTTTGGTGCGTCGATCGAGGATCTCATGCGGAATGAAACGGCGCACCTTTGGATCATCGTGCAGGTCGTCGGTCTCAAAGTAATAATTGGCATTCTTCAATGTGGGCGTGAAGGAAACCTTCGATTGCACCATCAATTGCACGACATCTTTATAGATCGGCGTAATCGGCAAACTATGCTCGTTGCCCGAAAATCCATCGATCATGTGGGTCAGGTCCATCCAAAGATCTTCGGCGCCTTCCGTGGTCGGCATGATCTTCAGTTCTTTGCTAGCCTGGACCACCCATTGACGCTGCTGACGGTTACCGGCCATGTAAGACTTCACATACTTGGTCTTATAGTAATTCTTATAGCGAGATATGACTCCTTTGGCCTGTTCCAAAGATCCGAGATTGTTGATGGGTGTTATTGCAGGTCCGGTGGCATAGACTCTCGGCCCCGGAAAGTCTCCCATATCGACCAGATCCGCATAGGCAAAAGTATCGCTGGTCTTGGTCGACGGATCGCGTGTCGCAGTCACACCGTAGGCCAACTCGGCCAGGAACGCCCAATTACTATCCGGATCAAGAACGCCGCGGCGGATCTCGAAGAAATGCTCGTGAACGTCGATGAAGCCCGGCACCACCGTATTGCCGCTGATATCAACGGTCCTGGTATCGGCTGGCACGGCAAAAGAACCTCGTTTGCCTACGTTCGCGATACGGTTGTCTTTGATCAGGATGTCGCCATCGTCGATGACTTCATCGCCATGCATGGTAATGATCTTCGCACCACGTAACAGCACAGTATCGCGGGGCGTGGCGCGCGGAAACTCCAGCTTGATCTTGATCTCTTCCGGCGCTGTCCCGCCTTCACCGAGGCTGCTCAGCGATCGGCGGAAGACGCTGGCGCCGATGTTCCACGTCAGCGTCGCACTGTCCTGCGACCAGGCGAAAGAGTCCGCACCCACACTCGTCAATTTCTTGACCGGCGGAATGGCCGACGCCTCCGTGGCGCGCCCGCGCGCGGCGGGGAACGGCGTCGTATCCGGGACGGTTGCCGTTATGGCGGTAAGATCAAGCGTCAGAGGCTTATCGCCGAAACTCGGCGCGGGCATGAGATAAAGCTGGCTGGTGATGCGCGCGACCACCCAGCGACCGTCCGGACTTATCCGCACGTCTTCGCTGGCGAAGGTATGGTCCAGCGTGGGATCCTTGAAATAGATCCTGCGCTTGATTTGCAGATGCGTACGGCGATCGGTCCCGTCCAGGCGCATGGAGGTCAGGCCGTCCGCGGAAGCCAGATAGATGCGATCCGGCTGATCCCGCACGAAGTGGGGGCTACTGGCGCCGTTCGCCCGAGCGATCAAATTGGTCGCACCCCCCTGTGATGAAACCCACACAAGATCCAGCAGCTCATCACCGCCCTGATACTCATCGACCTTCGCCAACTGCCACCGACGAGGCCCGGTCAGCGTGACGATGCGACTGCCATCCGGCGACCATACCGCGCCGCGATAATAGGCTGGCGCCTGGGTGAGTTGTATCGGAGCGCCGCCTCCATCGCTGCGGACCTTCCAGACATGACCGCCGCTGGCAGACCAGGTCACATAGGCGATCCAGCGTCCGTCGGGTGACCATGCCGGCAGATATTCACGGTCAGCGCCCTTGGTCAGCCGATGCGGGGCGCCACCTGGGGCGCCCATCACATAGATATGGGTCGCGGCGGAGAACGCCAGGCGCTTGCCGTCGGGTGACTGCGTGAAGCCCTGCAGGATACGCCACTTCACCGGGCCCTGGTCTACGCGCTCTGGAAAATCGAGCAGCGGACCCATGCCTCGGGATATTTTGGCGGTGAACGGAATGACCTGATCCTGCCCGCTGGCCACATCGACCCGGTGAATCTTGCCGCCATAGGACACCACGAGGGCCTTGCCATCGGGGGTGAAGGCATAGCCGGGCAGCATGTCAGCGTCGAAGTCGGTGTCCTGATCATCCCGCTGCACCGGATACTTGAGCCAGCGCTCCTCCCCGGTTCGCAGGTCGAGGATCTTGAGCGCCGTCTCCGTTTCGAACCGTGTTCCGTAAACCAGCTTCGTGCCATCCGGAGACAGCACGGGACGAAACGCGCTGCCGACAGCAGCCGTGATGGTGTCTTCTTCCCCGGTGGCGCGATTGCGACGGACGATCTGCGACAGCGGCAACACGGTTGCGAAATCGCCCGGAGCAGCACGCCGGCGGGTGTAATAAAGCTGCTTGCCGTCCGGTGACGCCGCCGCGCCGATGGTATGCGTGAACTGATCGGATGAGGCGCCAGGTTTGGCGACTGGGAGGCCAGCGCCCCCTTGGGCGTGATAGGCCCAGAGCTCAAACGCGCCCATCGGCAGCTGGCCCTTCTTCGACACCAGGACCGTTTGGCCGTCCGGCAGCCATGCGGGGGACGCGAATTCGGAGGAGTCGTCGTCGCTGAGCTGGACGGCGTTGGAACCGTCAATGTTGGCGATCCACAGATTCTGAGCACCGCCGCCGTCACCGATGAATGCGATCTTCTTGCCGTCGGGCGAGACCTTGGGTTGGGTGTTGAACGAAAGGCCGGAGGTAATCTGCTTCGCCTCCCCGCCGGTGACCGGCAGGGTGTAGAGATGACCCAGCAGGTCGAAGACCAAGGTCTTGCCATCGGGAGAGATATCCACAGACATCCATGTCCCCTCGTCTGTGGTGAACTCCAGCGTTCGTGTCGTCTGCAGGGGCAGACCGGGCTTGGCTGGTTGGGCCAGGGCGGAAACGGCGGTGAAAGAGGCTATTCCGAGGATAGCCAGTGCATAACGCCAGGATGGATGGCCCATGAGCGAAGGTCCTCTTTCACGTTTGTCGGTAGATGTAGTTTCACGTTTGTCGGTAGATGTAGGAAAGTGTGTCAACGGACCAGCCGCTGCTCTGACACCAGGAGTATCAACGCCGCTCCGGAAGCCATTGAAAGAATTCAATAGGGTATCCGCCCGGATCTTCCACTTCGAACGCGCGAATCGGTACTCGCGGATGGTCGTAGAGGTCCTTAGCGATATGGATATGAGGGTCCTGCTTGAGCTTTTTGTACCAACCCGCAACGTCATTGGTAACGATACTGACCATCACGACTGAGCGCTTTACTGCCGGCGTACCGTTTGCGCGCGGTATTTTGACGAGCCCGATCGACGCACCAGGCGTCGTGTGAAAGAGACTCGACCCCGGCCTTTCGAAATAAGGGGTCAGGCCTAAGGTCTCGCCATAGAATCTTCGCGGCGCGACCAGGTCGTCATAGTAGAGAAAGGTCACCTGATCGGTGACGGAGCTGACCGCGGCGCTCCCTCCCTGCCCGGCGCCCGGCGCCGATTGTGTCGCGGGGGCCGCCACCGGAGCGCGTTGCCGGTCGCTTTGGCCATTGTCCATGCGGTAGGGCTTCTCGGGACAGGTGTTGGAGCCTGCACCCTGGGTGTGGAAGTCCAGATAGGTCGTGGCCGGATAAGTCGCCATACCGACTGCCCCGCCCCCCGCCGGCCCGTCCGCCAGCCTGCCGGTCTGCAGAGGCGCATGCTCGACGTCGATCTGATAGGTCGCGCCGGGCTCCAGGGTATTGGCGTCAATCGTATAGGACGGCGAAAGGTAGGTCAGCGCAGGCTTGTCGCCGGAGGAGGTAGGGGACCGGGCGACGATGTGGCCGCGGCAATCCCCGACGTGGACGAAGATCAGGTCGTCGCGGATTCCGTTGGGATCGGACCGGCCTTTGCGAAACGGGCTCCAGGACACCGTCAAGGGCTTCCCGACCTCCACGGCGTCGGGCGATACGGGGCGCCCGTCTTGCAGGAGGGTAATGTGCACCGGATCGGCCAAGGCCTCCTCGGTCGCATCCAACGGGATCACCCCTTTGACCGTTCGCGCCGGCGGGGCATCGAATTGCACCGTGTAAGCTCCGTTGGGAGCATAGGCGTTCAACTCGGCGAGCGTCGTGAGGTCGCGCTTGCTGGGGATGCTTAGGATGCTTCCGCTAGGTTGAAAAAAAACGATGCGGCCGTCGGGATCGATGAGTCGCGCCGCGGCGCCTTGCAGCCCCGAGGGCGGGGAGGTTTCAGCAAAGAAGTGGTAGTTGAGTAGGGTCAAACCGCCATCGGCGGCCTGGCGGTAGTTGACCGTTTTGCCGATGAGGAACGTTTGCGGCTTTACGCCCCCCGGGGCGGCGATTGCCGCCCCGACACAGCCACACAGAGCCATTGCCACCAGCGCGGCCAGACGAGCTCGTAGTTTGCGCCTCTGCATCGTCAACTCCGCGCCGGAAACGCGCATGGGCATAGCCGTGGTTGACCCCCATCGAGCGCCCGCCACGGCATGGCCTGCAACTGGAACTCGAGGCCGCGGCGCCTGGAACTGGAGCCGCGGCCTCGAGGCGTTCTGTTAAGTCCTAGAATTCTCGACGAACCGTCATCGTGACATTCGCCGGAGCACCCACTACGTTTCCGAACAACAGCGACTGGTAGTTATTGACGAGGTAGTGCTTGTCCAACACGTTGCGCGCGTTCAGCTGCAGAAGCCATTTATCGACCGCGTAGCTCACAGTTGCGTCGACTATCGAATATCCACGAAGATCTACGGTCGGACGTACGCCAGCTGCGTTTTTGTAAGCAGAATGCTGAGATGAAACATGGCGAACACCTGCACCGAGGGTTAATCCCCGCAGCATGCCATCTGGCAGATCGTAGGTCGTAAACAAGCTCCACGTCTGCTTAGGCAGGAACGTTCGTTCTTGCCCCACGCGCAGAGTATTTGTGTCCTTGGTCACTTTGGCATCGAGATACGCGTATCCCGCGTTGACTTGCCACTGGGACGTGATCTGACCCACGGCCTCCAGCTCAAACCCCTTGTGCGTGACCTCTCCGATGGGTTTGAAGTAGTTGGTGCCGTTCTTGAACTGGTCGAACTGCCCCTGGTTCTTTTGCTTGATTTGGAAGAGGGCCCCCGTGAGCAGTAGCCGCCCATCGCCGGACCGGTACTTCAAACCGGTCTCGTATTGCTCGCCCTCAAGTGGCTGCAGCGGACTGACAACGCCATTCGCGTCGAGAGAAGAATTCAGCTGCGGACTGAAGGACTGGCTGAGGGATGCATAGGCGTTGAGGGTCGGTATGATCTCGTAGGTGACGCCCGCGCGGAAGCTGGTCTGACCGTCAAAGTCAAAGTTTCTCACGCCGCTCGTCGCTATTATTACCGACTCTGGCTTCGAGTAGGCCACCCCGAGAAGAACCGTCAATGGATCGGCCAACTTCAGTACGGACTGCGCAGAATAGGTGACGTTGGTGTTGTGGCGCCGCGATGAGAACAGGGGCTGACCAACAGCGCTGGCCAGAAGGGTCTCAAGCCCTCGACCGATGGACGACACGCCATTGAAGATATTGCCAGTTATATCGCCACCAGGAGGACTGGCCCCGGCGAAGCTGCCCCGGTTATCTTGATATAGCGCGGACAGCGACACGAAGCTGTCCTTCATACCAAGCGTGTCCAAATGGTAAATCGAGGAAACGCCGATCGCATAGTTATCGAACGTGGTGCCCGCACCTGGAATATTTAAATTGAATGCTGATAGTGTAATATTTCCATTCGGCTGAAGGCCGTAACCATAGGCCGACGCGCCCTTATTCTCGCCAGTCTCATAATTGCCCTTGACGCTGAGCTCCAACTGATCCGTTACATGCCAAGTCAGCTCCGATACGGCGTAGAAAACCTTACTGGTCAATTTGATATTTGGAGATCCTATAAAGAAGGACCTTGGGACTGGCGCAGACGAACCGTCGGCGAGCGTGGGCATTCCATCAAACGGGTTGCGCACGAACTTTTGGTAGCCCCCGTGAACATAAGCCGTCACCGAATCGCTCAGGTCGGCGTTGATGCCAGCATAAAGGGTCGTATTGGCGTGCCTCTGGACCTGCATAAAGCTGTGGCCTTGATCGCGCACGACAATGCCGATGGCGCGTACGCGGTCTGCGGAGTCGAGCGAACCGGCAACCTGTCCCTCCACCCGATAATTGCTCCAGTTGCCGACCTGGCCAAGGACGTAGTTGGTCGTCTGGGGCGTGGCGCTCTTTGTCACGTAGTTTACCAGTCCGCCGGGACTGGACACGCCGTAGACGACCGAGGTCGGCCCTTTCACGACCTCCAGTCGATCAAAGATCGCGTATTCAGGTTCGTACGAAGTGCCGTTCGAAATATTAAGCGGGAGTCCGTCAAGCGCACGGCCGCCGCTGAACCCGCGCAGCCTGAGGACCGATCCATTGCCGCCCGGATCCCCGGCGTTCAGCGCTCCAGCAGTGTACTCGGCAATTTCGCCGAGCGTCTTCAAATTGGCAGCCTTAATAAAGGCGCTACTCACGAGAGTAATCGACTGAGGAACCTTTTCAATAGGAAGAGGCAGATTGGTCGTACCACTCGTATCGATGCTGAGAAATTTGTAGCCGGTGACGGTGATTGCCTCCACCTCGGTCCCTGATGCTTTAGGAGCTTCAGCGGCCGGCGCGCCCTCCGCGAGCGCAGGTGACGCAATCGCGGCGCTTAACGCCAACGTGGACAGGCTGTGCCGTAGAAAAACGAGCTTCATCTCATTACCCCCTTTTGGTCGGGCCACCGTTGTTCGGCCAATCCCAACGCCCCGGGGATCGAGCACGTGTATATACATCCCCGTCAAGTGGGATTTTACACATATGCCACCCGGCAGACACACAACGGTTGCGGTGAGTGGTTTTTGAGCAACTACCTTTCCGCTGGTCAAGATTTATGCGGCGCGCCCTCAGGGGGCGATTCCGGGCCGGATCAGCAGTCATCTAATTGATAGTATTATGAAATATTCAGGCTCCAAGATTGGTGGCGCCCGCGAAGGACAGAGGTCGCACGGCGTCATGCGAGCCCTGCAGATTTGGCGGGCGGTTGCGCTACAGGAGCCGCTCCCGCTGTCTAGACAGGGAGAGCGAAGTGATTCTGGCGATGGCTTTGCGTGACGACCGAGGCGCTGCACTTCGAGCGGCGCCCTGGCCCGCCTCCTTGTCAGGAGGCATGCCGCAGTCGCACTGAATACAGACCAGGCGCGATCGCACGCCAACAGGGCTGGTTGCAATTGGCCAGCCGCGTCGAATTACCTGGTGGCGTCGCCCCCGAATTCGTAGCGCGAGCCAGGGTAATAAAGACTGGCGGTAGACGCGACAACATCGTTCGTCCACGTCCGACGGAGCAGAAGCAAACAGGGGTCCATCTGCTGCATGTCGAGCAATTCGGCCACCTTCGCCGAAGGCATCGCGGCCCGCAGGATGTGGTGGGCTTTCTGAAACGGGGCGACGGCCATGAGATATTCGTTTGCCGTGCGCTCAGTGAAGTCGACGTCGATATATCCCGGGGCGATGGCCGGATTGACGTAACGATCCTCCACCTGAATCGCCACGTCGTTCTCATAATGAACGACGATCGTGTGAAACAGTCGCGCGCGAATGGGCAGGTCGAAATTCCGCGCAAGCTCCGCGTCGGCCACAACCGTTTCCTTGAGCACGACGACAGCGCGATATTCGTGGCCTCGCCCACGGATTTCGTCGGCGATGTTGTGGATCTGCAGTGGGTGCGCGCGTGGCGACCGCTCGGCCACAAAGGTGCCGACGCCCGCGAGCCGGACCACCACACCTTCTTGGCTGAGATCGTTCAAAGCCCGATTGACCGTCATGCGGGACACACCCAGCTCACGGACGAGCTCGTGTTCCGAAGGAACACGGCTATTGGCGCTCAACTCCCCCGACGCCATCCGATCCAAAACATGAGCTTTGACCTTCTGATAAAGAGGGATGCCTCTCACGTTGGACGGACCCATCCTTCAGAATCCCAATTCTGCCATGTCAACCGAAGCGAGTGTCTCTACAAATCACGCCCGCCGGTCAACTCAATTCGCTTGTCCACCTTGTGCTGTACGTACATTCTGAATGCCAATGCTGCGAACCGGCACTCGGCAGCTCGAAAAGAGTATCCCCATGAATATACTGGGCTCAACGCGCACGGGCGCTGGCTCAAGGTTGATCTTGGAGCACGCAAACCCGCCTACCCCCTAACCGCTTGACTTGGTTGTATATACATATTTGCCAGGCGTACGTCCGATGGAGGAGCGCTTGAAGGCCGCATCCTTCCAGACCTGAATTTCGGCCGGGTCGCCGGTGTGACCGAAGCCGCATCTATTGTGCCGCGCAACACCTTCCCGATCGATGGCGCACACGGATGTCAGGCCAGATCGAGCGCCCTTCGCAGGTCCTCGATCAGGTCGGCCGGATGCTCGATGCCGATCGAAAGCCTGATGGTGGAGTCGAGCACACCGAGGCGCTGGCGCACGTCCGCCGGTACGCCCGAGTGGGTCATCGACGCCGGGAGACTGGCGAGCGACTCCGTGCCACCGAGGCTGACCGCAAGCTTCATGATTCTCAACGCATTGAGGAAGCGGAACGCCGCGGGCTGGCCGCCGACAATATCAAAGGCAAAGGTCGATCCGGCGCCGGTGCATTGCCTCGCGAAGACACGGCCAATGGGGGTATCGGGCGCCGCGAACGGCAGATAGTGGATTGCCGACACCTTGGGGTGAGCGGCCAGATAGGTTGCCACGGATCGTGCATTTTCGGCCGCCTTTTCCATGCGGATGCTCAGCGTCTCGAGCGACCGACCGAGCATCCAACAGCTATGCGGATCAAGCTGTGTCCCGATGGCGCTACGCAATTGCCTGACGGTCTTCATGAGGGAAGCCGACCCTAGGGCCGCACCGGCAATGAGATCCGAGTGTCCGCCCACATATTTGGTCAGCGAGTAAAGCGAGATGTCGGCGCCGTGCTCGATCGGGTGCTGGAAAACAGGGCCGAGAAGCGTGTTATCGCAGATGATGAGCGGGCGATGCCCCTGCTCCGCGCCGATCCGGTTGGCGACAAGCGCCATCAGTTCCAGGTCGACGAGACCGTTGGTCGGATTGGCAGGGGTTTCCACAAGGATCGCGGAAACCCGACCCTTCGCGCACGCATCGTGGACGGCGGCCATGACCGCGTCCTCGTCCAGGGCGTCGGAGAAACCGACGCTGCCGATGCCCATGTTGGCGAGCGTCTTCGCGAGCAGCGTCTCGGTCCCGCCGTATAGCGGCTGGGAATGGAGGACCATGTCGCCCGGCCGAACAAAGGCGAGCAAGGTCGTCGCAATCGCCGACATGCCTGACGAAAACAGCACGCAGCGTTCGGTGCGCTCATAGACCGCGAGGCGATCCTCCACGATCTCGCTGTTGGGATGGTTGAAACGCGAATAGATCAGCCCCGATTCCTGGCCCTTGGGCGGCTCCTTCCGGCCCGACGTGTAGTCGAAGAAATCGCGCCCCTCCTCGGCCGACTTGAACACGAAGGTGGAGGTCAGGAAGACCGGCGGCTTCACCGCGCCTTCGGACAGTTGCGGATCGTATCCGTAGTTCAACATCTGGGTTTCGGGATGCAAAGCATGGTCACCGAGATGGGTTTCGTAGGGGCGCGGCGCAGTCATGGTCTCTTCCAAAGCTGGATGGATCTTGCGCAAGTTAATCCCGACGAAGCTGGCATGTACTTGCGAAACACCGCCACGAAGTGCATTTTTTGGCAACAAATCACGGGACGGATGGCAAATATGCAGCAGAAGATTGCTGACTCGATTGACCGCCGGATATTGAAGGCTCTCGTGGCGGATGCACGCATCAGCAACCATGACCTCGCGGAGCGTGCCGGGCTCTCGCCCTCCCCCTGCTTGCGCCGTGTGCGCCGGCTGGAAGAGTCCGGGGTCATCCGGGGCTACACCGCGCTCGTGGACCCGGCCGTGGATGGATGGACGATGGGTGCGATCGTCATCGTGCGGCTCAGCAGGCAGCACGAGGACGAGATCATCATGTTCGAGGATGCGGTCAAAAGGTGGGACGAAGTCATGGAATGCCACTTGGTCGCCGGATCACCGGACTATGTTTTGAGGGTGATGAGCAGTGGCCTCGATAGCTACGAACGCTTTATCAAGGACAAGATCGCTCGCCTGAAATGCGTGGCGTCGATCGAAACGAACTTCGTGATGAGCACGATCAAGGAGCGGCGATACTGATCTCGAGTACCTCCAAATCTTTGGGCGGCGCCGGTTCCTGAAGAAGAGTTTTCGCTGCGTCTCTCCGGGCGACTTTGTGGGGACGCTGGCGGATCGGACATGCAACTCGCCTCCGAACGCAACCGCCTAGGCCCCGCGGGCTCCCGCAAGGCGCTCGAGCTCGACAACGAGGATACGTGCCGCCTCAGCCTGCACCCGCAGGGCTTCGCCCCGGCAGAGGAACACGGCATCGTCTTGGCCGAGAGCCTCGCCATTTCCCAGGACGAGCGGATCCAAGGCGACAATGAGGGTCTGCTCGACTTCGGCGATGACGGACGCGAAGCCGTTTATGTCGGTGCGCCGGACTCGCGCGTCGAAGCGGCCGCGGCGGATCATGACGTTGAGGTCTCGGACCGGTCCGGCGAGGAGAGCCGCGTCGCAGGGCGCGTCCCCGGCGAAGTGGACCGGCGGCGTGCTCGTGTCGAGCCGCAACGGAGGCTCGCCGTCGATCGAGAGCTGGAGGCCCGAACCCGCGGTCACCGCGAGAATCCGGTCCACCCCCAGGAAGACGGAGAACGGTCCGTCCGCACGGATCTCCGCCATGCTGACCCGCCAGTCGAAGTCGTCGAACCCGGCGCCGGGCGGCCAGGCCACCACCTCGCGAGTTACGCCGCCACCATTCTTCCAGGGGGCGGCCTGGCGGTCGGCGGCGCGGAGTAGCTGCATCAGCCGAGAATGCCCGGCAGGTCGAGGCCCTTCTCGCGGGCCACCTGCAGCGCAATCTCGTAGCCGGCGTCGGCGTGGCGCATGACGCCCGAGGCCGGGTCGTTCCAGAGAACACGGGCGATGCGCTTGGCCGCAGCCTCGGTGCCATCGCAGACAATGACCATGCCGGCATGCTGGGAGAACCCCATGCCCACCCCGCCGCCGTGGTGCAGCGACACCCAGGTGGCGCCGGAGGCCGTGTTGAGCAGGGCGTTCAACAGCGGCCAGTCCGAGACCGCGTCCGAGCCATCGCGCATGGCCTCGGTCTCGCGGTTGGGGGAGGCGACCGAGCCGCTATCGAGGTGGTCCCGGCCGATCACGACGGGGGCCTTCAGTTCCCCTGACGCGACCATCTCGTTGAACGCCAGGCCCAGCCGGTCGCGGTCGCCCAAGCCAACCCAGCAGATGCGGGCGGGGAGGCCCTGGAACAGGATCTTCTTCGCCGCCATGTCGAGCCAGTTGTGCAGGTGCGGATTGTCCGGGATCAGCTCCTTCACCTTGGCGTCGGTCTTGGCGATGTCCTCGGGGTCGCCCGACAGCGCCGCCCAGCGGAACGGGCCGACGCCCCGGCAGAACAACGGACGGATGTAGGCCGGCACGAAGCCGGGGAAGTCGAAGGCGTTGGCCACGCCAGCTTCCTTGGCCATCTGGCGGATATTGTTGCCATAATCGACCGTGGGGACGCCGGCGGCCTGGAAGGCCAGCATGGCCTGGACGTGCTCGGCCATCGACGCCTTGGCGGCTTCCTCCACCTGCTTCGGATCCTGCTCGCGCATGGCGACCCAGCGCTCCAGGGTCCAGCCCTTGGGCAGGTAGCCGTTCACCGGGTCGTGGGCCGAGGTCTGATCGGTGAGCAGGTCCGGCCGCACCCCGCGAGTGAACAGCTCGGGCAGCAGCTCGGCGGCGTTGCCCAGCAGCCCCACCGAGATCGGCGCCTTCTCGCGGCACGACTGCTCGATCCAGGCCAGGGCCTCGTCGACGTCGGTGGTCGAGCGGTCCAGGTAGCCGGTGCGCAGGCGCATATCGATGCTGGACTGCTGGCACTCGATTGCCAGGCACGAGGCGCCCGCCATCACGGCCGCCAGCGGCTGGGCGCCGCCCATCCCGCCCAGGCCGGCCGTCAGCAGCCAGCGGCCGGAGAGGTCGCCCGCATAGTGCTGGCGGCCCATCTCCACGAAGGTCTCGTAGGTGCCCTGCACGATCCCCTGGGCGCCGATGTAGATCCATGAGCCGGCGGTCATCTGGCCGTACATGGCCAGCCCCTTGCGATCGAGCTCGTTGAAGTGGTCCCAGGTCGCCCAGCGAGGCACCAGGTTGGAGTTGGCGATCAGCACGCGGGGCGCGTCGGCGTGGGTCTTGAACACACCGACCGGCTTGCCCGACTGGACGAGCAGGGTCTCGTCGTCCTCGAGCCGACGCAGGGTCTCGCAGATCTTGTCGAAGCTCTCCCAGTCGCGGGCGGCGCGTCCGATGCCGCCATAGACCACCAACTCCTCTGGCCGCTCGGCGACGTCGGGGTGCAGGTTGTTCATCAGCATCCGCAGAGGCGCCTCGGTCAGCCAGCTCTTGCAGGAGAGCTCCGATCCGGTGGCGGGGCGGATCACGCGGGTCTTGTCGATACGGGTCATGCGTCTCATCAGGCTTGCGCAAAGGCGAGACACGCCTTCAGCACATCGGTGAGGACCGCGCGCATCGGCGCGGCCCGGGGCTCGGAGTAGGCGACCGGCCAAATCCCGGGCGTGGGATCGCCGGACGGCTCATCCAGATAGCCGCGGCAGGCGAGTTCCATCTGGACCGCGTGGACGCCGTCGGCGGGGCGGGCATGGCGGCGCGTGCTCCACCCGCCCTTGAACCGGCCGTTGGTCACGCGGCTGAAGGGAGAGGCGTCGCAAGCCGCCTCGATGGCGGTGGTCAGCGCCGGATCGCAGCTCGCGCCCGAATTGGTCCCGATGTTGAAGTTGGGCAACTCGCCCTCAAACAGCCGCGGGATCCGGCTGCGGATAGAGTGGGCGTCGTAGAGCACCACCCTGTCGTGGTGCGCCGTCAGCCGCGCCAGCTCGGCTTCGATCGCGACGTGGTAGGGCTTGAACCAGACCTCGCGGCGTCGCGAGATTTCCGTGGAGCCCGGTTCGCGGCCCGGCCGGTAGAGCGCCTCCCCGTCAAACGTCGTGGTCGGGCAGAGTTCAGTCGTCGCCTGGCCGGGATAGAGCGATGCGCCCGAAGGGTCGCGGTTCACGTCGACAACCGAGCGGGAAATGCGCGTTCGCACGGTTGTGGCGCCAAGTCTATGGGCAAAGCCGTAGAGCCGGTCGATCCACCAGTCAGCGTCCCGGCGGGCCAGCCAGGGCGAAACGAACTCGCCTTCGATCTCTCCCGGGAGGTCGGTCCCGGTGTGCGGGAAGGTGAGGATCAGCGGCGCGTCGCCGCGATGGGTCTCGATCCAACTCACGGCGCGATCCCGGGCAAGGTAACGGCTCCGGCCGCATCGACGACGGCCCCGGATCGCGCGAGCTCGATGGCCTTGGCCATATCCGGGTGGAAGTGCCGGTCGTCGTCGAGGTGCGGGACCTCCGCCCGGACCAGGGTCCTGGCGGCTTCTAGGGCGGGGCTGGAAGTCAGCGGACGGTGAAAGTCGCAGCCCTGCGCCGCCGCCAGCAGCTCGATGGCCACCACCGAGGCGGCGTTCTGGGTCATGGCGAGCAAGCGACGCGCGCCATGGGCCGCCATGGAGACATGGTCCTCCTGGTTGGCTGACGTGGGGATGGAATCGACGCTGGCCGGATAGGCCATCTGCTTGTTCTCGGAGACCAGGGCCGCGGCGGTGACCTGCGGGATCATGAAGCCGGAGTTGAGCCCCGGCTTGGGTGTCAGGAAGGCCGGGAGGCCGCTGAGCGCCGGGTCGACCAGCATGGCGATCCGGCGCTCGGAGATGGAGCCGATCTCGCAAACCGCCAGGGCAATCATGTCGGCGGCGAAGGCCACCGGCTCGGCGTGGAAGTTCCCCCCCGAGAGCGCCTCGTCGGTATCCGGGAAGATCAGCGGGTTGTCCGAGACGCCGTTGGTCTCGTAACCCAGGGTCGTGGCGGCCTGGCGCAGGACATCCAGGGCCGCACCCATCACTTGCGGCTGGCAGCGCAGGCAATAGGGGTCCTGGACCCGCTCGTCGTCCTTCAGGTGGGAGGCGCGGATGGCCGAACCGGCCATCAGCGCCCGCAGGGCGTCGCCGGTCTCGATCTGGCCCGGCTGGCGGCGCAGGACGTGGATGCGGTGGTCGAAGGGCGTGTCTGAACCCTTGGCCGCCTCGGTCGACAGCGCGCCGGCGACCAGAGCCGTCTGGAAGAGCCGTTCGGCTTCAAACAGGCCGGCGAGCGCATTGGCGGTGGAGAATTGGGTGCCGTTGAGCAGCGCGAGGCCTTCCTTCGGCCCGAGCGCGAGAGGCGCGAGGCCGGCGGTCCCGAGGGCCTCGGCGGCCGGGAGGCGGAGGCCGTCCGCAAATACCTCGCCGACCCCGATCAGCACGGCGGCCATGTGGGCGAGCGGCGCCAAGTCGCCAGAGGCCCCGACCGAGCCCTGGCACGGGATCACCGGCGTCAGGCCTTTCTCGAGCAGGGCTTCCAGGAGCGCCATAGTGGCCGGCGCCACGCCCGAGGCGCCCTGGGCCAGGCTGGCAAGCTTCAGGGCCAACATCAGCCGCGCGATCGGCGCTGGCGTGGGCTCGCCGACGCCGGCCGCGTGGGAGAGCACGATGTTGCGCTGAAGGGTCGCGAGGTCGCCGGCCTCGATCCGCACCGAGGCGAGTTTTCCAAAGCCGGTGTTGATGCCGTACGCGGGCTCGCCCTTGGCCACGATGCGGGCGACCGAGGCCGCGCTTGCGGCGATCACGGGCGCACAGCTCGGATCCAGGCGAACCTCGGCGCCACGGTAGATCGCGCGCCACTCGGCCAGGGTCACACTGCCGGGCCGCAGGGTCACCGCATCCATGTCTTGCCTCCAAATACGCGGGCATGCAGCGGGTTGAAGCCCATGCGGTAGACTAGGTCGGCCGGCCGCTCGATGTCCCAGATGGCCAGGTCGCAGCGCTTCCCGGCTTCGATCGTGCCCGCCTCGCTCAGCAGGCCCAGGGCGCGGGCCGCCTCGCGGGTCACCCCGGCCAGGCATTCGTCCACGGTGAACCGGAACAAGGTGGCCGCCATGTTCATCACCAGCAGCGGCGAAGTCAGGGGCGAGGTGCCTGGGTTGCAATCCGTGGCCAGCGCCATCGGCACGCCTGCGGCCCGTAGCGCCGCGACTGGCGGGGTCTTGGTCTCGCGGACGAAATAGTAGGCCCCGGGCAGGAGGGTCGCGACCGTACCGGCCCTGGCCATGGCTGCGACCCCGGCGTCGTCCAGGTGCTCCAGATGGTCGGCCGACAGCGCGCCGAACTCCGCGGCGAGGGCCGCGCCATGCAGGTTGGAGAGTTGTTCGGCGTGCAGTTTCACTCGCAGGCCGTGGGCCGTGGCGGCGTCGAACACCCGCCGGGTCTGGTTGGCGGTGAAGCCGATGCCTTCACAGAAGGCGTCCACGGCGTCGGCCAGGCCCTCGGCGGCGACCGCCGGCATCATCTCGCGGCAGACCAAGTCGATGTAGCCGTCCGCGTCGCCGGCGAACTCCGGCGGTACGGCATGGGCGCCCAGGAAGGTGGTCCGAATCGTCACCGGCCGTTCGATGGCCAGGGCGCGGGCGGCGCGCAGGGCCTTCAGCTCGTCCGCAGTGGAAAGGCCGTAGCCGGACTTGATCTCGACGGTGGTGACGCCTTCGGCCAGCAGGGCGTCGAGGCGGGGCAAGGCAGTCTGGACCAGCTCGGCCCCAGAGGCCGCCCGCGTCGCCTTCATGGTCGAGACGATGCCGCCGCCGGCTCGGGCGATCTCCTCATAGGATGCTCCGGCCAGGCGCAGCTCGAACTCACGGGCGCGGTCGCCGCCGTAGACCAGGTGGGTGTGGGGATCGATCAGGCCGGGGGTGATCCAGCGGCCTTCGCAGTCGATGGAGTCGTCGGCGACAAAGGCGGGGGCGTCGGTCTCGGCGCCGACCCACGCGATGCGGCCATCCAGAGCCGCAATCAAGCCGCGCTCGACCACGCCGACTCCGGGGGCCTCAGGCGCGAGGGTGGCGAGGCGGGCGTTCCGCCAGACCTGGTCGCAGTGCACGCAGCCCTCCTTGAATCCTGCAGGCAGCCTAGCGTTGGGTTTTCTTATTGTATAGACATAATGAGCACTTGCGAGCGTCGACAAGGCGGTCGAGGAAGGTTCATGGGACTCTGGTTCGAACATGCGCTGCTGGCCGAGGGCTGGGCCGACCGCGTGCGGTTCGAAGTGGACGGCGGCGTGGTCCGCGCCATCAATGCCGGTGCCGAGGCCCGGCCCGACGACGAGCGCGGCGGCATTGCGATCCCGGGCCTGCCCAACCTGCACAGCCACGCTTTCCAACGCGCCATGGCCGGACTGACCGAGGTGCGCGGGCCATCGGGCGACAGCTTCTGGACCTGGCGCGAGCTGATGTACCGGTTCGTCGGCGACCTGCGACCGGAGGACGTCGAAACTGTCGCGGCGCAAGCCTTCCTGGAGATGCTGGAAGGCGGATTCACCCGGGTCGGCGAGTTCCACTACCTGCACCACGCACCGGACGGCGGCGCCTATGCTGACCCGGGGGAGATGGCGGCGCGGATCGCGGCGGCGGCGGCGGAGACCGGCATCGGGCTGACCTTGCTGCCGGTGTTCTACGCCCACTCCGGCTTCGGTGGCGCGGCCCCGCTCACCGACCAACGGCGGTTCGTGAACAGTCTCGACGGTTATGGACGCGTGCAGGAGGCCGCGCGCGCGGCTGTCAAAGGCCTGCCCGACGCCGTGGTGGGCGTTGCGCCGCACAGCCTGCGCGCCGTGACCGAGGACGAGCTCAGGGTCGTGAGCGAGGTCGCCGGGCCGATCCACATTCACATCGCTGAGCAGCTGAAGGAAGTGGACGACTGCCTGGCCTGGAGCGGAGCGCGGCCGGTGGAGTGGCTGCAGGGCCGGTTCGCCGTGGACGACCGCTGGTGCCTGGTCCACGCCACGCACATGAGCGAGGCCGAGCGGCGGCGTCTGGCGACAGAGGGCGCGATCGCCGGCCTGTGCCCGATCACCGAAGCCAACCTGGGCGACGGCGTCTTTCCAGCCGCCCGGTACCTCATGGAAGGCGGCGCGTTCGGCGTGGGGTCGGACTCCAACGTCCGGATCGACGCGGCGGAGGAACTGCGGCTGCTGGAATATGGCCAGCGACTGATGATGCGCTCCCGCAACGTGCTGGCCCAGCGCGAGGGCGAGGCGACCGGGGCCGCCCTCTACCGTCGCGCCCTGACCGGCGGCGCCCAGGCGCTGGGCGTCCCTCAGGGGCCTGGCTTGGCCGTCGGTGCGTCGGCCGACATCGTCAGCTTCCCGAGCGATCACGAGGCCCTCGTCGCTCGCGCCGGCGATGCGTGGCTGGACAGCTGGATTTTCGCCGGCGCGCCGGTGGAGCACGTCTGGCGCAGGGGTCGCCGGGTCGTCGCCAACGGCCGTCACCACGCCCGCGAGCGGATCACGGCGCGCTACCGGGGGGTGCTGGAGCGCCTGCTGCGCAAATGAGCGCCGACGCCCTGCACAAGCGGATCCGCGCCGACATCTCGGGGCGCATCCTGTCGGGAGCCTGGCCGCCGGGGCATCGCGTGCCCTCCGAGCACGAGCTTATGGTCGAGTACGGCTGCTCGCGGATGACCGTGAACAAGGCGCTCGGTCCGCTGGCTGAGTCCGGCCTCATAGTCCGGCGGCGCAAGGCCGGTTCCTTCGTCTCGCGACCGCGCATCCACTCGGTGGTGCTGGACATCCCCGACATCGCCGCCGAGGTTACCGCGCGGGGCGAGCCCTACGGCTACGAACTGCTGTCCGGCAAAGCGCGGCCGGCGAGTTCACGCGACATGGCCGAGCTGGGCCTGGAGCGGCCGGTGGAGGTCTTGGCCCTGCGTTGTCTGCACCGGGCCAGCGGGCGGCCGTTCGCCCTGGAGGAGCGGCTGATCAACCTCGCCGCCGTGCCCGAAGCGCGCGACGTGGACTTCGCCGAAGCGCCGCCCGGCGGCTGGTTGCTGAGCCACGTCCCCTGGACAGAGGCGGAGCATCGGATCAGCGCCGCCAATGTCACGAAGGCGACGGCGACGATCCTGGGCCTGGAGCCCACCGCAGCGTGCCTGGTGCTGGAGCGACAGACCTGGCGCGGCGACGACCGGATCACCCATGTGCGCCTGGTGTTCCCGGGCGAGGCCTATGAGCTGGTGGCGCGCTTCTCGCCGCAACCGGCGTCAGCCAACGCAGCGAGCGGTTCAGACGACGGCGGGTGATCCAGGGGCCGCGGCCTGCGCACCCCCGTGGTGCCTTCGAGCCGGGGCTCGTCGTGTTCGAGCCCTCGCCCCCCGGGTCTCGAGGCGGAGACAAGTCGACCGCTGACTGTCCGCACCCAAAAAAGTGGTCGGCGGCAACGCCGCCGGCCACAGTCGAGGGGACTAGAAGTCGACCTGGCTGCGAAGCTGGAAGACGTTGACCTTGGCGTCGTTCTTCAGGTTTCCGACCTGCCGATTGGTGATCGAACCGAAGGTGTAGTTGGCGGCGAACTTGACGTAGCTGATCGGATACCAGTTGAGCGCGAAGGTTCCCGCGTTGTAGCGGCCGGCAGTCGCGAACGACGTCTGGCTGGCGGGCGGCGAAACTGTGTTGGCCTTGAAGTCGGTGAGGTCCGCGAAGCTCCACCGGGCCGCCACTTCGAAGCCGCCGATGCCGCCCTTGTCCACCGGATGCAGCACGGTCGTCCGGCCGAACTGCCCGCTGTGCAGGTAGTTCTTCACTTCGCCCGTCGGAGACCAACTGATCAGCGCATAGGCCGTGTGGATGTCGAAGTCCGGCCCGCCGAGAGTGGCGCTCTGGGCGGTGCTGATCCGATCTACGTGCATGTTCGCGGCTTCCGCCTGCAGCATCAGCGGCCCGTTCACATAGGCAAACTCGCCCGCCATCGTCAGGTCGGCGTCGCCGACCGCCCCGGCGCTCATGAGGGAGCCGCCTCCCTGGTTTTCGGAGTGGAAATTGGTGTCGGGCCAAGCCGTATAGGCCAGGCCGCCTTCGCCGCCTCGCTCACGGTAGCGAGCCCACAGGCCCAGGTGGAGCTTCTGGGTCGGCGTGTTGATCGGAATCCAGGTGCCGCGGACGCTCTCGCTGAGCCGCTCGCTGGCGGAGGTCGAGCCGAGAGCGCCCGCGGTGACGTCGGGATTGTTGAGCGACGCGCCCTGCAGGGCGGCCGTGAAGGTCCATTTTTCGGACGAATGCACATAGGCCGCCGACAGGACGTAGCTGGTGTCCGTCAGGTCCCCATAAGGGCCGGCGTCCATGAAGGTCCGGTATTTCTCGCTGGTGATGTTCTCGATCCCGACGACCTTGTTATTGCCGACGATCAGGCTGTTGCCCGGGGAGAACTTGTACTGGACGTAGGCGTAGGCCCATTGGGCCGCGGCGCCGTTTTGCCACCCACCCTCGAGCAGGTAGGAAAATTTCGGCCCGAGATCGCCAGACGCCCCGATCTGAACCTGACGCCCTCGGACGTTGGAGGCGTGATAGTCCGCAACCCGGGTTTGGCCGGCGAACTGGTTGTTCTTGTGCGAGACGTTTTCGGCCACCGCGTCGATCAGGATGCGTCCTTGCACCCGGAAGGAATCGCCGAACGCGTCGGCCGCGCGAAGGGCCCCATCGAGACGCAGGCTCGGCGGAGCGATCGTGGTCTTGATATCCTTAGCGCCGCCGCCGACCGTTTCATCGTCGGTCGTCCCCGACGGCGGGGCGGGCGCGGGAGCCGCATCATAAGCCGCCGCGGTGGCGACCGGTCGCTGTTTCAGCGCGGCGGTCAGCTCCTGGACCTGCGCCTGCAGCTCCTTGACCTCCTTGGCCAATTCCTCATTGCTCGGCGCGGGCTCGGCATGCGCGACGCTTGCAGAGCCGATGATCGCCGTCAGCGCGACGCTGGCCAACAATCCGTTCTTCATTCTAGTCGTCCTCCCAGAGCTTGTTCGCCGACGCCCGACGGGCGCAGCTGCTGGCGGCTTCGGCCGCTAATCCTGTGTTGATGCCTTGATGCCGAAGCGGTGCTTCAGCTCGTCCCAGTCGCGGAATTCGGGGCGGCGCGCGGCCAGGGCTTCGCGTCCGGCCGTTTCGGCCGGCGTGATCCATTTGATCGGGCCGCCAAGCGCGAGAGCCGCCGCTTCGACCTTGGCGTTCTTGTCGACGTTCACCGCCCGACTGATCGCCTCGGGGATCGAGCGTCCAACGATGACCTCGCCGTGTCCGCGGATCAGGAGAACGTCCTCACGCCCCAGCACCGCGGTCATTTTTTCGCCGATCGCGAGGCTGGAGACCTGCATGGCCCCGTTGGAGCCGTCCGGGTCCCCCTCGAACACAGGGACCTTCTGGCCGATGAACGCCCCGTCATGGGTCATGGCCCGCAGGGGCACGGTGGAGACGCTGAACGGGATGCTGAATGGCGAATGGTCGTGATCGACCGCATTCACCTCGGGCCGCGCGCGATAGACCGCCGCATGCAGATAGCGTTCGGCATAAAGCCGAACCTTCGTGGGCGTGACCGGTTCGCCGCTGGCGTCGTATTCCAGGATGTCTCCCGCGGTGACGGACCCCGGCGCGATCGATCGCGCCATGAAGAAGTGGTCCGGGTGGGTCGGCGAGCGCGCGCTGACGTGGCCGTAGCTGTCGAGGATTCCGAGCGCCGCCAGGATGCGGTTGGCGTCGACCAGATCGGCCACCACCTGTGTATCCGTCTGTTGCGGCCTGGCGGCCTCCTGGGCGGTCGAGGCCGTGGCCGCCAGGCCGAAAGCAAGCGCGGCGACCGTTGCGAGCGCGTGGGCGCGAATGGCGTTCTTCATGGCAAATACGCTCCGCCGTTCACGTGCAGGGTTTGGCCGGTGACGTAGCGGGCGCCCGGCCCGCAGAGGTATCGGACCATCTTCGCCACCTCGTCGGGCTGGCCGCGCCGCCCGATCAGGGTCTGGCGCTTGGCGTGATGCTCGGGCTGGCCGTCTGTCGAACTCCCCCGCACCGTTTCGATCAACCCGGGGGACACGCAGTTCACCGTCACGCCATCCGGGCCGAGGTCGTGAGCCAGGGCGCGGGTCAGGCCCACGACGCCGGCCTTGGCGGCGATCACGTGCGCGCGGTTTGCGGAGCCGGCATGGGCCGACATCCCGCCAATATTGACGATGGCGCCGGCGTCGGACGCTTTCAGATGGGGGGTGGCGGCGTGGGCGCAGAGGTAGGCGCCGTCGAGGATCACGCTCAACACCTCGCGCCAGGCGGCGAAATCGAGGTCCTCAAACGGTGTCTCGCGGCGGATGGCGGCGTTGTTCACCAGGATGTCGAGCCGGCCGAACCGATCCACGCCCGCCGAGACCAGCCCGGCAACCGCCGCGGGGACACTGACATCGGCAGCGTGAACCAGCGCTTTGCCGCCGCTGTTCTCGATTTCGGCTGCGAGCGCCTCGACTTCCCCCAGGGCGTTGCGGGTGTTCAGGATCACAGCTGCGCCGCCGGCCGCCAGCTCAAGCGCGATCGCTCGTCCGATATTCCGGGCCGCTCCTGTGACCAGTGCGACCCGGCCCTCCAGTTCCCGGCTCAAAGCGCGCCCTCCATTGCGGCGGAGGACGGAGACGGGGCGAGCGACATGCCCTCTTCGATCGGCCGGTCGGCCCGCATGAAGAACGACAGCACGATACCGAGCGCCAGCAGGCCCATGGACACGCCGAACGGCACCACGATGCTGCCGGTCTTATCGGCAATGAACCCAAAGGCGACCGGTGAAACCAGCGCGCCGAGTCCGGCTGCCGAGCTCACAAAACCCCCGGCGACACCGGCGTAGCGCGGCGCGATGTCCATCGGCACGGCCCAGACCGGGCCTTCGGTCATTTCCAGGAAGAACAGCGCCACCGAAAGAGCGATGGCCACAAGGTTGATGTCGGTGGTGAAGAATACAGCCGACAGCGCGACGAGCGAGACTCCGAAGCCCAGGATCACCACATTGCGCCGAGCCGAGTTCAGGTTGCCGGTCACCTTGTAGAGCCGGTCGCTGAGCATGCCGCCGACGGTGTCGCCAAGCGTTCCGGGCAAGAAGATCAACCCGGTGAACAGCGCCGCCTTCTTCAGGTCGATGTGGCTATGGTCCTGCAGGAAGGTCGGCATCCAGGTCAGGTAGAGCCAGAGCACCCAGGCGTGACAGAAGAAGACCAGGACGGTCGGGAAGATACGCGGGATCAGCTTCCCCCACGGCACCTGATGCACCTTCACGCCGGTGCTGTAGGGCGGCAGGTCGTCGATTTCGGCCTTGGTGATGGTGGGGTGCTTGCGCGGGTCGTCACGGAACATGAACAGCCAGACCACCGCCCAGGTGAGACTCAGCGCGCCCAGGATCATGAAGGCGCCGCGCCATCCAGAGGCGGGCAGGACCGCCACCACGATGGGCGGCGTCGCCGCGGCGGCAAGACGCGCGGCGGAGTGAGTGAAGCCCTGGGCCAGCCCGCGCTGCGATACCGGCACCCAGTTGGTCATCGCGCGGGTCGAGGTCGGGATGGTACCGGCCTCGCCCAGGCCCACGAGCATGCGGGCGCAGATGAGGGTGTTGAGGTTGGTGGCGAAGCCGGTGAGGATCGTTCCGGCGCTCCAGAGCGCGCCAAGGCCGAACAGCACCTTGCGCGGCCCGAAGCGGTCGCCAATGAAGCCGTTGACGACCTGCATCGCCAGATAGGTCGTCCCGAAGGCCGACAGCGCTAAGCCGAGCTGCGTCTTGGTAAGGTGCAGCTCCGTGCTCATGAGCTTGCCGGCGACCGCGATGTTGGTTCGGTCGACGTACGTCAAGAAGTACATCACGCAGAGCGTGATGAAGATCAGGCCGGTCGTGCCTTTGAACAGACGAGACATTCAATTCCTCCAGGTCGTCCCGCGGATCTTCGGTCGCTTGGACAGGGATCGCGCCTCCGGCGCTTCCTCAGGGTTTGAGTTGGGCCTCACGGGCGACGGCCCCGGCGTCGGGCAGGCGGTCGAGGTCGAGACAGGCTTGGCGCAGGCGGGCGCCGTGATCGGTCCCCAGGATCGGTTCGACGAGGTCGTCGAACTTGGCGATCAGGTCGGCCTCGGTCATCGGACGAGCGACGCTGCCGATGGCGTGCTCGACGAACTTGTGCAAGCGCCGGCCATCCTTCAGCACCACGGTGGCGTCCACCGCGTCGGTCGCCACCTGCGGATCGATCTCGGCGGTCACACTGTCGCGCAGCGCCACCACGAGGGGGTTTCTGACCATGGTGTCGCTGTATTGCTCCTCGCCCGCCCGGCCGTAGATCAGAGCGACGGCGGAGGAGTGATAGACGCTGAACTTGCCGTCCAACCCGGTCGTGGGTGTGCGTTTGCCCGTCAGCTCGAGCACCAGCGGGTGCACCTTGAGCTCCACCGAGGCGATGTCCTCGGCCTTCAGACCATGTTCCTGGCGCAGCTGGACGCAGGCGTCGATGGCGGGATGAATCACAATTCCACAGGCAAACGGCTTGTAGCTGTTCAGCATCAATTCGCTGCGAACGCCCAGTTCGCCGGTGATCTCGTTGTAGTCCTGATGGGTCGAGGTGACGTTGGCCCAGCCACGTTTGGCCTCGATGCCGCTCTCGGAGCTCGTATATCCCTGCTCGGCCAGAAGTGCGGCAAGAAGCCCGCTCTGCGCCGCCCGTCCTGGATGGAAGCTCTTGGTCATGGTGCCGAACATCTCGCGCAAGCCGACCGGCTGGGTGGCGGCGAGGCCCAGCGCCCAGATCATACGCTGCTCATCCAATCCCATCAGCTTGCCGACCGCGGCAGCCGCGCCGAACACGCCCGCCGTGCCCGTGATGTGCCAGCCGATGTCGTAGTGGTCGGGGTAGACCGCGCTGCCGATCCGGCACTCCACATCGATCCCGGTGGCCAGCGCCGTGACAAAGGCGGGCCCCGAGACGGGCTTGTATTCTGAATAGGCCAGGATGGCGGAGGCCACCGGCCCGGCTGGGTGAATCACGGTCTTCAGGTGGGTGTCGTCGAAATCGAACACGTGGGAGGCGATGCCGTTGAAGAGGGCTGCGTCGAAGATATTCACGCGCTCCGTGCGCCCCAGGACGCTCGCCTGAGTCGGCGCGCTGAAGGGCGCCAGCGCGCGAATCGCGATCTCGACCGCCTCATGCTTGGCGGCGCCGACCGCGCAGCCCATCCAGTTCAGGAAGGTTTTCACCGCCTCGTGGCGCACCTCCACGGGCAGCTCCTGGTCACGGACGCCCACGATGTGGCGCGCCAAGGCCCGGGTGACTTGAAGGGTTTCTGGGCGAAGTCCGGACACCAACAACCTCCTGTTCCGGCCACAATCAGCATATTGTCGACAATCTATCAACGACAAAGTTGCATTTGTTCGACGGCTGGCTTACTCATGGGCCATGAACGTCAGCTCCGTGACCCGCCTGGAACTCCTCCGCTCCATCACGCTGTCGGGGCTCGTGCAGGAGGAGGTCATCCGACGCATCAAGGAGGGGGAGCTGCAAGCAGGCGAGAAGTTGAACGAAGCGGAACTGGCTGATCACCTGGGGATCAGCCGCAGTCCTGTGCGGGAGGCGTTCAGCGCGCTGGAGGAAGCTGGCATGGTCAAGCTGGCCAAGAACCGCGGCGCCTTCATTCACGAGATTTCCGATGCCGAGGCCATCGAACTCTATCAAGTCCGCGCCGCCCTGGACGATGCTGCGGGGCGCCTGCTCGCGCCCATCATCACCGATGAGCTACTCGATGAGTTGCGCCAGCGGGTCGACGCGCTCGAGGCCGGTACGACCAAGGGCCTGAACACCTATTTCCCACTCAACATCGATTTCCACGACCGGATCGTGGAGATGGCCGGCAACATCACCCTGTTGAAGCTCTATCGGCAGACGGTGGACCGCATGCACCTGCTGCGCCGGCGGGGATTTATGAAGGCCGGCGCCAGCACCGCTTCCCACAACGAGCATCGGCAGATTGTCGAGGCGCTGGCGTCCCGCGATCCGCAGGTCGCCGCCACGGCCATGCGCCACCATGTCACCGCCGGCTTCGAGCGGACGTTCGAGGCGCGACAGGCCGAGCCAGGACCTTCCGCTGCGCGCTCCTGACGCCGCGTTTCCACACTGAGTAAGACGATGAAAGCCTCTCTCGCCACCCCCCTGGCTGTCCAGCTTGCAGCGTGGAGCGCTGCGGTTCGTACGGAAGACCTGCCGCCATCCACGGTCGAGACGGCGCGCCGGCTGGTGGTGGATGTAGTCGGCTTGTGCGTCGCCGCGCGCCACGCCGACTACATGGCCGCAGTTCTGGCGGCCACCGATCGCAATGGCTCCTGCACCGCCATTGGTCACCAAGGCGGCTTCAGCGCGTTCGACGCGGCCCTGATCAACGGTACGGCGGCGCACGGCGAAGATTTCGACGACACCTTCGAGGGCGGCCCCGTCCATTCCGGCGCCGTGGTCGTGCCGGCGGTGTTGGCGGTGTGCGAGCGCGAGGGGTTGGATGGCAAGGCTTTGTTGCGAGGCATCGCCGTCGGCTGTGAATTGATGTGCCGGCTGAGCCTGGCCACCCCCCGCGCCATCCACAAGGCGGGCTTCCATCCCACCGCCGTGATCGGGGCTCTGGCGGCGGCCGGCGGCGCGGCGGCGGCGTTGGGCCTCGACGCCAAAGCGACCACCTCGGCGCTCGGCATCGCTGGCAGCATGGCGTCGGGCATCATCGAATATCTGGCGGAGGGGACCTCCACCAAGCGCATGCACGCTGGCTGGGCGGCCCAGTCGGGCATCCGCGCCGCACTCATGGCCCGCGCCGGGTTCGACGGGCCGCGCACGGTGCTGGACGGGGTTCACGGGTTCTACAAGGCCTTTGCGCCCTCGCTCACGCCCGACTACGGCGCGGTGATGGACGGCCTGGGCGAACGCTGGCTGACCGACACGATCGCCTTCAAGCCCTACGCCTGCGGGACGATGACCCAGCCCTATATCGACTGCGCCATCCGCTTGGCGAAAGCCGGGGTGGATCCGAACAGGATCTCAAGCATCGTCTGCGACGTGGGCGAAGGCACCGTGCATCGGCTTTGGGAAGACTTGGCGGTGAAGCGCCACCCTCCGACGCCATATGCGGCCAAGTTCTCCACGCCCTTCTGCATGGCGGTGGGTTTCTTTGACCGACGCGCGGGCTTCGGCCAGTTCACCGAGGCGCGAATTCACGATCAAGCCGTGGTGAGTCTGGCCGGCAAGATCAGCTACCGCATCGACCCCGCTAACCCATATCCGAAGAATTTCACCGGCCAGCTGACCGCGACGCTCGACGATGGCTCCGCTCTCAGTTTCGAACAGCCCTACATGCGAGGCGGTGCGCGCGAGCCGATGGCGAACGCCGAGTTGGAGCGCAAGTTCGCCGACAATGTCGTCTACGGCGGCTGGTCGAGCGAGGCCGCCGCAGACGCGCTGACCCGCATCGCCGGCGCCTTCGATGGCGACCCGGCCAAGGCCGTTACGCACCTCCGCGGCTAGGCGCGCCGCTTCGAAAGGAACTTCATGACGAACCGTCGCGATCTACTCACCCTGGCGGGCGGCGCAACGCTCTTGGCCGCGACCTCGGTCGAGGCCGCCCCGGGCAAGACCTACGCCTTCGACCTGCCCGTCCCTTCATTGCCGGTGGTGGGACGCAAGGAGCGCTTTCCGATCCGCCGCATCTACTGCGTCGGCCGCAACTACCTGGCCCATATTCGCGAGCTGAACCACGACGAACGCGAGCCGCCGTTCTTCTTCGCCAAGCAGCGCGACATGCTGGTCCAGAACGGCGAGACCATCCGCTACCCCTCCCTTACCCACAACTTCCACCATGAGCTGGAGTTGGTGGTGGCGATGAAGTCAGGCGCTCAGAACATCCCGGTGGAGCAGGCCGAACGCCACATCTATGGCTACGCCGTTGGCCTCGACATGACCCGGCGCGACCTGCAGCAGGCCGAAGCCAAGAAGGAGCATCCCTGGGAGATCGGCAAGTCGTTCGAACAGTGCGCGCCCTGCAACGCCGTCCGTCGCATCGACGACGTCGGCCCCATCAACAGCGGCAAGCTCGAGCTTCTGGTCAACGGTCAGGTGCGTCAGTCCACCGACCTGAAGAACATGATCTGGAACGTGGCCGAGATCATCCACCACCTTTCGCTGCAGGTCGGCATCGAAGCGGGCGACCTGATTTATACCGGAACCCCCGAGGGCGTCGGTCCGGTGGCGGCCGGCGATAAGATGCGCGGGTCGATCGACAAGCTGGGCGCGCTCGACATCGCCGTCGCCTGAGCAGGCGCGTCACGGGCTGATTGAATTGGGACGGGAATGACGGCGAGCGAACACAGCGTCTTGGACGAGCCTGCGCCCAAAGCGACGAACATGGCCCTGGTGGTCGCCGCCTCGGCGGCCGGGACGGCGTTCGAGTGGTATGACTTCTTCGTGTTCGTGCCGCTGGCGGGCTTCATCGCCAAGGCCTTCTCCGCGGGGCTATCGGACACCGCCGCCCTGGTCTTCGCGCTTGGTTCCTTCGCCGTGGGCTTTGCCTTCCGGCCGGTGGGCGCGCTGCTGTTCGGGCGGATCGGCGATCAGTTGGGACGCAAGGGCGCCTTCCTGGCCACCGTCAGCATCATGGGCGGCGCGACCTTCCTGATCGGCTGCCTTCCCTCCTACGCCGCGGTCGGCCTGGCGAGCCCAATCGCCTTCCTGCTCCTGCGCATCGCGCAGGGCATCGCGCTTGGCGGCGAATACGGCGGCGCGGCCATCTATGTGGCCGAGCATGCGCCAGCGAAGAAGCGCGGGCTGTACACCAGCTGGATCAACAGCTCCGCCGCCATCGGCCTCTGCGCCGCTCTCCTGGCGACCCTCGGCACTCGCGCCGTTCTCGGCGAGGCGACCTTCGCCGCATGGGGCTGGCGCGTGCCGTTCATCGCTTCGCTCGGTCTGTTGTGCATCTCTCTCTGGATCCGGTTCAAGCTGTCGGAGAGTCCCTCTTTCAAGGCGCTGAAGGCCGAGGGCGCGATCTCCAAGGCCCCTTACCGCGAGGCGTTTGGCCGCTGGTCCAATCTGAAGCCGGTCCTGGTCGCCCTGTTCTCGATCATGGTGGCGCAAGGCTCGGTCTGGTACTGCGTCTTCTTCTACGCTCAGGTCTTCATCGAACGGGTGGTCAAGGTCGCGCCCGCCACGGTGAACCTCGTCATGATCGGCGTGGTTCTGGCCTCCACGCCCCTCTACGTCCTGTTCGGCTGGCTGTCGGACAGGGTGGGGCGCAAGTGGGTGATGCTGCTGGGTGTCGCCCTGACGACGGCTGCGATGTTCCCAGCCTTCAGCCTGCTGGAGCGCTACGGCAACCCCGATATGGCGCGCGCGGCGGTCGCGACGCCGGTGGTGGTGGTTGCAGATCCGGCCTCGTGCTCGCTCCAGTTCGACCCCCTGGGCAAGGCGCAGTTTCGCACCGCCTGCGACATCGCCAAGAACACGCTCACCACCATGGGCATCGGCTATCACAGCGCCAATGCAGCCGCTGGCGCTCCGGTCCAGGTTCGCGTCGGCGCTCAAAGCGTGGTCGTCGCCGACGGGCGAAGCGTCGATGCAGCCACGCTGACGCATCTCAAGACCGACACGGCGGCGCGCATTGGCGCGATCCTGACAACGGCTGGCTATCCGGCCGGCGGCGTCGCCCGGCACAGCGATCCGCGCCATCTCTTCCTCGTGCTGATGGGGTTGGCTGTGGGCGCGACCGCCCTTTACGGTCCCCAGGCGGCCTGCCTGGTCGAGTTGTTCCCGACCCGCGTGCGCTACACCGCGATGTCGCTGCCCTATCACATCGGCACAGGATGGGTCGGGGGATTTCTGCCGGCGACCGCCTACGCGATGGTCATCTCCAGCGGCAATCTGCTGTTCGGTCTCTGGTATCCGGTGGTCGGCGGCGTGATCGCCATCGTGGTCGGAGTCTTGTTCCTGCCCGAAACGCGTGGGAGGGATTTGAACGCGGACACCGCGACGCGCAATGGTCGAACCGGGAAAACGCGCTCAACCGCACGTGGCTATTCATGACCGCAGCAAGCGGCAACGCGACCCCGCCTTGTCGACGGCGCTGAGGGGCTTTGCCTCGGAATTTCCCAGCGATTGGCCCTCCCTCTTTCAAGTTCTGGAGCGAGCCTGAGTGGCGAGATGGTGGAGGCAACAGGGACCCGCCCGATGTCCAACGAGGCCAAAGAGTAGCGCTGGCAGGACTCACATCCGCTTGTGCTTAGGAACAGCATCCACCTGCGCGACGCAGAGACGAGTTGCACGCGGACTGCCTCCACCGCCATCTAGCGGGCAGTCAGACAAAACCCCGGTGAAGTTTCAGCGCTCGCTGGGCGGTCTGAGAGGTCCGTCGCATTGCCTTCATACCCGCCATGGGCAATGACCACCCCAGCCCTTCAGTTATCATGCCAAAAATTGACATATGTCCCTTGACGACATAGTCGCGCCAGGCCACATTTGAG
>Ga0307513_10001207_pt1 | contig 37617 bp, 34 predicted proteins | sample 15_EM_MG_FD_202174 | JGI IMG/M metagenome (GOLD analysis project Ga0307513, IMG submission 202174) | Populus trichocarpa ectomycorrhiza microbial communities from riparian zone in the Pacific Northwest, United States - 15_EM | ecosystem: Host-associated > Plants > Roots > Unclassified | place... | reverse complement strand
CGATGGTGCTCGAGCAGGGCGCGCTGCGCGGCGAGATCCGCGTCGAGGAGCTGCAGGCGCTGACGCAGCAGGTCGACCGCCTCGTCCGGCCCGAGCACGGCGAGCAGCGAGAGGCCGGCGACGAACCGCGGCGGTACCTCGCCGGGTTCGCCGACGAGCTCGCGCACCCAGTCGACGATCTCCGCGCGACCGTCGTCGGTGATCCGGTAGACGGTGCGTTCGGGACGGGCGCCGCTGCGTTCGTTCCCGGCCTCCTCGACCAGTCCGTGCTTGGCCAGGTTGCCCATCACCGTGTAGAGCGAGCCCCACTTGACGGCCATGTCCTGGTCCTTGCCGCGGGCGCGCAGATGGGCCGCGACCTCGTACGGGTGCATCGGGCGCTCCCCCAACGCCGCGAGGACGGCGAGCGCCAGCAGGTTGTTGACCCTGCGGCGCCTGGGCATCACACACGTCCTATCCGTCGACGAATACTCGCCTACGAATATAGCAGGAAATCCGCCACCATCGCCGTGACGACGTCGGGCCGCTCCTCGTGTGGGAAGTGGCCGCACCCGTCCAGCACCTCGAGACGCTGCTCGGCCCCGGCCCAGCGCGCCGATGCCTGCGCGGTGCTCGGGAGGACGCACGGGTCCTCGGCCCCGTGGATCTGCAGCACCGGCACCTCGGGCACCCTGGCGACGGCAGCAGCGAACCGCCGCCCGTCGGACCGCAGCTGGGAACGGGCCGCCCAGCGGTGGTACTCGAGGCTGCAGTGCGCCACGTGCGGCACACCCATGCCCGTGCGGCAGTGCGCCGCAGCCGTCGCGAAGTCGTCGGTCGCCACCCACTCCGGCCCCGACCAGGCACGCAGGATCCGCTCGACGCGCGCGGCGCCGTCGGCGCGCAGCGACCGTTCCGGCCGGCGCGGCACCTGGAAGCCCGCCGCGTACGACGCCGTCGCCGCGCCCTGCCCGCCCGGGTCGCGCAGCATCGCCGCGCGCAGCGCCCGCGGATGCGCCGCACCGATCGACACCAGCCGCGACACCCGCCGCGGGTGCAACGCGGTGAGCGTCCAGCCGATGAGCGCACCCCAACCGTGCCCGACGACCGCGGCACGGGCCTCGCCGAGCGCCCCGATCAGACCGGAGACGTCCCCTGCGAGCGTCCACAGGTCGTAGCCGCGCGGCGGCTTGTCGCTCTCGCCATAGCCGCGCAGGTCGATCGCTGCCACCCGGAAGCCGCGGGCCGCCAGCCCCGGCAGCTGGTGCCGCCACGCCCACCAGAACTCGGGAAACCCGTGGAGCAGGACGACGAGCGGACCCTCACCCTGCTCGACGACGTGCAGCCGGATCCCGTTGGCCGAGACGAAGTGCTGCCGCCACGGTCCCGGCAGCCGCATCGCTCAGCGCGCGTGGCCGTTCAGCTCCGGCGCGTGGGCACGACCCCGCGACGACAGCACCGCGGCCGAGTCCTTCAGCGTCGAGATGGTGCGCTCCGGCGCGCGGATCTTGCGCACCCGCAGGTAGCCCAGCAGCCCGAACAGGGCCGCTACGACGACCATGGCGCCGAAGACGATGCCGAACGCGGCCGCGCGGTGCAGCCAGATCGCCAGCACCTCACCCAGCGCGAAGAACAGGAAGAAGAGGCTGAACAGCAGGATCGTCAGCGCGACGATGAAGAAGATGCTGCCCTGCAGGCCCTTCTTGACCTCGGCCGTCACCTCGGCCTTCGCCAGCTCCACCTCGGCCCGCAGCAACGTCGACACGTGCGTCGTCGCGTCCTTGACGATGGCACCGATGGACTGCTCACCCACCGGCACGACCGGCTCGGGAGCGAGCGGGATCGAAGGCAGAACGGGCGGAACGTCCGCTCCGTTGGAGCTGGTCGGGCTGGCCACCGCGGTCCTCCTGCACGAATTCGGGGCACGTCTGGCGTCGTGTGCCGCGTGATCAGGGGCATCCTTCCACGCCCCGGATGCTCCCGCCGTGGAGGACGCGGCCTCCCGGTACCGATCCGGTGACGGGCCGCTGCCCCGGAGTTCATCGAAACGGCTCCGAGCGCTCTGGTCGGTGCCGATGATGCGACGGTGACTGCCGCACCGACATTCGCCGACTGCCGCGCCGCCGCCCGATCCTTCCGTCGATCTGAGCAATGGCCCAGAGCGCGCACACCTACGACCGCGCGGATTCGCATTCCTGCGGTCACATGCACCGCTGGCCATCCAGCTGCACCTTGCCGCACGGCGTCACGAGTTGGTGTGGCGATCGCCGGACGCCCTGGCGTGGGCGCAACTCCCGATCGGCCAGGGTCGGCCGCGGGACCGCGGCTCACGGATTCTCCGCACTCTCGACTCGCACTGGGAGCTCGCGTGGCTGCTGGTGCCGGCGACGCTCACAGTTGTTGCCGCCATCGCCACTCTCGCACGCAACGAGCTCGCGGCAGTCATCCTCGTGATCGCCGTGTTCGCCGCAGTGGCGCTGGCCTTGCTGACCGGGTTGATCAGCAGCTTGCTCTCGCTTCTCCGGCCTGATCAGCGGCAGGACGCCGTCGTCGGCCAGATGCGTTCCGTCAACCCAACCGTCTGGCTGCTGCACGCCGCAGATCGGACCGGCGCTCTCGACCTCCTCGCAGCAGTGCGCACGTTCTGCCGAACAACACGGCCGATGATCATCCACACGCATGGGATCACCAACTCGCGTGGCCCGGCGCCGGGCCGCCCGCTCCTTTCCGTGGAACCGCTGGCTCCAGGGATCCCGTTGCTGGTCGTTCGAGGACCGAGCCGCGGACTGCCTGCGGCGACGTCTGGTCGCGGGCAGATTCGAATCGGTGATGCGGCGACCCTGCTCCTCTCCACCGCAACCATCGTCGGGTTCAGCGCCGGTCCTGTCGCCAACCGGGAGCAGCAGCTGTGCTCTTCGACGGCAGCGGGTTGCGACGGGATTCCGGCGACGTTCGGCGACGCGCTGTACTGGATGGTCAGCAGGCTGCTCGGAGGCGACCCCGACGGGCTGGGTGCCGTCGACGGGCTCGACCGATTCATTGGAGTGGTGCTGACGGTGCTCGGCGTCTACCTGCTGGTGACCATCGTCGGTCGAGCGGTGACCCACTACGCGCAGAACATCGCCGAGAGTTCACAGGATGTGGTCAGAGGATTCGCCGCACGCGATCGGCCGATTCGGCGTACCCCACGGCGGCCGGGGCGTCGCAGCTCCCGATAGGAGCTCGAACTCAGTCGTCGGGCCGCCCGCGCAACTTCTTGAGCGCCCCGCGCCGCGCCTTCGACTCCAGCCTGCGCCGCTTGGAACCGGCCGTGGGGCGGCTGGCCCGGCGTGCTCGCGGCGGCGGCGCGAGGGCCGTGCGCACCACGTCGGCGAGGCGCTCACGCGCGGCCTCACGGTTGCGCAGCTGGCTGCGGTGCTCGGCCGCCACGATCGTGAGCACACCGTCGACGAGGCGGCCGGCCAGCCGCGACATGGCCCGCTGCCGCAGCTCCTCCGACAGCGCCGACGAGCTGGCCAGATCGAACGACAGCTCCACCCGCGAATCGGTGGTGTTCACACCCTGCCCGCCCGGCCCGGACGCGCGCGAGAACCGCCAGTGCAGCTCGCGCGCCGGCAGTACCAACGCACCCTGCACCGGCAGATCTCCAGCGGTGTCCTGGTCGGGCATGCACAAAGGATGCCCCAGCCGCGAACCACGGGCACCGCATATCCGGTCGGAACGGCGGAAGGGCCCGCACCTCGACGGGTGCAGGCCCTTCCGGCGAACGTGGAGGCGCGGCTCAGTCCTCCGACTTCCCGTCGCTCATGCCGGCCGAGATCAGGTCCATGACCGTCGAGTCGGCGAGCGTCGTGACATCGCCGACCTGGCGATTCTCCGCGACATCGCGCAGCAGCCGGCGCATGATCTTGCCGGAGCGGGTCTTCGGCAGCTCATCGACGACCATGATCTGGCGCGGCTTGGCGATCGGCCCGATGTTCTTCGCCACATGGTCGCGCAGCGCCTTGATCGCCTCCTCGCCCTTCGCCTCGTCCTTGGCGACGTTGCCGCGCAGGATGACGAACGCGACGATGCCCTGCCCGGTGGTCGGGTCGGACGCACCGACCACGGCCGCCTCGGCCACCGTCGGGTGGCTGACCAGCGCAGACTCCACCTCGGTGGTGGAGATGTTGTGACCGGAGACGAGCATGATGTCGTCCACGCGGCCGAGCAGCCAGATCGCGCCGTCGTCGTCGTACTTGGCGCCGTCGCCGGCGAAGTAGAAACCCTGCTCGGAGAAGCGCGACCAGTACGTCTCGCGGTAGCGCTCCTCGTCACCCCAGATACCGCGCAGCATCGACGGCCACGGCTTGTCCAGCGCCAGGTAGCCCCCGCCGCCGTGGCCGACCGCCTCGCCGTTCTCGTTGACGACCGTGGCCGAGATCCCCGGCAGCGGCCGCATCGCCGAACCCGGCTTCGCGGCGGTGACCCCCGGCAGCGGCGCGATCATGATGGCGCCGGTCTCGGTCTGCCACCACGTGTCCTCGATCGGGCAGTTGTCGTGGCCGATGTGCTCCCGGTACCACATCCAGGCCTCCGGGTTGATCGGCTCACCGACCGAACCCAACACCTTCAGCGACGACAGGTCGTACTTGTCGGGGATCTCGGCGCCCCACTTCATGAACGTGCGGATCAGCGTGGGCGCCGTGTAGTAGATGGAGACGCCGTACTTCTGCACGATCTCCCAGTGCCGGCCCTCGTGCGGGGTGTTCGGCGTGCCCTCGTACATCACCGACGTGGCGCGGTTGGCCAGCGGCCCGTACACGATGTAGCTGTGGCCGGTGACCCAGCCGATGTCGGCGGTGCACCAGTAGACGCTCTCGCCCGGCTTGTGGTCGAACACCACGTTGTGGGTGTACGCGGCCTGCGTGAGGTAGCCGCCCGAGGTGTGCAGGATGCCCTTCGGCTTCCCGGTGGTGCCCGACGTGTAGAGGATGAACAGCGGATTCTCGGCGTCGAACGCCTCGGCCGTGTGCTCGTCGCTCTGCTTGTCGACGGCGTCGTGCCACCACACGTCGCGACCCTCGGTCCACGGCACCTCGGTCTCGGTGCGCTTCACGACGAGCACGTGCTCGATCGAGGGCGTGTCCTTCGTCGCCTCGTCGGTGTTCTCCTTCATCGGCGCGGGCTTGCCGCGCCGGAACTGCCCGTCGGAGGTGATGAGCAGCTTCGCCTCGGCGTCCTCGATGCGGGCCTTCAGCGCACCCGGCGAGAACCCGCCGAACACCACGCTGTGCATGGCGCCCAGCCGCGCACACGCCAGCATCGAGAAGACTGCCTCGGGGATCATCGGGAGCTGGATCGCCACCCGGTCGCCCGCACCGACACCCAGCTCGGTCAGCGCGTTCGCGGCCTTGCACACCTCGCTCTTGAGCTGCGCATACGTGATGGTGCGGGTGTCGCCGGGCTCACCCTCCCAGTGGAACGCGACCTGGTCGCCGTGCCCGTCCTCGACGTGGCGGTCGACGCAGTTGTAGGCCACGTTCAACTTGCCGCCCACGAACCACTTCGCGAACGGCGGCTCCCAGTCGAGCACCCGGTCCCACTTCTGGTTCCAGTGCAGCCGCTCGGCCTGCTCGGCCCAGAACGCCTCGCGATCGTCGTCGGCGCGCGCGTACCAGTCCTCGGTGGCATTGGCCTGTGCCGCGAACTGCTCACTCGGTGGGAAGCTGCGCGTCTCGCTCGAGAGGTTGCTCAGCGTCGGTTCGTCGGCCATCTGAAGTGCACTCCTGTTCGGGGAACCACTGTTCGGGGCAACGGCCGGACGACTGCGCGGCGGGCGCGCGGTCCGGCATCGGCATACCTCGCAGTCCAACGCTAGTAGGCCCGTCTACGTCACGCACCCGCCAGGAGGACCAGGTACGACCGGGTCGGACGGCCTGGCGCAGCCCTGACACGATGCCGGAATGGCTCCGCCGAGAACGTCCGATCCGCTGGCCCCACTGTTGGGCCTGCCGGGCGTCGACGATGCCGTCGCCCGGACCAGGGACGCGCTGGTCGGACTGCACAACCACCCCGTGAACCGGCGGGGGTGGCCGGCATCGGCCGCCGAGGCCGGCCTGCGGGCGGCGCGGGCGTCGGCCGCGCTCGACGGCGCCCCGCTCGACGCGACCGTCGAGGACGCGGTCAGCGACCCGGTGCTCGCCGGCGCGGTCCGCGCCGCCGAGGAGATCGGCAAGCTGCTCGGCACGTGGCGCACCGCACCGCTGCAGGCGCTGGCGCGGCTGCACCTCGTGGCGGCAGCCGACCTGGTTCCGACCGATCGGCACGGCGGCGAGCTCGGTCGCCCGCACGGCTCGGCGGACGTATCGGCGCGGCTGGCATTGCTGGCCGACCTGGTCACCGGTGGCACCGGCGTGCCTGCTCCCGTACTCGTCGCCGTTGTTCACGGAGAGTTGCTGGCGTTGCGCCCGTTCCCGTCCGCCAATGGAGTGGTGGCCCGCGCCGCCGCCCGCCTCACCGCGGTCGTCGCCGGTCTGGACCCGAAAGGGCTCGCCGTGCCGGAGGTCGGACACCTCCGCGCCCGCGCCGCATACCGGGATACGGCGGCCGCGTTCGCCTCAGGCAGCCCCGACGGACTCGCGGCGTGGATCGTCCACTGCTGCGATCAGTGGGAGGTCGGAGTCCGCGAGGGCCGGTCGATCGCCGACGCGCGCGCCTGAACCCAGGATTTGTTTGCGCACGTAAAAGCGGGCGGCACCCCGTGAGGAGTACCGCCCGCCAACGCAAAAACCAGGGTCCAGGCGTGCACTACGTGTCGTGATACGGCCTCGGCGCCCGGTGGTCCGGTTACGCAAGCCCACGACGACATGCCTCCCGCGGCGTGCTGTGCGTGGAGTGCCCGGTCTTCGCGTACGGAGTTCAAATCGGGGGAGACGGGTGCTTCTCTGCCGCACCGCCCCTGGCCGTTCCGAAGTCCGTGATGCCTTTGTAGCCCGTGACCCCGGCCACAGCAAGGGGTTCGGACAGGTGCACCGGTTCAGGTACGGAGCGTAATCACCAGGATCGCTCGAACGAGGGACGTCGACGCCCTAGCGCGAGCGCGCCGCCGAGCACCAGCGCCGCTCCCAATCCGATCGCGAGCACCGCCACCGCCGAACCGCGCGAGCGCAGGCGCGAGCGCAGCGGAACGGGCGCGCTGAACTCCCGGACCGGCCAGCCCCGCTCCGCGGCCACCCGGCGCAGCCCGCGATCGGGATTGACCACCACCGGATGCCCGACGACCTCCAGCAGCGGGAGGTCGGTGATCGAATCGGTGTACGCGAAGCAGTCCGCGAGCCGGAAGCCGCGCTCCTCCGCGATCGCCGTGGCCGCGGTCGCCTTCTCCGGGCCGTAGCAGTAATACGCGATCTCGCCGGTGTAGCGGCCGTCCTCCGACGCCATCCGGGTCGCCACGCAGCGGTCCGCCCCGACCATCGCCGCGATCGGCTCGACGACCTCCGAACCGGACGCGGAGAGCACCACGACCTCGTCCCCGACGGCGTGGTGCATCGCGATCAGTTCGGTCGCCTCGGCATAGACCATCGGCTCGACGATCTCGTGCAGCGTCTCCGCGACGATGCCGTTGACCTGCGCGACGTCCCACCCCTTGCAGAGCGCCGTGAGCCGCATGCGCAGCTGGTCCATCGTGTCGTGGTCGGCGCCGGAGAGCACCAGGAAAAGCTGCGCGTAGGCGCTGCGCAGGGCCGATCGCCTGCTGATGAGTCCCTGCTGGAGGAACGGGCGGCTGAAGGCGAGCGCGCTGGATCCAGCGATGATCGTCTTGTCAAGATCGAAGAATGCGGCCGCTCCGGCGCGGCCGGGCACGGCGGCGTGCGAACCGGTCACAGCCGCTGAGCTTGCCAGAACCGCGAGTCCCTCGGACGTTGCGGGCAACTGGTCCTTCTGGACGTGGGCGTTGCGCCCTCAGAACGGCTACAGTTGTGGGGTCCGGCATCGACCGGGCATGTGGTTCAGCTCGACCCCCCGGAGCTGAACCCAACGACGACCCCCGCCAATCCCCCCTGGCGGGGGTCGTCCCATGTCCGTGGGAGGGGCGTGCGGGCCGGGGGTGCGAGCTGCCCGCCCCATCATGACCGACGGCACCGACATTTCGCGCCCCGATTGCCGCGGCACCGCCGAGTTGTCCACATCGGCCTCCAACCATCCACAGTTTTTGATCTTCACTCCCGCAAGCCGCCCCGGCACCGCACGCTTGTCCTCGTCCCCGCTCCGCACCGGAGCCCGGCACGAGGAGACCAGAGATGATCGCGACGAACGGCTCGTCTGCAGCCGGCCCCACCGGCGAATCGGCCCGCCGCGGGCTCGTCATGGCGTCCGATCCCGAGTTGCTCGACACCCTGCTCCGGCTCGCCGCAGCGGCCGGATGTGAAGTGGCCCGAGCCGTCGATCCCGCCGATGCCCGTCGCCGCTGGCTCGACGCGCCACTCGTAGTGCTCGACGACACGGCAGCACGAGCCTGTGCCGAGGCGGCGCTGCCCCGCCGCGCCGGCGTCGTGGTCGCGGTGTGCGGCGACCCGCCGCCCGAGACGTGGCGCCACGCAGTTGCCGTCGGCGCCGAACACGTCGTGTCCGTCCCGCAGGCCGAGGGCTGGCTCGTCGCCGCGCTCACCGAAGCCGCCGAGGGCAGTCGCCGCTCCGGCGCGGTCATCGCCGTGATCGGCGGTCGGGGCGGTGCCGGAGCGTCGGTGTTCGCCACCGCGCTCGCCGTGGCCGCGGTCCGCACCGGCGAGCACGCCCTGCTGGTCGACTGCGACCCGCTCGGCGGAGGCCTCGACATCCTGCTCGGAGCCGAGGAGTCGGAGGGCCTGCGCTGGTCGCAGATCGGCGTCAGCGGCGGGCGCATCCCGGCGGCCGCGCTGCACGCCGCGCTCCCCGCGCCTCGGGTCGGCCGTGGCGGAGAGGGCCGCCTCAGCGTCCTGTCCTGCGAGCGCGCCGCCCACGGCCCCACCCCGGGAGCGGTGGTCGCCGTGCTGGAGGCCGGCCGCCGAGCCGGCGAGACCGTGGTGTGCGACCTGCCGCGATACCCCACCGATGCGGCGCTCGCCGCCCTCGGCGCCGCCGATGTCACGCTCCTCGTGGTGCCGGCCGACATACGGTCCTGCGCCGCAGCGTCGCGCATCGCGGAGATCCTCGCCGAGCGTGGGATCCCGGCCGGCGCCGTCGTGCGCGGGCCGTCGCCCGGCGGGGTCGACGCCGATCAGGTGGCCTCCTCGCTCGGGCTGCCGCTGCTCACCGCGATGCGGCCCGAGCCACGGCTGGCCCGCGCCCTCGAGCTGGGCCGGGTACCCGGCACCACCGGCGGGCCGCTGCAGCGCGCCGCGCGCACCGTGCTCGTCGAGGTCGCCACCATGCTGGCCGTCCGGGGCGGAGTCGTGGCATGAGCAGCACCGCCGTAGCGCGTCTGCGCCCCCACCCCGTCTCGGCCGCGTTCGAACTCGTCGCCACCCTGCCGGCCGTCCCGCTCCGACCCTGTGCCGCCGGGGTGAGCAGCACTCCTACAGCCACAGGGGCGTGCGAGGTCACCCACGTAGCGGCGTCCCCCGAGCGGAGCCGTGGCACGGACAACCCCGCCGCGGCGCCACCCCGCCACCACACCGTCCCCACCTCTCCCCAGCCCGTCGACGAGGTCCGGTTCCCACCGAGCAGCACTCCCACCACCGCAGTGGCAGGCGAGGTCGTCATCCTGCCGGCCGTCCCGAGCGGAGCCGCGGCATGAACAACACCGCCATGGCGCCGCTGCGCCACCATCCCGTTTCTGCCACACCCGAACTCGTCGACCGGGTCCGGGCCCGGCTCGCCGCCACCGGAGAGAGCATCACCCCGGCGGCCGTCGCGGCCGCTGTGCGCGCCGAGGCGGGCGGCGTCGCCTCCGACATCGATGTGTTGGCGGCGCTGCGGGTCCTGCGTCAGGAGTTCGTCGGTGCCGGCCCGCTCGACGAGTTGCTGCGCGATCCCCGCACGACCGACGTCCTGGTCACCGGCCCCACCGCGGTGTGGGTCGATCGCGGATCGGGCTTGGAACGCACCGGCATCCGCTTCCCCGACGATGCAGCCGTGCGCCGGCTGGCCCAGCGCCTCGCCCTGGCCGCCGGTCGGCGGCTCGACGATGCCAGCCCGTTCGTCGACGGCTGGCTGGCCGACGTCGGGGTCCGCCTCCACGCCGTGCTCGCCCCGGTCGCCGTCGACGGCACCTGCCTCTCGCTGCGCGTGCTGCGCCCCGCCACCCACGACCTGGCTGCCCTCCGGTCGTCGGGCACCTTCGACGCCACCGGCGAGGCTGTGGTGCGAGCAGTGCTGGCAGCTCGGCTCGCGTTCGTCGTCTCCGGCGGCACCGGCTCGGGCAAGACCACCATCCTCGGGGCGCTGCTGTCGGCCGTCGATCCGTCCGAACGCCTCGTCGTGGTGGAGGACGCCGAAGAGCTTCGACCCCGCCATCCGCACGTCGTGCGCATGGTGTCGCGGCCGGCCAACATCGAGGGCGCCGGCGGGGTGAGCGTCCGCGACCTCGTGCGGCAAGCGCTGCGGATGCGCCCCGACCGGCTGGTCGTCGGGGAGGTCCGGGGCGCGGAGGTCTGCGACCTGTTGGCCGCCCTCAACACCGGCCACGACGGCGGCGCCGGCACCGTCCACGCCAACTCGGCGCGGGAGATCCCGGCCCGCATGGAGGCCCTCGCAGCCAGCGGTGGCCTCGGCCGCGACGCCCTGCACAGCCAGCTCGCCGCGGCGATCCAAGTGGTGCTGCACATGCGCCGGCTGGCCACCGGGGCCCGAGTCCTCGACGTCGTCGGCGTGTTCGACCGCGCCGGCTCCGCCAACTCGGGCCTGGCCGAAGTCCGACCGGCCTGGATCCGGGGCGTGGGCTGGGCTGAAGGACGCGCCGCGCTCGCCGGGCTGCTGCACGAGCGCGGGGTGACCGCGCCATGAGCCGCACATCCACGGGCCGGCGGAAAGCTGCGACGCATCCTGCCGTCACCGGCGCGACCGTGCACCCCACGCACAGCACCGATCGAGCACACCGCGTCGGTGGTGTGGCTGGAGCGCCTGCGCCATGTCCTGCCGCAGCGAGCGGTGAGGGGAGACCGCAGTTACTCGATTTCTCATCCCGCGGCACCGACCCCGACCACGGCCTGATGCCCGCGCAGAGGGCAGCACCCGCTTCGTCCGAGAGCCGCACCCAGGAGCACATCGCGGCCTCCGCGCCGACCGCTCCGGGATCAACGCCGGGCGAGCCGATCCGGCCACTACCCGAGCGCACACCGCGCGCCACCGAACCCGACCAGTGCCGGGTGCCCGCGCAGAGGGCAGCACCCGCTTCGTCCGAGAGCCGCACCCAGGAGCACATCACGGCCTCCGCGCCGACCGCTCCGGGATCAACGCCGGGCGAGCCGATCCGGCCACTACCCGAGCGCACACCGCGCGCCACCGAACCCGACCAGTGCCTGCCGCCGGCGCAGAGGGCGGCAGCCGGCTCGTCCGAGAGCCGCGCCCAGGAGCACATCACGGCCTCCGCGCCGACCGCTCCGGGATCAACGCCGGGTGAGCCGATCCGGCCACTACCCGAGCGCACACCGCGCGCTACCGATCCCGACCAGTGCCTGGTGCCCGCGCAGAGGGCGGCAGCCGGCTCGTCCGAGAGCCCCAGCCGTGAGCACGTCACGGCATCCGCACCGACCTGCCCGGGGTTACCCGCCCCAGGTTCGCGGTGGCCCGGCCGCAGCCGCGCGCCCCGCCACATCGAACTGTGCGGGAGACGGCCGTGCTGACCGCGATCGCAGCTCTGTGCGTGGCCGCCGCCGTGCTGCTCAACCCGTTCGCTCCGGCACGCGCCCGCTTCCCTTCGGTGTTCCCGCCGATCCGAGCGGCCCGCCGTGCACCAGTGCGGATGGCGGCGGTGGCACCGGTGTTGGGCGGCATGCTGGCGGGCTTCGTGGCCGCCGGGCCCGGAGGTGCCATCGCCGGCACTCTGGTGGCCGCGGTCGTCCGGCGTCGCCGCGCGAACTCTCGACGGGCGAACGCGGCAACGGCTGTCACCGAACAGCTGGCCGAGTCGCTCGGCCGCATCAGCGACGAGTTGCGAGCAGGCGGCCACCCGGCGACCGCACTGGCCGGAGTCACCGCCGACGGGTCGCTCGCCCGCGAGGTGCTCACCCCCGCGGCCGCCGCGGCAGCGCTCGGCGAGGACGTGTCCGGCGCGATGCGGCGCACCGCCACGGCACATCCGACCGTCGCCGACGACCTGCACCGGCTCGCCGCGGCGTGGTCCCTCGCAGAACAGCACGGCGTCCCGCTCGCCGAGCTGCTGGCCGGAGCTCGTTCCGACATGCGATGGCGACTCAGGTTCGGCGCGTCGGTGCGCGCTCAGCTGGCCGGGCCGCGAGCCACCGCCGGAGTGCTCACCTGCCTGCCCCTCCTCGGGCTGGTGCTGGGCCAACTGCTCGGTGCCGACCCGCTGGGGGTGCTGCGCAGTGGGCTGATCGGCCAGGCGCTCGTAGTCGTCGGGGTCGGCCTCGCCGCCGCAGGCGCGATGTGGAGTGAACAGATCGTGCGCCGGGCGGTGCCTCGATGAGTCCCGACCTGGTCCGTGCCTGCGGGGTCGCCCTGCTCGCCGTCGCGGTGCTGGTCGCCGGTTCTGCCCCGGTCGTTCATCGCCTCCGGGCGCTGCACGTTCCCGCACTGGTTCCGACCGCACCGGGCCCACCGATCCGGCCGGCATGGATCGCGGTCGCGGGCGTCGCCGGTGCCGGTCTGGGCTGGGCTGTCGCAGGTGCCGCCGCGGCCGCGGTCCTCGGCGGTGCCGCGGTGGTGGCGGCCGGCGTGGTCGTCCGTCGGGCCACCCAGGAGGAGCCCGACAGCGAGATCGAGCTGGCCGCGTGCTGGGAGCTGCTGGCAGTGTGCCTGCGCGCCGGCCTGCCCGTCGCTGCAGCGGTGTCGGCCGGCGCCGAGTCCGTGACCGGACCATCCGGCGCACGGCTGCGCCGCGTGGCCGGGCTGCTCGCACTCGGCGCCGATCCACCCGACGCATGGCAGACCACAGCCGAGTCCCCCGCACTCGCCACATTCGCCAGGGCGGCGGCGCGCTCCGCCGGCACCGGAGCTGCGCTGGCCGAGGTGGCCACGGCCGAGGCCGGCCGGATCCGGTCAGCCGTCGCCGACTCCGCCCAGGCCCGCGCGCAACGAGCCGCGGTGATGATCACCGGCCCGCTGGGCCTGTGCTTCCTTCCGGCCTTTCTCGTGCTCGGCATCGGCCCGGTCGTGATCGGCCTCGCCACAGCCGTCCTCAACCAGTGGTGACCCCCGCAGTCCCGATCAGAAGGAGAGATCAGATGACCACGATCCCCGCCCGCACGTCCGACCGCCACACACCGTGGCGACGCCTGGTCGACCGGCTCCGGCATCTACGTGCGGACGACAGTGGCATGAGCACTGTCGAGTACGCGATCGGCACGATCGCCGCGGCGGCGTTCGCCGCCATCCTCTACGCCGTCGTCACGGGTAATGACTAGAGATGGTCAGAGTGTCCGCAGGTCAGCGATCCGCGGATGATCACTCGGCGCTGTCGGCCTCCCGGAGCGCCCGCAACTGCGCCCGGATGTCGTCGAGCCGCCACCGGTGATGGCCGCTCGGCAGGGTGAGAGTCGGCTCCAACTGCCCGCGCTCGACGTACCGCGCAAGTGTTCGCCGCGAGATACCGAGATGTTGCGCCGCTTGCGCGGTCGTCAACAACTCCGGTTCTCCCACCGTCGTGACGTTATGTGACCGAAGTGGCCCGCAACCGCCCTAGTGGCTCAACAGACGCGTATGGCTCGTCTGTCTCACTTGTCATAGGCTCCGTTGGTGACATCTCACCGCGACGTCTGGACGTGCTTCGTCGCCGAACTCGCGCTTATGCCCGAACTGATCGCGCGGTTACTCGACACGCACCGGCCCGACGCGTACGGCCGGTGCGCGGCGTGCACCACACCCGGCCGGGGCACACCGCGGCTCACGTGGCCGTGCGGCCCGGCCGCTGTCGCGATCGACGCGCGAGCCCTGCTCACGAGACAGGCAGGCTGAGCGGCCCGTAGCGTCGACGACGAGCGCGCGGGGAAGTCCGTGCCGGGTTAACCCGTCGCCGGGCCCGGGATGGGCGGTCGAACCCCGCGCGCTCTCTCACGCCGATGACGGGCCTCACGGGCGAGCCGACGACGGCCCTCGACGTCGCCCCGGGCGAGCCGCTCCCCACCCGCCGAGCGCGTGCCCAGCCCCCACCACGCGGCCTTCTGCCCGCTGACCGGCTGCCACCCGTCCACGGCGTCGAGCCGGGCCGCGATCAGCGAGCCCCACCGGTACTCCGCCTCCGACGCCGGAACGCCGGCCGCGAGCCACGCGCGCAGACACACGTTTGCCCAGGTCAGATACGCCGCGCGGTCGGAGAACGGCGGACGAATATCACACAGAGTGACGTCACTCAAGGTAGTCGATGATCTTGGATCCGAGCCAAGTTCACTCATCGTGACTGCCCGCCGTGAACGCTCGGAGTACTCCGAGTCCCCGTTGATCATGGACACACCCGCCGGGCCGCTTCCGATATGTGTCAACCAGTCTGACAGATGGAACAATGGCCTCGTTTATGCAGGTCAGCGGCATGATCAGCGATCTTGAACGCTCGGATTACCCCGAGAATCGGCCCGAAATGCCCGAAATTGCCGGCGGATTTCCCTTGACGGAGGGGGGACGCGGAGGAGGCGAGGGTCCTCCGCCCCCTCCCGACAGCGACGCGGCACCCACCCCCCTACCCTCCGCCATCGTGACGGTGTGTAGCAGGCAGGGCTCCGCGATCTTCGTTACCTACGGTGACCAGCGACGGCGTCATGGGTCAGCCGCCGTCGCTGGTCACGTGCGGTGATCTCCGGGCCGCGTTTCCACTCGCGACGTCGTTGATCACCTTCGCCGTGGCGGGCGCTCCGAAGGGAGGCAGCGACTGCACCCAGACGCACACCACGCCGATGATCATCGGGTCAGACTTCGCCGGTCGGTCGGGCTCGCGCCGGCTCGGGCTCGGTCTGCTCCTGCTCCTGCTCGTGCTCGGTCTGGTCCTGCCCACGTGGGTCGATGCACCGCACGTCGCTCACGGTCGCGTGCTCGGGCAGGTGTTCGGCCACCTGGTCGCGAGCCTCCTCCGCTGTGCTCGCCGTGACCCGGTGCACGTGGTGCGTCTGCCCGCGCCCGCACGGCCGTGACTCCGTGACCTCGAACCACCGCGGCTGTGGCTGTGGTGCAGGAGCGGCAGCGAACACGGCACGACGTCTGACGGTCGCCGTGGGCCCCTGCCCTCTGCCCTCCTGCCCCGTGGTGCGGGCCCGGGTGGTCACGCCGTGGTCGCCAGGTTGAGCAGCCGTACGGCGTTCTCGTTCACCACGTCGCTTCCGGTGCGCAGCCACATGATCAGTCCGCGCTGACCGGTGGGCCGACGGTTGGGGCCGAAGAGGTGCGGGACCAGTTCGATCGTTGTACCGATTCGATCAACGATCGTGAACGCGGACCGGAGATCGCCGTACAGAAGGACGTGGTTGGCCTCTGTGGCGGCCGGGTTGAACGTGCCGTCCATGGTCGAGAGTTCGTCGAGCGGCTTGCCGGCGAGCGAACGCGGCGACCCTTCGATGCCCGGGAACACGCGTGCTCCGTTGGTGCTCTCCCACTGCGCAGCGATGTTGATGATGTTCAGGTTCGCGTACCACCGCGCGTTGTCGGACCAGCGTGGCGGCAGAGCCGCCTGAACCTTGTACACGTCGGCGGGTGCGAACACTTCCGGTGTGGTGGGCGTGACGATAGACGGGCTCCCCGCGAGCGCTGTGATCACACCGACGGGCTGACCGCTACCGGTGCCCACGGTGTACGCGGCGTTCGTGGCCTGCGCGGCGGCGTCGACGAGTAGCGCCGTCATCTGCTGCGTGAACGCCACCGCGTCCTGACCGATCTCGAAGGAGAACGGGATGAACGAGTCCAGTCGGTGGACCGGGATCTCCGGGCCGGCGAGCGCGGGTGTGTCGTCCTCCATCTCCTGCGCTTCACCGTGCCAATGTGTTTGGACGCCGGCCGACGAGACTCCGCGCCATACGTCGGTTGCGATGGTCACGACGTTCGCGTTCTCCCGCAGTGTCGAGCGAGACCCACCGGACGTCAGGATGATCGCGGGATCGAGCGTCACGGGCACCAGGAAGCCGCCGCTCGTGTCGTTCAGGGACGCGGCCCGGAACTCCTGCACGGCGCGCACGGCGGCCCGCTCGGTGTCGTCCCACAGGTGCGAACCGCGCTCGGGATCGGCGACCACGGAGGCGAACGCGCGGAGGTACGCGTCCGAGCCGGCGACGTCGATCCAGTGCGCAGCGACGGAGCGCGAGCGGGCGGGGCCGGCGTCGACGAGTACCGCGGCCCGGGATGCGGCGTCGGCGGTCAGGGACCCGCGGCGTTCCATCTCGTCGATGCGGCGCAGTGCGCGGCCGGCGATCCCGTCACGGCCGTTGTAGCGGGCGCTGTGCTGGTCGCTCTCGCCTCCGGCGCCGTGTTCGGTGCGCAGGTACTGCGGGTCGTTGATCGCGTCACGGCCGTTGCGGACGCGGCCCAACAGCGCCTGTCGTTCGAGGCTCAATCGCGTCGAGTCGACGTCTTCGAACTCCGCGGCGAGCCGACGGAACTCCTGATCGTCCTCATCGGACGGGTGCTCGTATTCGGCGATGATGCCCATGCGGGCGCGGATCTCGTGGAGTCGCCGGATGGCTCCTGCGTGCGTGTACATGATCAATCACACCTCGGGTAACGGAGTCGGCCCGGCGCCAGACAGCGCGGGGCGAACCTCGTCCGAGACGCGCGCGTGGTCTCCGGCTCGCCCGTACCGGCCCCGATCCCTGGGCGCGCGGTGGTGCGAGTGGGACCGGCGAACGGGCCCGTAGGCCGCTCTGACGGCTCGTGGCGTCCGGCTCGGTCTGAGTGGCTACCGGCGGGAGCGTGTCCCGTGGCGGCCGGCTCGGGTGCCGAGTGGTGGCCGGCGAGCGGTGGTCGCCCACGATGCTAACGCTCGTCGTCGTCGTCGGTGATCCCGAACGGGATGGGCGGAGGTGCCGGTTCGAACCGCATCCGCCACAGCGCGTCTGTCTCGCGCTCGGCCGCGTGGTCCATGAGCGCGGCCACGGTCTCCCGGTGGTACTCGCGCAGATGGTCACACGTGCTCGTGGCGTTGATCATCGCGTTGTGCGCTCGGATCACCATGCGCAGATGTTCGGCGTCGAGCCGTGCGGCGATCTGCTCGACGCTGACGGCGCGGCGCTTGCGGCGGGGTGACGGCGTGTACTCCGGCATGGGTGCTCTCCTGTCGGGGGTGTTGGGCGTGAGGCTCACGCCGTCACATCGGTCGTTTCCGCAGGTCACGACCATCACAGACCCTCACGGCGGCGGGACGGGCCGCGTGACGGCCGCGTGAGGATCACGAGCCCTTCCGGCGCTCGCGGTAGGCCCGTTGCTGGCACGCTCGCGAGCAGTAGCGGCGGCCCGGATCGCCGTCGTCGGGTAGGTCCGCCCCGCACACCGCGCACCCCGTGGACACGGGCTCCGCGGGCCGCTCGGTCGCGGCCATCGGCTCGGGCTCGGCAGTCTCCGGCTCGGGTGCCGGCAGCGCGAGCGGCTCGTTCAGCGGCCGGCGAGCGCGCGCACCGGTGACCACTCCGGCCGCCTGCGCGGGCGTCACGAGCCACCCGGCGACGAGCACCGGCACCGGGCCGGCACCGTCGACCCACGCGAGCCCCGGGCGGTCCGGCGGCAACAGGTGCGGCGTGATCTCGTCGCCCGCGTCCTCCCCGAACAGCACCCGCGACTCACCGGGCGTGCGCACGCGGCACCCGATCCGCACCTCCAACTGTTCCGCGATACGGAGCGGAATGCTCGCCTTCGTCGGGCGCTGCACACCCGCCACGAGCGCCACACCGGCGGAGCGACTCAACTCCGCGAGCGCCGTGAACGCCGCAGTGATCCGCGTGCCGAACTCGTGATGCGACAGCGCGTGGTGCAGCTCGTCGACGACCACCACGCACGGCCGTCCGCCCGCAGCCTCCCGGCGCGGTAGTTCCCTCACGAGCCGTTCGAGTACTTCGGCGAGCGCGCCCATCTGTCCGGGTCCGCCACCGAACGACGCGCACGCTTCCTGTAGATCGGCGTAGTCCGCTGTGGACTTCGCGGACCACACGTGCACTTCCGCCCGCGGGTCGGCGAGCGCACCGAGAGCGATCGAGCGGAGGAACGTCTTCGACTTCCCGGAACCGGTGGTGCCGGCGACGAGTACGTGACGATCGAGCACGAGCCGCGCCACGCCGGCCGTGGACTCGCCGAGCGGGAGCCCGTCGCGTCGGACGTCGACCGCCCCGCCACGGAGCAGCGGCCAGGGTCCCGGCGCACCGGGCAACGTGTCGTCGACCGTCAGCGCGCCGTACAGCGGCGTCTGATCGGCCGTGTCCGGCTCGTGCTCGTCGACCGGCGCCGTCATGCCGGCGGCGACGAGGATGAGCAGCAGCGCGCCGAGCACGGCGGGAAGTGCCCACCACGGGCCCCGCACGGCGGCGATGTAGGCGAGCAGTGCCGCGCCGGCCGCGGTGCCGAGGATCCGGCCGACCATCCGCGCGAACGACGTGCCGTCGTACACGGCGAGCGAGAGCCAGAACGCGAAGATCCGCCGTGCGCCCCACGTCGCCTCCGTGGTCGCCCACGCGACCACGGACCACACGACGGCCGCGACGAGCGCGAGCGCGCGCCCAGTGACCCGCAGAGCCCGCCGCACGCGCGAGCGCCACGGGCGGATCTGTGTGATCGTCACGACGGGTCGCAGCACTGGCGCGTGCACCCAGTGGTAGCGAGACACCGCGGCGTCGAACGCGGCAGCGTCGGCGGCCAACTCCGGGCTCCACCCGATCAACTCCGCGTCGATCTCGTCGGGCTCGTCGGGCTCGTCGGGCTCGTCGTCGGGCTCGGGAACGATAGACGCGCTCATCGGCCCCGCCTCCGCCCGCCCGGTCGGATGTCGGGCCACATGACGGCGACCACGCGGCCGATGCTCCCCACGGCGAGCAGGAGCACGAACCACTGCCCGGCCATCACGACGCACCACCGGTACGCGGGTCAGTGACCGCCCCCCCGGCCCCCCGCAAGCGGGGGGAGAAGTTGATCTCTCGATCATGAACAGAACTTGTCGTGCCAGAGATGTCAGTACAGGAGGTGATGGGGTTGGGAAGAGAGACCGTGCCCCCTACTGACATTTCTGGCACGACCAGCGCGGTCGGGTCGATGCCGTCCGAGACCCGGTAGCGCCACACCGTGCCGCGGTGGCTGTCGAACTCGTCGACGTCGAGCACGCCGAGCATGTTCAGCGCCTGCAACTGCCGGTCCACCGTCGCGCGCGGCTTGCCGAGCCGCTTGCGCACGTCGCTCGTGCTCGCGTCCGGGTTCGCTGCGACGTCGAGCAGGATCGCCAGACGCAATGGCGGCATGGAGTCGCGCGCGCACCGCACGGCGAGACGTAGCGCCCGCTCGCGCGACATGCCGAGCGCGAGCCCTCCGCGCGCCACCTGCGCGAGTTGCTTCGCGAACCGCGTCGGCATCTCCGGCGCGTGAGCGTCGATCACGTCGCCGCGGTAGTCGTACTCCACGCCTGTACGTGCGAGCGTGACAAGGTCCGCAGCGCGCAGTAGACGGTCGGAGTCGTCGTCGTCGAGTTGTGCAAGGCGCGGATCAGTCGTCGCTATCGCGTCACGGACCGCAGCGGCCAACTCGGCACGCATCGCCGCTTCGTGGCCCGTGTTCGCGATGGCCTGCCGGCCGGCAGCGCTCCTCCCGACAGTCGAGTCCATCCGCAGCAACACGAACCGATCGCCCATCGACGCGATCACTTCGTGTGCTCGATCCCATGCCGTCGTGACAGCGCCGATCACCGCGATGCGGCCCTTCCACGTCAGCGACCGGCCACCGTCGGCACCGACGTTGCGTTCCCAGTAGCCGTCATAGACCTCGCGCAGCGCGGCGAGCACGCCCGCGCGACTCTCGCGTGACATCGACAGGATCGTCGTGACGTCCTTGATCACGAGAACGCCGCTATCGCCGATCTTGCGCAACAGTCCGCCGGTCGCGTCGCGCGCCTTCTCCCGTCCCGGTGTGCCCGACAACAACGCACCTTCGGAAGAGATCGACGACGTCATCCATGCGCCCGCACCGACCGCAGCCGCCGCGGTCTCCGTCTTCGCGTTGCCCGACCCGGAGATCAGCAGCAACCACAGCGGGTCGCCGCCGAGCCGTTCGGCCGCGAGCGTGCAGAGCACGGCGTCGATCGAATCAAGATCGAATTCGTCGCCGAGCCAGCGCCGGAACACGGCGTGCACCGTGCACACGGTCTGCCCGGCACCGTGCACGCTCGCCTGCACGGGCTCGGCGCCGTGTACACACTCCGGCTGCTCGTCGCCAGGGTGCGCCTGCACGGGCTCCTGCTCGCCCCGAGGCGTGTACACGACTCGGTCATCAGGCTCACCTGCGGGTACGCGGCCGTTGCCCGTCACGCGGTCACCTCGCCGAGCACGGCCCGGATGTCCTCCGGTGCCCACCCGTCGGCGAGCAGCCGTGCAGCCTCGTGCGCACGCTCGGCCGGAGTGAGCGCGTACGGGTTCGCCGCACGTTGCAACGTGCGTGCATCTGCCCACGGGTCGACTGCCCACCTGCCCGACGAGCACAGGAGCACGGTCAGCCGCCGTGCAGCCTCACGCCTCCGGCGCAGCCATTCCTGTCGGGGCTCGCGCGTAGCATCGGTGCCGCATTCATGATCGGTTTTGGCGGCCGTCCCGTTGCCCGCGGGGCGGCCGTTGCCGTCCCCGGGTGTCACCCGCCTTCACCGCCACCGAGCAGAGCCGCGATGCGGTCGCGCTGTGCGGCCGTGAGCGGCGGAGCCTCCGCGACGATGCGGGCGACGTAGGCCGCGAGTTGTTCGGTCGCGAGAGTGCGCCGAAGATCGTCAAGGTTCCGATCGCCCCACCGTTCGGCGGCGGCGACGGCGGCAGACGCGCGCCGAAGCGGCGATTTCCCACCCGACATAGACATTCCTTAGGACATGTCCAGTTGGGCGCTGGCATGCGAAATCCTACCGCATTATGCGGCCATGCGAAAGGATTTAGCATTTACACGGTGGGCGTGTAGTAAGGCGGGAGGAAATGCACTGGTCGGCTATTTACACGCTTAGCGGGTAGTCAGCCCTTCCACGCGATCGCGACCAACTCCGGGTCGAACGGCGCACCGGGGCGGACCGCAGGGAGCAGGGTCACCGTCATGAGCGCGTCGAGCGCGGCCCGACGGGTCTCGATCGGCGCCCGGTACCACCGATCCGCGGCGTCCGGGCCGGCGAGTTCCGCGACGGCGGCCGGCAGCTCGCGCGGCCGGGCTCGGCGCTCGGCGTCGGCGATCTTCGGCAGCGTGGCCGCCTCCATGGCCGAGAACGACTCCAGCGACAGCCGGTCGTCGGCCCACGCCTCCCGGGCCGCTGCCACCTTCGCGCGCAGCCGTGCGGCCTCCTGAGCGGCCTCCTGCCGGGCCGTACCGCCGTCGTCGCCAGAGAGCGCGGCAATTGCGTCGTCATCCGCGAGCCGCGCGACCGCTATCAGCGTCACCAGTCCGTCGACGAGCGATTGCCGTCGACTGACCTTGTGGCACACGCGGCACGAGTACGCCGCATGACGTCTACCGCTTTGCGCGACAACACGCATCCGGCCGTCGCACTCGTCGCGGCCGCAACGGAACAGACCGGCCCCAAGATGCTTAACGTTTGTGGAGTTACGGAACTTATCGCGCTCGGGATCGGCGAACATTTCGACCAATGCGTGATGCTGCGCTTCGGTGATGATCGGCGGCCACGTCGCCTTAACTCCGTCGAGCACTTTGCCGTGATGCACGCGTAGCGCGGCATACGTCGGGCGAACGGCCAGAACGCGCAGGTTCCCGCCGCGCCAATCCTTGCCCGTGTGCGTTCGGACGTTCCGGTCGTTCAGGTCCTTCGCGATGCGATCGGCCGGCTCGCGCGCGAGCAACCGACGGGCGATCTCGGCGACGATCGGAGCTTGCTCGGGGTGCAGCTCGCGACCGACGGTCTTGCCCGTCTCGGGGTTGATCACCCGGCGGTACCCGTACGGCAGCGAGCCCGCGGGCCGCCCTTCCTTCGCGGAGGTGACCGCGGCCCGACGTCGCTTGTCGCTGAGTTCGGCGGAGAACTTCGCGGCCATGAGCCCATCCAACCCGACATAGAACCCACCGTCGGCGGTGCGTGGATCGCGCAGCATGCCGCCGTAGCCGAGTTTCACGCCGCGCTCGACGCACACGGCCTTCAACGCCGCAGTGACCTTGTCGTCCCGGGATGCGCGGGCGAAGTCCCACGTGAGCAGTCCCCGCACGCCGCCGGACTCGATCACGTCCATGGTGTCGCGCCACCCGGGCCGCACCTTGCCGTTCGCGTAGCGGCTCGCCGAGATGCCGTCGTCACGGAACTCGCCGACGACGGGCCATCCCTCGCGGTCCGCCCACTCCCGCAGCTCTGCAAGTTGATCTTTGACCGACTTGCTGTCGGGATCGGCCGCGATGGAGACGCGGCCGTACAGCACGACGGGGAACGGCTCGCGGGTGCTGGTCACGAGTGACACTCTACAGTCATTACCCGTTGTCAGTGGCGACTCCATCGTCGGTGCGCTGACAACGCTCATCCAACGCGCGCTCACGGCCACGTTCTGATGTTCGGGACTGTGCCGGCGGCTCGATGCCCGCCCGGCGGCGATCGGGGCGCGGTCACGGTGGAGGCTGCACTCGCGCTCTGCGCGTTGACCGTGTTCCTCGCGATGGCGGTCGGCGCAGTGGCCGCTGCGGGCGCCGCCGTGCGGTGTACCGACGCGGCGCGCGAACTCGTCCGGCTCGCCGCCCGCGGCGAGGCCGACCGGGGCCGAACGGTTGCCACGGAGCTGGCTCCCGCCGGGTCGGCGGTGCAGCTCGACCAGGCGGGCGACCTGCTCACCGGGGTCGTCTCCGTGCGGCTCGTGCCGCCGCTGCCGATCACGGTGAGCGGCCGGTCCGTGGGTGCGATCGAGCTGGGAGCGGCACCGTGACGTCGCTCGGACCGACGGCTGCCGTCGAGTCGGGCCGGGACTCCGGAGTGGCGACCGTGTGGGCGGCGGCCGGTGTCGCGGTATTGATGACAGCGTTACTGATCGCGTTGCACCTCGCCGCGGCGGTCATCGGACGGCATCGGGCCGAGGCGGCTGCCGATCTCGGTGCGCTCGCGGCAGCTGCGGTGGCCGTGCAGGGCACCAGCACGGCATGCCGGCGGGCGCGCGAGATCGCGGAGGCCAATGACACCAGGCTCGTCCACTGCGCACTGGTCGGCTGGAACGCCGCCGTCGAGGTCGAGGCGGGCATCGCGATCGCCCTGCCGGGGCTGGCCACGGCACGCGGCAGGGCGCTGGCCGGGCCCGATCCGATCGATCCAGGGCTCGGCGACGCCGTCGCGCCGTCCATCGGCGCCAATGGCGAATCTTCCGCAAATGCACAGCCGGAGCCGCCGTCCGACATGCAGGATCCGACGGCGATCGGATGCTGGGATCGATCGTCCACGGGTGCGACGAGCCGGGTCGCACGACGCCCGGGGGCCCGGCGGCGCACGTGCCGAAGCCGCCGCCGGCGCCGCCTCACCGACCTCCCGCCTCACACACTGTTACTGATCAACGGTGTTACTCGCCCGGTGAACGGTCGTCCCACCGGGCCGATCTGCGGCGGTCGACCGCGGTCCACGCTCGTCGTCGCGTTGCCGCCGATCGGCGACCACCTCTGGTGGCGGAGCGTGCTCTGCCGCCTACTGGAGACCTCGCAGCAGTGCTGCGCGCTCGCCCACAACTCGAGACATCGCTCCCCCAGCTGCGGTGGACCCGGGGCGTCTTCGACGCTCACCCCCGATCCGGTTCCGTCGCGATCAGGACGTCGCCGGCCGGCCCCACCCCCGAGAAGGCCGGCCGGCGGCGCCCTACCCCTCGAGAAGAGCCCCCGCGGTCGAGTCGACGTCGCGACCGGGGTTCGCGCCGATGGCGTTCAGCACGACATCCAGCACGATCACCGCACCTTCCTTGTCCAGCGGTGCGTTGCCGTTGCCGCACTTGGGCGACTGCACGCACGATGGACAGCCGGCCTGGCACGCGCAGTCGGTGATCGCCTGGCGCGTTGCGGCGAGCCACGCACCGAGCACCGCATGACCCCGCTCGGCAAAGCCGGCCCCGCCGGGGTGTCCGTCGTGCACGAACACGGTCGGCCGCCCGGTGAACTGGTGCCCGGCGGTCGAGAGCCCGCCGACGTCCCAGCGATCACAGATCGCGAAGAGCGGCAGCATCCCGATCGCGGCGTGCTCCGCGGCGTGCAGCGCCCCGGGCACCCGCGGCGCCGCGAGCCCGGTGGCCGACAACGTGGCCGGATCGAGGTCGTACCAGACGGCGCGGGTCGCGAGGGTCTGCTCGGGCAGGTCGAGCGGCACGGTGGCGAACACCACGCCGTCGTGTCCGCGGCGCTGGTAGGCCACCACTCGCCCGGTCACGTCGACATCGCCGAACGACACCCGCACCGGCCCGTGGTCGCGGCACTGCAACACCCGGCGCACGGCGAGATCGGCCACGGACCGGGCGACCGTGCGCCATCCGGGATCACCGGCGCGCACGTATGCCACGCCTGCAGGGAGGTCGAGCCGGTCCACGAGGTAGGTCTCGCCGCGGTGCAGGTGCACCGCTCCGGCGTGCACGGTCGCCGGCGCCGAGGCCCCGTCGACCGTGCCCAGCACCCGCCCGGTGGCCTCCTCCACGAGCGCCACCTGACCGGTTCCGGAGCCGCGGATGTCGACGTAGCCGGCAGGTCGCTCCTGGGTGCTCGGCCAGTACCAGCCCGCGGGTCGACGCCGGAGCACTCCGTCGGCGACGAGCTCGTCGAGCACGTCGGCTGCGGTGTCCCCGAACACCGGTCGCAGCTCGTCGTCGGTGATCGGCAGCTCGGCCGCAGCACAAGCCAGGTGCGGGCCGAGCAGATACGGATTGCCCGGGTCCAGCACACAGCCCTCCACGGGTGCGCCGAGGAGCGCATCGGGATGGTGGACGAGATAGGTGTCCATCGGGTCGTCGGCCGCGACGAGCACCACCAGCGCGTCGGAACGCGCGTCGCGACCGGCCCGGCCGGCCTGCTGCCAGAACGACGCCCTGGTGCCGGGGAATCCGGCCATCACCACGGCGTCGAGCCCGACGATGTCCACACCGAGCTCCAGCGCGTTGGTGCTGGCCAGCCCGAGCAGGCTGCCGTCGGCGAGAGCGGTTTCGAGGGCCCTGCGGTCCTCCGGGAGGTAGCCGCCCCGGTACGCCTCCACCCGGTCGACGAGCTCCGGGTCGACATCGGCGACGAGCCTGCGCGCACCGATCGCGACGAGTTCGGCACCGTGCCGCGAGCGGACGAACGCGAGGGTGCGGGCCCCACTGACGACGAGATCGGCGAGCATCCGGGAGGCCTCGGCGCCGGCGCCACGACGGACCGGCGCTCCGTTCTCTCCGGTGCCGTCGGCGAGCAGCGGCGGCTCCCACAGCGCGACGGTGCGCCCGGCCTGCGGGGAGGCGTCCCGGGTCACCGCAACCACAGGTCGACCGGCGAGCCGGGAGGCGAACTCGGCCGGCTCGGCCACGGTCGCGGAGGCGAGCACGAGAGTCGGGTGCGCGCCGTAGCGGGCGCAGATCCGCAGCAGCCGGCGCAGCACGAGCGCGACGTGCGAGCCGAACACCCCGCGGTAGGTGTGGCACTCGTCGATCACCACGTAGCGCAGCCTGCGGAACCAGTGCGCCCACCGTCCGTGCCGGGGCAGCAGGCTCCGGTGCAGCATGTCGGGATTGCTCAGGAGCCAACGGCCGTGGCGGCAGGCCCAGTCCCTGGCGTCGGGCGAGGCATCGCCGTCGAGGGTGGCCGGGCGGATGTCGGGCAGTCCGAGTTCGTCGAGCACCCGCAGTTGATCGGCGGCCAGGGCCTTGGTCGGGGCGAGGTACAACGCCGTGGCACGCGGGTCCTCGACGAGTGCGGTGAGCACGGGCAGCTGGTAGGCCAGCGACTTCCCCGATGCGGTGCCCGTCGCGATCACGACGTCGCTGCCGGCGTGGGCGAGCTCGGCCGCCTCCACCTGGTGGGCCCACGGTGCAGCGACCCCGCGGTCGGCCCAGGCGGCGCGCACGGCCTCGGGCGTCCAGTCTGGCCACGCGGCCGTGACCGCCGTGCGCGGTGCCAGGTGCACCACGTGCCGCAACGGCCCGTCGGCATCACCGAGGGCGCCACCGGCCACCTGGCGCAGCAGGTGGGCGGCTCGACCGGGAGTCGCGTGCCCCGGACCACCGGCCCTGCTCATCTCTCACCCTGCCCCGACAGCTGCTCCCGGCACCGCATCGCGCCTGCCTCCACCGGAGGGTGGCACAGAGGGCCGACAGTCACCCCGCGCTGGGCGGGACGAGTGCGCCCGTCGCCGCCGCCACCATGCGATCGACGAGTTGCCGCGCGGTCGCGGCGGTCGGCGACGTCGTCAGGACGGCCAGCACGAATCGATCGTCCGGGCCCACCACGCCCACGCTGTGCAGGTGGTTCTGGCCACGGATGCAGCACATCCAGCCCTGCTTCGCAGCGCCGACCTCGACCGGCAGCCCGGGCGCCAGTAGCCCGAACGCCTGGTCGAAACCGTCGGTGGCCCGAGCAGGCGCTGCCGCCATGGCGCCGACGAGCAGCTCGCGGTCCGCGGCGGGCAGCTCGTCGAGCAGGTGCTCCCAGACGTGCACGAGGTCGCTCGCGGTCACCACCATCTCGCCCCACTGCGAGGGATCGCGGGGAGAGGCGACGCCGGCCAACCCGAGCCGGGCGGAGATACGGGATGCGGCACCGGGGCCGTCGAAGCGGCTCCACAATGCGCTCATGGCGGCGTCGTCGCTCGGGCCGAGCGCGCGCCGCACGAGGCCTACGTCGACATCGGTGATGGGGAGGCCCTCGGCGCTGCGGCGGTCGAACATGTCGACGACGAGCACCAGTTTCGACAGCGACGCGGAGAGCACGCCGGCCGTGCCGCCCTGGCCCACGGCGACTTCGGAGGTGAGGCGATCGAGCACGGCGATGGTCGACCCTGTCGGCGCTGCAGCGGCCGGACCGGCTGCGAACCCGACGGCCCCGGAAGCCGCCTGGGCCGCGGCCACCGCGGCCGCGGCCAGGCCGTGCCGCGGCGCGGGCACAGCAGACGTCGATGCCGGTGCGGTCGGCGACGCTGCCGGCGTCGGCTGCACCGCCGGGGCGGAGCTTCCCGGGGCTCCCTCGGCCAGCCGCAGCGCCGAACCGCCCGCGGAATCCGTGCCGGTCGAGCGGGTCACCGTGACGGTGACCGTGACCACGGTGACGGCCAGACCGAGAGCGAGGAGCAGCCGTAGGAGGGCGACCGCACGTCGACGCGCGGACGCTACATCGCTCAACGCCGCCTCATGATCGATTCACCTGAACGGCGCAGCTCGGGAGGCATGGGGTCCAGTTCGTGACGGGATCGTTATGGGAGGTCAAAAGGGTACCTCCCTGAGCATGTTAGGTGGATCACACTCCTAGACTGCACTCGCCCAACCGCGATCTACCTGCGGCAACGGGCTGTTCAGACGCCGGGGTCGAGTGCACCGTGCCCTGGCCGTCCAGTGATCCACTGAACCAGGAGGACGGATGTCCCTGTCCACCACTCTCGCCCAAGGCGCAGCGACGCAGCTGACGCTGAGCGGGGGCGATCGCATCATCATCGGTGTGATCGCGGTGGTCGCCCTCGTCGCACTGGCCGTCGGCATCATCCTGCGCAGGGAGGTCCTCGCCGCCGGCGAGGGCACCCCGAAGATGCAGGAGATTGGCCGCGCGGTCCAGGAAGGCGCCTCGGCGTACCTCAACCGCCAGTTCCGGACCCTCGCGATATTCGTCGTGATCGTCTTCGTGCTGCTGTTCGCACTCCCGGCAGAAGACCTCGGGGAACGGATCGGCCGCTCCATCTTCTTCCTGGTGGGCGCCTTGTTCTCCGCCTCGATCGGCTACCTCGGGATGCGGCTGGCGACCTTCGCCAACATCCGGGTCGCCGCAGCCGCGCGTGAGGAGGGCGGCCGCGAGAAGGCCACCCGAATCGCGTTCCGCACCGGCGGCGTGGTGGGCATGTTCACGGTCGGCCTCGGCCTGCTGGGTGCCACCGTCGTGGTGCTGGTCTACGCGGGCCAGGCACCGAAGGTGCTCGAGGGCTTCGGCTTCGGCGCCGCCCTGCTCGCGATGTTCATGCGAGTCGGCGGCGGCATCTTCACCAAGGCCGCTGACGTCGGCGCCGACCTCGTCGGCAAGGTCGAACAGGGCATCCCCGAGGACGACCCCCGCAACGCCGCCACGATCGCCGACAACGTCGGCGACAACGTCGGTGACTGCGCCGGCATGGCCGCGGACCTGTTCGAGTCCTACGCGGTGACCCTGGTCGCCGCGCTGATCCTCGGCTCGGCCGCGTTCGGCCAGCACGGCCTGCTGTTCCCGCTGATCGTGCCGGCCATCGGCGTGCTCACGGCGATCATCGGCGTGTACATCACCCGCACCCGCGAGGGTGAGAGCAGCCTGACCACGATCAACCGCAGCTTCTACATCTCCGCGGTGATCTCCGGCGTGCTGTGCATCATCGCCGCCTTCGCCTACCTGCCCGGCACGTTCGCCGGCCTGGGCGGCCCCACCGACACCACCGTCGTGGCGGACATGGCGGGCTCCGACCCGCGCGTCATCGCGTCCGCCGCGGTGCTCATCGGCATCGTGCTGGCCGGCATCATCCTCTGGCTGACCGGTTACTTCACCGGCACCGAGGACAAGCCGGTCAAGACGGTCGGCGAGTCGTCGCTGACCGGCCCGGCCACGGTGATCCTCGCCGGTATCTCGATCGGTTTCGAGTCGGCCGTCTACACCGCTCTCGTGATCAGCGCCGCGGTGTTCGGCGCGTTCGCGCTGGCCACCGGCTCGATCACGGTCGCGCTGTTCGCAGTGGCGCTGGCCGGTACCGGTCTGCTCACGACGGTCGGCGTCATCGTCGCGATGGACACCTTCGGTCCGGTCTCCGACAACGCGCAGGGCATCGCCGAGATGTCGGGCGACGTCGAGGGCCCCGGGGTCGGCATCCTCACCGAGCTCGACGCGGTGGGCAACACGACCAAGGCCATCACCAAGGGCATCGCGATCGCGACGGCCGTGCTCGCCGCGACCGCGCTGTTCGGCTCCTACCGCGACGCCATCACCACGGCGCTCGCCGACGCGAAGACCGCCGCGGCCGACGCCGGCACGGCGTTCGCCTACGAGGTGTTCGCTCCGAACACCCTCGTCGGCGTGATCATCGGTGCGTCCGTGGTGTTCATGTTCTCGGGTCTGGCGATCAACGCCGTCACCCGGGCCGCGGGCGCCATCGTGTTCGAGGTGCGCCGGCAGTTCCGGGAGCACCCCGGGATCATGGACTACTCCGAGAAGCCGGAGTACGGCCGCGTGGTCGACATCTGCACCCGCGACTCGCTGCGTGAGCTGGCCACCCCCGGCCTGCTCGCGATCTTCGCCCCGATCGCGGTCGGCTTCGGCCTCGGCGTCGGCCCGCTGGCCGGCTACCTGGCCGGTGCGATCGCGTGCGGCACCCTGATGGCGATCTTCCTCGCCAACTCCGGTGGCGCGTGGGACAACGCGAAGAAGCTGGTCGAGGACGGTAACCACGGTGGCAAGGGCTCGGCAGCCCACGAGGCCACCATCATCGGTGACACCGTCGGTGACCCGTTCAAGGACACCGCCGGTCCGGCGATCAACCCGCTGATCAAGGTCATGAACCTGGTCTCGGTGCTGATCGCGCCGGCGATCGTGTACTTCTCGGTCGGCACGACGGCGTCGACGCCGATCCGCATCGTGATCGCGCTGGTGGCCGTGGCCATCATCGTGACCGCGGTCGTGGTCTCGAAGCGTCGGTCCACCACGATCTCCGACACCCCGTCGGATGCAAAGGTCGCCTGATCGACGATCCGGTCCGGTCCGAGGCCGTTCACTCCTGCATCAGGGGTGGGCGGCCTCGGCCGTTTCCGGGGCGGGCAGACTGTCAGGCCGCGCACGGCACGACCGACACAGTGAGCCACCGCCCAGGGAGCTGGTCCCCCATGCACCGCACCTTCCGTTCCGTCCTCACCGCGATCGCCGCGGGCTGCCTGCTGTTGGCAGCAGGTTGTGGCGGCGGCGGTGCCGACCCGGCCGCGCCGCCGGCAGGGAACGGCACCGGGGCGGCTCCTGCCGCCGGCTCCGAGGCCGGGGTGGCGTGGATCGACACGGTCTGCGGTTCGATGCTCGAGCTGAGCAACACGGTGCGCAGCCCGAAGGTCGACACGTCCAGCCCGCAGGCGACCTTCAAGAGCTACAGCGCCTTCGTCGGGACCTACATCGGCGGTATCGACAAGGCCGTGCAGACGACGGAGGGCGCCGGCCCGTCACCGATCGCCGGCGGCGACGCGATGCTGAAGGGCATCCTCGATCCGCTGAAGGACTACCGCGGCAAGCTGGAGCAGACCAAGGGTGTGCTCGACAAGGCGAACGCCAACGATCCGGCAACGGTGACGGCAGCCACGTCGGCGCTGCAGATCCTGAAATCGCCGCCGGCGTTCAACGTGCCGTCGACACCCGAGGTGTCGAGCGCGACGAGTCAGGCCAAGAACTGCCAGCAGCTGCAGCAATTGGGCAAGACGGCGCAGCCGAGCGCCGCGCCCAGCGGTGGCTGAGCGTCGCACCTTCTGGTGCGCCGTTGCCGCCGCAGCAGTCGTCGGGATGACCGCCTGCGGTCCATCCGCGGAACCGGGCACTGCGGCGCCGAAGGCTGACCCGACCGCGGACTGGTCGGACGCCGTCTGCGGCTCGGTGCTTCCGTTCGCGACGTCGGCGACCGCGGCCCCGGACTTCGCTACGGCGACCGATCTCGCGGCCGTGCAGCGGACGTTCAGCGACTATCTGGGGACCCTGGTCACCGGGCTCCACGACGGCCGGGCGGCACTGACCGCGGCGGGCACGGGTCCCGTCGCCACGGGGGCCGGGGTGCTGGATCGGGTGCGGACAGCGATGACCCGTCTCGAACAGGACCTCTCCGGCGCCCGGGCCACCGTCGACGCCGCCGATCCGGACGATCCCCGCGAGTTCGTGGCATCGGTGCGCCAGGTCGAGTCGACGGTGCGCGCGATCGAGGTGCCGGACGTGGTCGGCGAGCTGTCGGCGGTGCCGGAGCTGGCCGGCGCGGCGCGGACGACACCGCAGTGCCGGAAGGTCCGCACGCTCGCCGCGGCCGCTCCGGGCTGACGGCCGGATGCGTACGGCGCGTCGGTTCCGTCATGTCGAACAGGTGTTCTAATGTACGCCCCGTGTCGCAGCTGTCGCTGTTCTCCGCGGAAGCCCGCCCGGCCGGGCTGGCCGATCTCGCCGGGGTGCTGTGCGGTCCCGGTCAGATCGTGCGCTTCGGCTCGGGCGATCAGGCCCGGTTGTCGGTGCTGCTCGCCGACGCGTCCCGCGCCGCCGCGGTCACGGCCGCCTTCGCGGCGGTCGGGTTGGCGGCGCAGGCCGTGGTGACCGAGAACGGCGCCACGGCGGTGCGTACGGCGTTCCGCTGCGATCTCGTCGATCTGGCCCGTGCGTGGACACGGGGCGCGGTGAAGGACGTGCCGGCGGGATGGGATGTCGACGGCGCGGCGTTACGGATGTGGGCGCTGACTTCAGGTTGGCCCGACGAGCGCGGCGGCTACCTTCTGGCACTGGATCAACACGCTCCGCAGACCCACCTGGCGTTGATCGGCGCGCTGACGCGAGCAGGTCTGCCACCAGCACGGATGTCCCGGATCGGGGCCCTGCGGATCAGCGGGACACGCCGGGTGCAGCGGCTGGTGGAGCTGGTCGGCCCGCCACCGGCCCGGCTGCCCGCAGAGGCCTGGCCGCGATACTGGGGTCGCGCATCGGCTTGACAACTCTGGTTACGCTCTCGCCGCACGGTAGGCATTCGCAGTCCGAGCGTGACCAAGACAACACGCACGGAACAGGCGCGAATGAGAGGTCCGGCTGATGCCGGGAAGCGTGCACCGCATACTCGGGGGATGGCCGGCGACCCGATCGCCGGCGCGAAGGACAACGGAGTAGGACCACGTGTCAATCGGAACGACGAGCTCGACGCCCACATCCGGCACGAGCCAGAGCGCTGCGGGAGGTCGCAAGCGCACCCCGCCGGCCGCCGCGGCCACGAGTGGCCCGACCCGCCGCTTGGTGATCGTCGAGTCCGGCACGAAGGCCAAGAAGATCCAGCAGTACCTGGGCAAGGACTACGTCGTCGAGGCGTCGGTCGGCCACATCCGGGACCTGCCGCGAGGGGCCGCCGACGTGCCGGCGAAGTACAAGGGTGAGTCGTGGGCGCGGCTCGGCGTGGACGTCGACAACCAGTTCACGCCCATCTATGTCGTGCAGGCGGACAAGAAGAGCAAGGTCTCCGAGCTCAAGACCGCAATGCGCGACGTCGACGAGGTCCTGCTCGCCACCGACCCCGACCGCGAGGGCGAAGCGATCGCCTGGCACCTGCTGGAGACGTTGAAGCCGAAGGTGCCCGTGCGCCGGATGGTCTTCCACGAGATCTCCGAGCCCGCGATCCGAGCCGCGGTCCTGAATCTGCGTGATCTCGATCACGATCTCGTCGATGCGCAGGAGACGCGCCGAATCCTCGACCGGCTCTACGGCTACGAGGTCTCCCCCGTGCTGTGGAAGAAGGTCATGCCGAAGCTGTCGGCGGGCCGCGTGCAGTCGGTGGCCACCCGCATCGTCGTGGCACGGGAGCGCGAGCGCATGGCGTTCGTCTCCGCGTCGTACTGGGACATCGCGGCCCAGATGGACGCCGGGGCGGATTCGACCCCGCGCCAGTTCCCGGCACGACTCGTCGGCGTCGACGGCACCCGCGTCGCCACGGGCCGCGACTTCGGCTCCGACGGACAGCTCAAGACCACCGGCAAGGACCCTGCCCGCGCGCTGGACGAGGCGTCCGCGCGGCGGCTGGCGGAGGCACTGGAGGGGCGCGACCTCGCGGTCGACTCCGTCGAGTCCAAGCCGTACACCCGCAAGCCCTACCCGCCGTTCATGACCTCCACGTTGCAGCAGGAGGCCGGCCGCAAGCTCCGCTTCTCCGCGGACCGCACGATGCGCAGCGCGCAGCGGCTGTACGAGAACGGCTACATCACCTATCTCCGTACCGACTCCACCACGCTGTCGCCCGCCGCGATCCAGGCGGCCCGTACGCAGGCCCGGGAGCTCTATGGGGACGCGTACGTCCCCGCGCAGCCCCGGCAGTACACCCGGAAGGTGAAGAACGCTCAGGAGGCTCACGAGGCGATCCGGCCCGCCGGCGACTCGTTCCGCACCCCGGGCGAGATCGCCCGCGAGGTCGAGGGCGACGACTTCCGCCTGTACGAGCTGATCTGGCAGCGCACGGTCGCGTCGCAGATGGCCGACGCGCGCGGCACCACCGTGTCGATCCGCATCACCGGCAGCGCCGCGACGGGTGAAGAGGTCACTTTCGCCTCGTCCGGCCGCACGATCACCTTCCCCGGGTTCCTGAAGGCCTACGTCGAGACCGTCGACGACCAGGCCGGCGGCGAGGCCGACGACGCCGAGTCGCGGCTGCCGGAGCTGACGAAGGGCCAGGCGCTCACCGCGGCGTCGCTGACGCCGGAGGGGCACTCGACGAACCCGCCGTCGCGCTTCACCGAGCCGAGCCTGATCAAGCAGCTCGAGGATCTCGGCATCGGCCGTCCGTCCACGTACGCCTCGATCATCAAGACGATCCAGGACCGCGGCTACGTGTGGAAGAAGGGCCAGGCGCTGGTCCCGTCGTGGATCGCGTTCGCCGTGGTGGGGCTGCTGGAGCACCACTTCGGCCGGCTCGTCGACTACGACTTCACCGCCGCCATGGAGGACGAGCTCGACCTCATCGCCTCGGGCGAGGACGACCGGGTGCGCTGGCTCTCGGGCTTCTACTTCGGCGGCGACCAGGGTTCCGAGGGCTCGGTGGCGCGGGCCGGCGGATTGAAGAAGCTCGTCGGCGTCAACCTCGAGGAGATCGACGCGCGGGAGATCAACTCCGTGCCGGTCTTCGACGACGTCGTCGTGCGCGTCGGGCGCTACGGGCCGTACCTTGAGCGGGTGCGCGACGGGGAGTCGCAGCGCGCGAACCTGCCCGACGAGCTGCCGCCCGACGAGCTCACCCGCGAGGTGGCCGAGCAGCTGTTCTCGGTGCCGCAGTCGGGCCGTTCGTTGGGCACCGACCCGGTCACCGGGAACGAGATCGTGGCGAAGGAGGGCCGCTTCGGGCCGTTCGTCACCGAGATCCTGCCGGATCCGGCCGAGCCCGAGAACGGCACGAAGAAGAAGGCCGTGAAGGCGAAGCCCCGCAGCGGATCGCTGTTCAAGGACATGACCACCGAGTCGGTCACACTCGAGGAGGCGCTGCGGCTGCTGTCGCTCCCGCGCCTGGTCGGCAGCGACCCGGAGAGCGGCGACGAGATCACCGCGCAGAACGGCCGCTACGGGCCGTACCTCAAGAAGGGCACCGACTCGCGGTCGCTGACCAGCGAGGAGCAGCTCTTCACGGTCACGCTCGACGAGGCGCTGGAGATCTACAAGCAGCCCAAGCAGCGCGGCCGGCGTGCCGCGGCAGCCACTCCGGCACTGCGGGAGCTGGGCGAGGACACCGCCACCAAGAAGCCCATGGTGATCAAGGACGGACGGTTCGGGCCGTACGTCACCGACGGCGAGACCAACGCGTCGCTGCGCAAGGGCGATTCGGTCGAGCAGATCACCGACGAGCGGGCGTCCGAGCTGCTGGCAGAGCGTCGCGCGAAGGCGCCGGTGAAGAAGGCGCCCGCGCGCCGGGCCCCGGCAGCGAAGAAGGCACCCGCGAAGAAGGCACCGGCCCGCAAGGCTCCCGTGAAGTAGTCGGCGGGATCAGGTCAGCGAGCGCCCGCCGTCGACCACGATCCGCTGGCCGGTGACGAAGCCGGCACCGTCCGAGGCCAGGAACGACACCGTGTGCGCGATGTCGGCCGGTTCGCCCATGCGACCGGCCGGCACCGTGGCGAGGTAGCCGGTCACGTCCAGCCCGGCGTGCCGCTCGACCGGCACGAACCCCGGTGCGACGGCGTTGACCGTGATGCCGGCCGGGGCCAGTTCGCGTGCCCACGCCAGCGTCAGCCCGATCTGCGCGTGCTTCGCCGCGACGTAGGCGGAGCGACCCGGCGGCGGCATGTGCGCCACCTCGGAGTCGATCTGGACGATCCGGCCGAAGCGCCGCGCCACCATGCCGGGCAACAGGACCCGGCCCAGCAGCACCGGACTGCGCAGGAAGAAGTCGAGCTGGTCGAGGTGCTCGCGCCAGCCCACCTGCGCGATCGGTGCGTCCGGTTGCGGCCCGGTGGCGTTCACGACCAGTACGTCGACGGGCCCGAGCGCCGCCCTGATCGCCGCCTCGAGGGCGGCGACGTCGACGGCGTCGGTGACGTCGGCGGCGAACGGCGCCGCCACCCCATCGGCGGCGGTGATCTCGGTGGCGACCGCCACCCCGCCGTCGCCCGTCGGCGGCCCATTGACTGCTACCGCCATGCCGTCTGCGGCGAGCCGGCGGGCGATCGCGGCTCCCAGGCCGCGGGAACTTCCGGTGACGAGGGCGACCCGCATCAGCCCAGCAGCTGCGCCTTCACGGCGGCAGCGACCCGTCCGCCGTCGGCTCGCTTCGCGACGGCGGCGGAGGCCTTCTTCATGACCTGGCCCATCTGCCGCGGGCCGGGCTGCTCGCCGAGCTCGGCCGCGGTGTCGGCCACGGCCTGCCGAGCGATCTCCACCAGCTCGTCGTCGGTGAGCTGGGCGGGCAGGTAGCGGGCCAGGATCACGCCCTCGGCGCGCTCCTTCTCGGCGAGCTCGGTGCGCCCGGCCCCGTCGAACGCCTCGGCTGCCTCGGCGCGCTTCTTCGCCTCCTTGGCGATCACGCCGAGCACTTCCTCGTCGGAGAGCTCGCGCGCCGTGTCGCCGGCCACCTCGGCGACCCCGACAGCGGCGATCGCCATCCGCAGGGTGCCTTTCACCAGCTCGTCGCGTGCCTTCATGGCGGCGGTGAGATCGGTCCGGAGCTGCTCCTTGAGCGTTGTCACGAGCGTGGACGCTAGCGGACGGAACGTCGGACGTACGCTGGGATTCATGAACGGCTGGGTGAAAGCGGCGCTGGGGGCGACCGCGACGGGCGCCGCCACGCTGGCGTACTCGACGGGCGTCGAGCTGCGCCACTGGACGTTGCGCGAGGCCACGGTGCCGGTGCTGGCTCCGGGCTCCCGCCAGCTGCGCGTACTGCACGTCTCCGACCTGCACATGACCCCACGGCAGCACAGCAAGCAGCGATGGGTGGCCGAGCTCGCCGCGCTGCAGCCCGACCTGGTCGTCAACACCGGCGACAACATGGCGCACCTGCAGGCCGTCCCCGCCGTCATGCAGGCGCTCGGCCCGCTGCTGGACCTGCCGGGCCTCTTCGTCTTCGGCAGCAACGACTACTTCGGCCCCAAGCCGAAGAACCCGGCCCGCTACCTGGGGCGCAACGAGAAGCGCCTGCACGGCGAGCCGCTGCCGTGGAACGACCTGCGCGCCGCGTTCGTCGAGCGCGGCTGGCAGGACGCCACCCACGAGCGACTCAAGCTCGACATCGACGGCGTCAGCGTCGCCGTCGCGGGCGTCGACGATCCACACCTCGGGCTGGACCGCTACGGCCGCGTATCCGGAAAGCCCACCGCCGACCTGCGGCTCGGCCTCACGCACTCCCCCGAACCGCGGGTGCTCGACCAGTTCGCCGCCGACGGCTACGACCTGATCATGGCCGGCCACACCCACGGCGGCCAGCTGCGCGTCCCCGGCTTCGGCGCGCTCGTCACGAACTGCGGCCTGGACCGCTCCCGCGCCCGCGGCGCCTCCCGCTGGGGCGCGTACACCTGGCTGCATGTGTCGGCCGGACTTGGCACCTCCCCGTACACCCCGGTGCGCTTCGCCTGCCCCCCGGAGGCCACCCTCCTCACCCTCGTCCCGCGCCCCGTCGAGCCCGTCCGCGCACGGGTAACCCCGGCGCGCGCCGCGGCAGACGTCGGCTAGACTTCTCCACGGCCCGCCGGGATGTGGGGCCATCGGGGTGTGGCGCAGCTTGGTAGCGCGCTTCGTTCGGGACGAAGAGGTCGCAGGTTCAAATCCTGTCACCCCGACCACAAAATGCCTGGTCAGAGACTCGCAGCGCGAGACTCGGCCAGGCATTTCGTCGTTCAGCGGTGCCGTTGGGAGAAATTTGGAGACGATCTTGAAGTCTCTCCCGCGCCGCGGCTCCAGGCGCGTGTACCCGATGGTCGCCACCTTCAGATGAGTCCGATCACGCCTCTCGTTCGGCACAGGGTTGCGATCAGAGGCTAACGACAT